>ULYI01008151.1_pt1 | contig 15297 bp, 10 predicted proteins | sample 1962171 | NCBI WGS metagenome assembly ULYI01 (sample SAMEA4835863, study PRJEB28245) | human gut metagenome | biome: gut microbiome; material: fecal sample | place: Denmark | collected 2008 | reverse complement strand
GCTGAAGGGCAATGCCGGTATGGCGGCGGCGCTGGTGATCGGCGGAGTCGTGTGCACGGCGCTGTCTGTGGCGGGCTCCTTCGTGACTGACCTGAAAATCGGATATTGGCTCGGCACCACGCCTAAGAAACAGGAAATCTGGAAGTTCGCGGGCGTCGCCGTCGCTGCTGCCACTGTCTGCGGAGTGATGCTCGTGCTGAACAAGACCTTCGGATTCACCGGGGACAATGCTCTCGTCGCGCCTCAGGCCAATGCAATGGCAGCCGTTATCCAGCCGCTGATGAACGGCGGCGGTGCTCCGTGGATTCTCTACGGAATCGGTGCGCTCATTGCTATTGTACTGACAATGTGCAAGATACCGGCTCTCGCTTTCGCTCTCGGAATGTTCATTCCTATCGACCTGAACCTGCCTCTGCTCATCGGCGGAGCTATCTCCTGGTTCGTCGCTTCCCGCAGCAAGGATGCCCAGGTCAATGCAGAGAGACACGAAAAGGGTACGCTTATCGCTTCAGGATTTATTGCAGGCGGCGCCCTGATGGGTGTTGTCAGCGCCATCCTCAAGTTCGCGAATGTGGATCTGTTCCTGACTTCGTGGCACGCAGAGTACGGTGAAGCTGTAGCACCTCTTCCTTATATAGGTATCATCGCGTTCATTATCGGGGTCGCGATGAAGGTCAATGAGAAAAAACAATTACAATAACGAGATATGGAAAAGATATTGGACAGATTTCTGAGATACGTCGCCATCGACACTCAGTCAGATGAAAATTCGGAGTCGCAGCCAAGCGCTGCCAAAGAACTGGATTTGCTGAAGTTGCTCTGCAAGGAGCTGAACGATATGGGCGTGGAGGCTACCCTGGACGAGTACGGCTACGTCATGGGCTCCATCCCGTCCAACATTGACAAGAAAGTTCCTGCCATAGGCTTCATCGCGCACGTGGATACGTCTCCTGACGCTTCCGGAAAGGATGTCAAGCCGCAGATCATCAAGGACTACGACGGCGGAGACATCGCATTGAAAGGTGTGCCGGGCCTGTTCCTGAGGCCGTCCGAGTTCCCTGAACTGCTGTCGCACAAGGGCCAGACCATCATCACCACTGACGGAACTACGCTGCTCGGAGCTGACGACAAGGCCGGTGTGGCGGAGATCATGAACGCGGTGCAATACATCATGGAGCACCCTGAGTTCAAGCATGGCGACATCAAGATCGGTTTCACTCCGGATGAGGAAATCGGCCGAGGTGTCGTGAAGTTCGACGTGAAACGCTTCGGTGCCGACTATGCCTACACGATGGACGGCGGCGAAATCGGTGAGCTGGAGTTCGAGAATTTCAATGCCGCTTCCGCCAAGCTCCACATCCAGGGGCGCAATGTCCATCCGGGCTACGCGAAGGACAAGATGAAGAATGCCATCCTTATCGGTATGGAGTTCAATGACTTGCTTCCTATCGGTCAACGTCCTGAGATCACCGAGGGCTACGACGGATTCTTCCACATCATCAGTTTCAAGGGCTCGGTAGAGGAGGCTGATTTCAGCTACATCATCCGCGACCACGACCGCAAGAAGTTCGAGGAAAAGAAGGAGCTTATAGGTCAATGTGTCAATTTCATCAATGTCAAATACGGTGAAGGCACTGCCACTTTAGAGGTCAAGGACCAGTACTACAACATGCGCGAGCAGGTGGAGCCATACTATTTCATTGTCGAAAAGGCTGTCAAGGCCATGGAGATGGCAGGCATCAAGCCGAAGATTCAGCCTATCCGCGGCGGCACTGACGGAGCGAACCTTTCCTTCAAAGGCCTCCCATGCCCGAACATCTTCGCCGGCGGCCTGAACTTCCACGGCAAGATGGAGTTCGCCCCTCTCGAGAACATCGAGAAGGCCTCCGAAGTAGTCCTGAACATCGTCAAGCTGTTCGCGGAGTAGGGATACGGAAAGTCGACGCAGCAACACGACCTCAGCGTGCCACCATAGGTAATTACTGAACCAATGAGCATACCTGCAAGTCGGCAAATTCAGATGTAATAAATTAACATACAATCACTTACATACCCTAAAAGCGAAATGCAAAGATGCTCATCACCCTATTATTTTAGGGGAGTGAGCATCTTTGCACATTAGCTCAAATGCTCATAACATCCTACTCATCAATGCATTACAACTACCATTACAGCATTAGCATTATGCTCATTGGTACCATAATCCCGCCGCTGGGTTGCTTTTCAGTCAGTCACCTCAGCCTTTCTGAGCGGGAACTATCTCCTCTGACGTCGGGCCGTTCTCCGCTCCACCTGCCGGCTCTGATTTCTCCGGCACTTCCGCCGACTGATCTACTTTCCGCGCCGCTAAGGCCGCCTCTCGGGCGGCCTTAGCGGCGGCTTTGAGGTCGTCGCGCTCCTTTTGTTTCAGGTATGCAGACTTGTATTTCTCGAGACGGGCATTCTCCTTCTCCTCCCTGGCTTTCAGGGCCTTGAGCTGTTTCAGCTTCTTCGCACGAAGTTTGGCAGCTTTCTTATCCGCGGCTGCCTTGGCTTTGGCTGCATCCAGACTGTCGAGCCGTGCCCATTTGGCTTCACGGGCAGCTATCCTCGCCGCACGGATGGAATCACGCTGCGCCTTTTTCAACGCGGACGGATCCAGCACAGGAGCATTGACAGAAGACGAATCCGCAGACACGGACAAAGAATCCGAACCGGCCTTTGTCGAATCTGCGACAGACGGGAGGGACGTTCCGAGAGAGTCCGCAGGAGAGAGTGACAATGAATCCTGCGCCACGGACAGCGAGTCGCCAGATACCGTCAATGAATCTGCGGCAGCGGCCTTAGCCTGTGCGGCAGCCTTCCTGCGAGCCTCTGCATTGGCCTTGGCCACCTTGCCCTCGCGGATCTGCTTCATTATGCCCGGGATGTAACCAGGATAGTATCTGTCTGTGTATTCGAAAGTTGCACGCGGACGGGCCGAATATGAACTGCGCTCCGATGGACGCAGAGAGAGCGTGGTAATGTCCTGCTTGCCGCGCGGGCACGCATCTATCTGCCAGTCAAAGCCCTTCAGCACACGTTCATCACGCGTCATCTGAGCCACCGGATAGCCATCGTTTTTCGCGGCATCGAAGTAATAGACCTTGTCCAGTTCACCGTTCAGGAACCGAGCAGAGAGCATTTTCGCAGCACTCTTGTTCACGGTCGCATAGACGCTGTCCTCCTGCAGATAGAAAACGGCATTCGCCTCGCCGAGAGCATCGAATCGTGTCAATGCCCCGGTAGTGTCGAAGTAGGCGAGCATTTCCGTTGCCCTGATCTGGTCGAAGCACAACGAGTCTTCTTTCACGATGATGAAGGCGTTGGACATCAGGCTGGCCTTCTGCATGGCCCTGTCCTTGATCACCGCATAGATGCTGTCGGCCGAGTACTGCCTGTTGCCCTCATTCCAGACAAACGGCTTCTCATACATTCGGACCAATGAATCCAAATCATTGTAAACCAATGAGTCACAAGCGAGCTGTATATCTTTGCGGAACATCTTCACGTTCTTGATGGCCGTGATGAAATTCAGTTTCGTGGAATCCTTCGGTGCGGAAAGCGAGTCTGCGGCTACTGTCAATGAATCTGCTGCATTCGCGAGCGAATCTGCCGAATGCGAGAGCGTGTCAGCAATGTGCGAAAGGGAATCGGACGCATGAGCGAGCCTGCCGGCCGGTTTCGAAAGTGCACCAGTCGCAGGTCCGAGCGATGCGAGCGCGTGAGAGACAGAATCCGCCTCAGAGGCCTGTGCACCAGCCAACATCGCGGTCGAAGCCTTAGCAGAGGTCAATGTCTTGGCTGTCAATGAGTCTGCCGGAGCGCCCTCGGCCACCTCCTCTGCATCAGTCGCCTCATCACCATCCTTTCCGGAAGCCTCTGACTCAGAAGGCTCCGACACATCACCTTCCTTCTCAGAAGCCTCATCCGCCTCCGAAACATCCGAAGACTCAGATGCATCACTCTCGGAAGTCTCAGCCGCCCCCGAAGTCTCCGCAGCCCCTCCTGCAGCAGCCACAGCACCGGTCTCCTCCGTCTGTTTCTTGTTCGGTTTAGGACGGTTCGGGTCATTCTCCATCGCCTTGGCCGCAGCTTCAGCCGCCTCCTTGGCCGCCTTCTGGCGATAAGCCTGGACAGCATCCACCGCCAGATCCTCAAGACGGGACTTGGAATTCTTTATCTCAGATTCATTGACCTGAAACATCATATAGGTACGGGCGAAAATGGTGTCAGCCCCGAAATAGACCGTATCAGGCTGGTCCTCAGCATTTTTCATCACGCCGATCACCGCCGGGTCCCTCGTCAGCTTCACCTCGGACAACGAATCCGTATAGAAAATCCGCCCGGCCAGAGCCGAAACATCACGCGTCGTGTCAGTCACCTGCGCATTGCCGAGCAGCTCGATATTCTTAGATGACCTATAATAATATAAGGAGTCCGCCCAGCCTTCCTGAGTATCGCTCATGCCATGGACATTGTTCCGGAACAGGAAAATCTCACGTCCGCGGTCATACCAGCCGCCATTGGCCGAAAGCATATTGTCATCCTGCCAGGTATCCGTGTCGAACCCGAACGTCGCCACATTGGTCCTGGCATCATAGACGATGGTAGTGGACTTCACGAACACCGAATCCGTGAACATATTCACTCGGTCATTGAACGTGAACGTCCTTATCTTGGAATCGTATGTACCTGTACGGCTTTCGATTATCTGGCCCTCTGCATCCTTCATCGAACCGCCATTGAAGAAAACCGCCACACTGTCCTTCGTGTTGTAGTCCAGATGCTCGGTACGCAGCACATTCAGGTCCTTATCCTCGAGCTGCACCAATGTACCCCTGAACTCAGCCAGATCCCTGTCAATGTAATAAGTCAGCCTGTCTCCCGTCAGCACCGTCTGATCCTGGAGAATCTTCACATTGCTGATAGCGTAGATTTCATTGGAACTCATATTCCAGAGTGCCGTATCACAGATGAGATAAGTATCATTGTGCAGAAACCTCGCCGGTCCCGTCACTTTTCGGTAATCGACGCCGTCCTTCTCGATAAGCTCCATGGACTGCGCGCTCAGAAGACGAACGAGCGAGTCCTTCTGACTGCCATTTTCCTGTGCAGACAGACTTGTCAATGTCGAGAGAACCGTAACGACAGATATGAAAAGCTTACGGAAATTCATTGACACTCAAAATCTTACTTTTCAGCCGCCTCGGACGCGCACTGAGCCACTATCTTGTTCCAGCCCTCGCGAGAGAAATTGCAGTCCTTGAACAGCGGGTCGATAGTGATATATGTCGTCTTTATCTTGCTGTCAATGAACTCGTCGATAGCCTCATTCTGCTTCTTGACCTTCGCCTCGTCCAGCAGCTCGCTGTAGTCATTCTCGAACGAAGCCGTATGGGACGGGATGATCTTGTCCACGCGGATTATCTTATACACAGTATTACCGCTACGGCCCTCATTGTCAAGCGATTCCACAGGCTCGGAGATCTCCCCTTCCTTCAGATTCTTGATGGCAGCATAGTCCTGAGGCTTCAGCTGGTCGATCTCAAAATACGCGGAACCGGTATTCGGGTCAGCCATCTGGCCGCCATTGGTACGAGTCTGATTGTCCTGAGAATAGAACTTCGCCGCAAGCTCGAAAGTGACAGCCTTGTTCTGGATTTCAGTCTTGAGCGAGTCGAGCGTCTTGAACGCCTTCTGCCTGTCAGTATCCGTATAGACCGGCTTCATGAGAATATGGCGGGCATTGAACATATCCCCCTTCTTCTCGAGCACCTCGATAATATGGAAGCCGTCCGGCGTCTCCACAATCTGGGAAATCACACCAGGCTTGAGCGACATCGCCGCATCAGAAAATGCCGGCCAGAAAATCGACTTCGACGCAAGCCCCAGTTCGCCGCCCTTCCTCGCGCTGCCCGGGTCCTCAGAATAGATACGGGCCAATGTAGAGAATTTCTCACCGTTGATAATTCGCTCACGTATGCTCAGCAGCCTCTCCTTCACCGCAAGATTCGCAGCCTCGCGGTCCGGATAGATACAGATCTGGCTCAGCTGATACTTCACCGGAACCATAGGCAGGTCCGCGGCATCAGTCTTGGAAACATACTCCTTCACATCGTGCGGAGTCAACTCTGGCACCGCCGAAGCGATCTGAGACTGCATCTGCTGGGTAAGCGACATATCCTCAAGCTGCTGCTTCCATTCCTGACGAAGTTTATACATCGGCTTGCCGTAGGCCTTCTCCACATTGTCATCACCCCCGAGCTGAGTACGCATCTGGTCGATACGCTGCGCCAGAGTGCTTGACACCATCTCCTGGTTCACCGTGAGAGAATCCACACGCGCCTGCATCAGGAAAAGCTTCGACTCAAGCATACGCTCCAGCTGCTCGCAACGCATATTCCTGTCGGAATACATCCCCTGCATACGCATATACAGAATCTCCTGCTCCAGTTCCGACAATGAAATCATCTCATTGCCCACGACAGCTATTGTCTTATCAATGAGGCCATTACCATATTTCTGGGCATTGAGTGGCATCTGCGCCGAAGCCAACACCGCAACCACAGCTGCTGCAAGTTTCAGTATATTCTTCATAATCAATAAATCATCATTTTATAACGAAAGCGCCTTGAGCGCGCGCATTCTCTAACAAGTCCCGTTCCAAACCTGAAATCAAAGCCTGTTTTCTGGTACTCAGGAGAATATCTTTTATCTGTTCCCTATAATATTCCACAGGTCCTGTCTGCCCAGCCCTCATCATTTCGCTGACAAAGGCAATGTTCAGATTGCCGCTGCCGTCCGGAATCTCCACCATCCCGTCCTTCATCACCGCCAGCAACGAACCATAATCCGTCCCGAACTCCCGCGACAGCCTCACCATATTCACCCAGCCTCCGCCGAAGAAGTTATATCTCAATGCAGATGAATACGTCAGGCTGTCACCTTCCATTATATCATCCACATCAGACGAAAGCAGTTTCTTCTTGATGATGTTCAAGTTCGGCGAATCGGCAGAGATGCAAAGGAACTTCGCCTTGGCAATCGGCAGAGCCAGACGGAAATTCTCAATATGGTCCTCATAGTACTTCTCTATCTGCCCGTCAGTCACAGCCGTATCGAGCCTCTGGTTTATATACTTCTGCTCATAGCGGTACTTCAGCAGCGAACGGCGATAGTCCTCCAGCTCCTTGGTGACATTCTTCTCCGACTTGGACAACTCCCTGTCCACCACATCATTGAACACCATATCGGTAGCCCAGGAATTTATGTACTGGAGCGCCAGCCGAGTGCTGTCCTCAGCCGAAATGCCGTCCGGAATGAACGTCGCCAAATCCGTATCATACAGTTTTTCGGACCCCACCTCAGCCACGACCTTGCCGTCACGGACAAACGACATAATCGTCTTGCACGAATTCAACATCGGCAGGACGATTACGAAAAAGCATACGCCTATAATATTCAGAACTCTGCGAGTACTCAAATCTATCTTGAATAATTAGGTGATTCCTTGGTGATAGTCACATCATGCGGATGGCTCTCGAGGTAGCCCGCATTGGTGATACGCACGAACTGGGCACCGCGCAGAGAAGCGATATCCTTCGCTCCCACATAGCCCATACCTGCACGCAGACCGCCCACAAGCTGGTAAACAACCTCAGCCACAGTGCCCTTGAACGGCACCTGAGCCACGATTCCTTCCGGAACAAGCTTCTTCACATCCTCTTCCATATCCTGGAAATACCTGTCCTTGGAACCATGCTCCATAGCCTCGAGCGAACCCATTCCCCTGTACGCCTTGAACTTCCTTCCGTTCAGGATGATGGTCTCACCTGGAGACTCCTCCGTTCCGGCAAACAATGAGCCGGCCATAATGGTGCTTGCACCTGCCGCCAATGCCTTCACGATATCACCCGAATAGCGGATACCACCGTCAGCAATCACAGGCACGCCCGTTCCCTCCAATGCCTTGGAAGCAAGCATCACAGCCGTCAGCTGAGGCATTCCGACACCGGCGATGATACGCGTGGTACAGATGGAACCAGGTCCGATACCGACCTTCACCGCACTCACACCTGCATCTGCCAATGCCTTGGCACCCTCACCCGTGGCAACATTGCCCGCAACTATCTGTATATCTCTGTTCTTGAACGCCTCGCAAGCCTTGGAAATCACCTCGAGCACACCCACGGAGTGACCATGAGCAGTGTCAATGACGACCGCGTCAGCACCTGCGCTCACGAGCATCTCGATCCTGTCGAGAGTGTCAGATTTCACGCCGACTGCAGCAGCTACGAGAAGACGTCCCTTCGAATCCTTGGAAGCGATAGGATTGTCCTTTATCTTCATAAGGTCCTTATAGGTGATGAGACCTACAAGCTTGTTGTCCTCATCCACGACCGGAAGCTTCTCCACCTTGCTGCTGCGGAGAATGCCGGTGGCATCCTGAAGACTGATTCCCTTCTTCGCCGTGATCAGATTATCCTTCGTCATCACATCCGAAACCGGAATCTTCTTATTGTCCTGGAAACGCAGGTCCCTGTTCGTGACAATGCCGATGAGCCTGCCTGCGCAGTCCACTACAGGAATGCCGCCGATATGATGCTTCGCCATAAGGGCCAATGCATCACCCACAGTAGCCTCCGGACTGATGGTGACCGGGTCGTAAATCATACCGTTCTCCGCTCTCTTGACCCTGCGGACCTGCTCGCACTGCTGGTCAATGGTCATATTCTTGTGAATCACACCGATACCGCCGGCACGAGCCATCGCGATAGCAAGATCAGCCTCAGTAACAGTGTCCATTGCAGAAGAAACAATAGGAGTGCAGAGAGAAATATCTCTTGTGAATTTGGTGGAAACATCTACAGCTCTCGGAAGGACCTCGGAGCGTGCAGGAACGAGTAGAACATCATCGAAGGTGAGACCCTCCGGAATTGCTGAATTTACGAACTGCATTTCTAACAAATATATTTTGGCAAATATACGAATTTTTTCAATGAAATTTACATTCCGAACATTTTCAATGCAAGATTCCCAAGATTTTCAATACCTCACTCCCAGAGTTTTTAATTTGGTTCGTTTTTCGATTTGTCGATAATAATGCGTAACTTCGGCGATTAGTCCGACATTTTGCAGAACGCCGCGACTGGCGTGAACTGATTTTTTCGCGGAATTACAACTCAACAATATGAATACAAGACATATAGCAACACTTTTTCTGGCAGCGTTCATTGCCATTGCCGGGGCCTGCTCACCGGAAACGACAGTAAAACCTGACGAAGGAAACGGAACCGAACAGCCGGGAAAACCTGGAACCGGAGAAGAAAATCCGGGCGGCGAAGAGAAACCGGGAGAAGGGAACAAACCTGAAGAAGGCGGAAAACCTGGCGAAGGTGAGAATCCGGGAGGAAGCGAGAATCCCGGCGAAGGCTCGACAGAAGAGACCGTAAACGTGACAGTTCTGAACCCCGGAGCGACAAAGGTGGAGACCAAGCCTACCCCGCAGCACCCGGACCTCATCCACAACGAAGAATATCACGAGTTCTACAATCCCCTTCAGGACTACCTTGATGACTTCGGCAATATCGACTACGTCTGCGCACAGGGCAAGGGAACGGATTGGCCACGCGTACTCGACGACTATTCAGGCATCCGCTTCTATCAGAGCACCTCAGCATCGAAGAACGGAGGATACATCCGCGTCCGCGCCCACAACGGAGCCAAACTCCTCAGTGTAACAGTAGGATCTGCGACATTGACAAAAATCGCCCACTCGGTGGACGGGCGTGCGAAAAAGTCAGAGACAAAGAACATTGACGCAGGCGGCTCCTACACAGTCGAAGGCGAATACGACGAAGTCTGCTTCTACTGCATGGGCACGACACAGAGCGAAAGATGGGAGATGAACAGCATCAAAGTCCGCTACCGTGGCGGCTTCATCGAGGAAGACTTCCAGACCGGCATTGAAAAGGAATACGGACCGCTCGTGCGCGTGGATCTGCCTCTGAAAGAAGGCTTTGAGAACGGATTCCCGACGACAGACAAGCCGTCATACTACAAATACGGCCTGACCGCAGGACGCGAAAATCTCCAGTGGAACACCTGGTTCGGCTCATTCTCCTGGCAGAACCCTATCACAGGAAAGCAGAGCGCCCAGCTGCGCATCTACAAGGAAGACCCGGACTATTACGGCCAGTCACAGTTCGGCCACCTGAAAATGGAATACTTCATCGAGAATCTCTCGAAGGTAAGCTTCAGCTACTGGTTCTCCGAGTTCTGGGTATCCGCAACGATTTCCTACTGCGAGTTCGACACCGACGAATGGAAAAATCCGCAGCAGATCGCCCTGAAGAGCTACAGCGACCGCAAGACCAAGCAAAGTTTCACCTACGACTTAGGGGCCAAGGTCAATGCCAAGATCCGCATCCAGATAGACCCGGACAGCGGCCATCCGGACAGCGACCACCACGACCTGATTTTCGACGACTTCATCTTCGAATAAAATTTTTTATTTATACATATAATGACTAACTTTGCAGGATGTAACTAATCTGACAACTTGACGGTTACAGAAATAATGGAAACTGATAAATAAAAATAATTAACAACAATCATGAAAAAATCAACCAACAATTACGAACGCCCTGAAGTCCAGGTCGTTTACGTAGAAACGGAAAGTGCGATAGCTGGGAGTGAGGAATATGGTACACCTGGTGCACCTGGTGCATCTGGCGAATTTATCGATGGCGAGGACTATTAAAACATATTGAGCGATGAAACATTCAGTCATGTTCTTTTTGGCAATTGTTGCCACGCTGAGTTCCTTCATTTCTTGCCAGAAGGAAATAGAAACTCCAAAAGATGATATAACATCATCACATACAGTGTCTTTTGTCGCCGATGCGCCAAGAACTAAAACCAACGCTACTATTGATGGAAACAAGGTGAACTATTCATGGGTAAAAGGCGACGAAGATAAATTCAACGTTTACGAAATCGTAAACGGCCGACACACGCCTGCATCAACAGTTATGGCAATCTTGAAGGATGGTCTCATGGAAATCTCCGCAACATTTGGTGGAGAAAAGATTTCAGACGCTTCTTATCAAGCAGTTTTCAATACTGGAGTTAAGACAGCTCAAACAAATAACGATGAAACAGGCTACGACCAAGATTCAGATGTCCTTGTATCTGAAGTAGTTTCCGACCCAAACAATGATTTCGACAACGGTATTGCTCTTAAATTCAAGAGATTGGTAGCCGTTAATAAAGCTACTCTCAAAAATCTTGAGAAAGGCGCTTATGTAGCTCACACTATCATTGAGACTACGGACGGAAAGGATCTTGCCGGAAAATATTCCAACATAACAGATTCATTCGGAGATTGCGAATCAAAGATTTCTGTCGAAACACTACATGGGATTACAGGAGGCACCGCCCCTGTCAATTTCATAACTCTGCCTGTAGCTGACACCAAACTCAAGGTTACCGCTGTTACTATCGACGATAACGAAAAGTTTGTTGCCGCTTACGAGAAGACATTTTCTAAAGGGATATCGCTGACCCAGGGCAACCTCACTTCGTTCGGAGTGCTGATGAGTGAAAAGACCGGCGAAACTATTGACCTCTCGAAAGATGAGACCACCACAGCGACAACTGATGAACTCACTTGGGATAGGACTCTTGTGCATGTTATGGTTTTGAAAGGCGAGAGCGCTACTGACGCGAACAACTATTATCCAGGCGTGTCTAACTACTCAAGCACAAGATTCTATAAGAACAGCACTTTAGCAATCACTCCGAGGAATAGTTTGTCCATCAGTAAGATTGTATTTACAGCGGCTTCCGAGAATTACGCGAATATTCTCGCAAACTCCACGTGGACAAATGCGACAGCATCCGCCAGTGGCACAACAGTCTCAATCATCCCTACTGATGGCTCTAAAGAAGTTTCGGCCATAATTTCAGCGACAACTGGTCACAAATCAATTGAGATAATTTATGGTCAGCCAAAAGCAAGAGAGAAACATTCGGTAATCATTTCTTCCGATGTCAAGAATGGAACAATAACTGCGACCCCGACAACAGCTTATGCTGGCGAAAATATCACATTGACAGCGACACCTGATGGCGGATACATCCTGAGCGAATGGAATGTAACAACAGCGACTGGAAACATCACCGTAACTGACAATGCTTTTGTCATGCCTGACGAAGATGTGACTGTAGCTGCCGTATTCACTGAAAAAGGCGAAGTGAACGACGGCTCTTTGGAGCGTCCATATACAGCTGCTGAGGCTATCGCCGTGATTGATTCCGGAACTGGCCTGACCGGTAAGTATGTGAAGGGCATTGTGAAGGCAACTCCTACATTTGATGCGCGATACAATAGCTTGACATATGACATCGAGTCCGGAAAGAAGACCTTGAACATTTACAGTGGTAAGGACCTCGGTAACGTAGGTTTCGTAGGAGCAGATGACTTGAAGGCTGGTGACGAGGTCGTCGTCTATGGGGATTTGAAGAAGTATAACAAGACTTACGAGTTGGATAAGAACAACTACCTTATCTCCATCAACGGTGAGACTCAGATTTATAGAGGTCTTGCAGTTTCCGGTCAGAAAACAGCCTTCACAGTGGGTGATGCTTTCGAGTTCGGAGGAAAGGTTCTTCAGGTTTGGCGCGGTAAGGAGGATGTTGATGTAACCGCATCTGCGACCTTCAGCGGTTATAACATGTCCACCGAAGGCAAGCAGACCGTAACCGTTACCGTAGGCAACAAATCCGTGACTTACGAAATTACCGTTAATCCTGCAGGAACAGCACCTTCAACTACTGTGACTAAGACTATCTTCGATATGTCAGGCACTACAACCGAAGGCGCTAAAGTGTCTTCAATGAAAATGGATGATGTCATTTCTTTGGCCGCATCAACTGGTGGAAATAATGGTAAAGTATGGAAAACAGGCACCGAGTGGCGGTTATATCAAACCGATAACGGAACTATGACGGTTTCTTCTAAGTCAGGATATATAATAGAATCCATTACCGTAACATTTACTAATTCAAATAAAGGAACATTATTGTATAATAACAACGCTGTTACTTCAGGCAAGGCAGTCGCAGTGTCCGGAAGCAGTATTAAGTTTACATTAGGGAATACAAGCACCGCTAAGAACGGTCAGATTAGAATCACTGCTATCTCTGTCACCTACAAACAGCAGTGAAGAGAACCCGGCGGAGACACCGGCGGGCAAGAACCCACGGATCGTGAGCCATATGCGGAGGTAAGGAACATTGAGGCCAATGTGTTGAGTTCGACGGAGGTGACTCTGTCGGGCTCTTACACAGGGGCCAGTAGATCACCTGCCGAACTTGGCTTTTATTGGGGCACATCCTCAAATTCATTGACAAACAAACTGACCGTCAGCTCGGTCACGGCGACAGGCACGGACAGCGGGACTTTCGAGGCTCACCTTTCGGACCTCGTCCCCGGGAAATCCTACGTCTTTCAGGCGTTCGCGCGCGTATCAGGCACAGGCTCATACTCGTCTAGCGAGCAAGTGTTCTATGCCGGCACGCCGACCGTCTTCAAGATGCCGGGAGACGCCCAGCCAGCAGTGAACAAGGATTGGCTCGAACTCGCCTCGGCTAAGGAAGGCTCGCAGTATGTGGTAAGCACCACCTACGCCGGCGAGCGGAACTACACCGTCTTCTACGACACAGATATGACGACGCCCCTCTGGACCGCATATCCATTGGACAGCAGCCACATGGGATCTCTCAGCCGGCCATCGGGCTGGAGCTACAACCCGAACATTGACGAGAAGTACCAGGTCAGGGTGACTGACGGAAGCTATTCGAACAGCACGTATTCGCGAGGTCACATGTGTCCGAACGGTTCGCGCAACGGAAACGCCACGATGCAGGCCCAGACTTTCTACGTGACGAATCAGGTTCCGCAGATCCAGAACAGTTTCAACAGCGGAATCTGGAGCAATCTGGAGAATGCCGTCCAGGGCATTGCCAAGAGCCACAACGAGGAGATCTACGTAGTGACGGGCGTGGCTTTCGAAAAGGAGGGCGAGACTCGCACCATAAATTACACGAGTCCCAAGGCCAGCTCCCAGAGAGTTCCCATCCCGAACTACTTCTACAAGCTGGTGCTCCGGGTGAAGTATTCCGGCAGAACAGTCTCCGATGCGTCCTGCATAGCTTTCTGGTTCGACCACAAGGCCTACTCCGACAGCTACCAGAACTACACAGTCAGCGTTGACCAAGTAGAAGCCTGGACCGGTTTCGACTTCTTCGTAAATCTCCCCGACGGCCTAGAATCCGCCGCCGAGTCGAAGACGACCACTTAGTCCTCCTTCTCCAGTTTCTAACCGGCACTCCAACACGACACTCGCGGCGCACCGTGTAAACATCTGAGCATCAGAGATTTAGCCATTTTCAGAGTTGCATTTTTACCAACTCTAAAAATGGCTATATTATTGATATACAATCATTTGCGCGATGCACTTGAACAAAGGGATGATAAAAAGAATTCTGGAGATGCTTATATTGACATCTGGGTAGAGATTAACGAGAAAGCATATCCTATAGAGTTGAACACAAGACAATCAAATGCTCTGTCAAAGATGGCGCCGGTTTCCTGCTTGATAACGACTGCAATCTGAACTAACACCAAGTCGAAGAAGAAGTCGCGGGATTGAGAGAGCTTTGCCACAGGTAATTTCCGGTAATTTCTGAACTAATGAGCATCCAGACGAATCTGCGGATACCCACATAACAAACTAACAGCCAATCGATTATGTCAAATTGAAGCAAAATGTAAATATGCTCATCACCCTGTTTTTTTATGGGAGTGAGCATATTGAGAAACAGGTTTAAATCCATATAATAACTTACAATTCAATACGTTACAAGCGTTTTTACTATATTGGCGATATGCTCATTGGTTCGATAAAACAATTGCAAGCACCTTACCTGAAATGCTTTTTGTTTGCGCGCAGGAGTGAATAATCATTCTCGCATACCGAAATTTCATTTCAATCAACACAGGAAAGCCGCAAAAGCCAGCCAGCGGCATAGCCCGCGGCGAATTGCGAAGCACCTGAGCAGAGCGGGCTTTTGCCGCTTGCCGGCCAACCACCTTGACACCTGGCTTCTGCAAAGATGAACACCCGTTTATCGTCGGAAATTTATAACCACATCACTGACAAGCCATTAGCAGAATATTAAGGGATTTAAAACAAATTTTAAAATTTAAAA
>ULYI01000147.1_pt1 | contig 15539 bp, 18 predicted proteins | sample 1962171 | NCBI WGS metagenome assembly ULYI01 (sample SAMEA4835863, study PRJEB28245) | human gut metagenome | biome: gut microbiome; material: fecal sample | place: Denmark | collected 2008 | reverse complement strand
GTCGAACCCCTTACCTCTTGAATGCCATTGGGTAAAATAACAAAAATAGCGTGTTTTTTTGGCTGATTTAATTGTTTTTTATCATTTTTGACGTTTTTTACATTTTTTTTGTAATTCAAAATTCTTCAATTTGTGTCAGAATTTGCGTCAAAGTATGAATTTAGCCGTAAGGCTTGTTCTTTTTGGAAGTCTAAATTTACGTGAGAATAAATATTTGCGGTGGTTTTGAAGTCCGCATGTCCGAGCCATATTTGAACTGTTTTCATCATGATACCGGCTTCGAGGCAACGAGTTGCGAAGGTGTGTCGAAGATCGTGCAGTTTATGATTTGGACAAAACTTTTTGAAAGTTTGCGTCACGGTGTCTTCGTGAACAGAGGCGAAGTAATATCCGTTTTCATCTGGTGTAAGTGTTTTAAGAAAGTTGTCGAGTTTTTTGAAAAGCGGAATGATACGTTCGCTGTTTTGAGTTTTTGTCCCGTGGATATGGACGATACCTTTTGTTCGATCGACGTCGTTTATGTTAAACTTAAACGCTTCGCTTCGTCTGCAACCTGTAAGAATGTAAAACTTGAAAAGGTTTTCAAGATTGTGTCCTTTTATATCCGATAAAAATTGTTTTTCTTCTTCTTGCGTTAGGGCAGAGCCGTTTTTTGATTTATAAGTAAGTTTCGCAAGTGAGATTGCCGGGTTTTCGACAATGAATCTTGTTTTGAAAGCAATGTCAAAGGCGGATTTCAAAATGTTTGTAACGTCAACGCGTGTTCTCATTGTTGGAACGTTGTTTATAATGACCTGTAAATGAGTTGTTGTAACGCTTGTTAATGGCATATCTTTTCCGACTGTGACGTGTGTTCTGATTTGTCGAATGATTGAATCGGATTTGTTGTAAGGTTTTTTGTACGTTTCGTACCAAAATTTCATCCATTCAAAAAAAGAGTAAGTTTTTTTGATTTGTTCAGTATCTTTGAAGTCTTGAAAGATTTGTCTTGCTTTCTTTTTTACTTCGTCCGGCGAATGTCCGTAAACGCTTTTGCTTACGCCTTTTCTCATAATTCTTGTGTACCAACGACCGTCCGGTCTTTTGATGATTGTAACTGTTCTGTACTTGTACTTTTTCATTTCGTTTTTCTCCTGTAAAACGACACAAGTATCATTTGAGTTGTCAATGTTCCCCGGGTATATTATCTTAACCCATTGATAGCCGTCTTTCGGCGGTGGTGATGATTGCGCTTCGATAAGCGCTTCGAGCTTTTTTGTAAGTTCTTTGAATAATGTTTTTTCTTGTTCGTCCATTATAATTTCTCCCTTTTGTGTGATAAGAAAATTATAACGGCGGTTGCGTGTGCGTTCTCAGATAATCATTTGATAAGGTAAGCCTTATCAGCGTCGTATCTGATTGGTTAGGGGTGGTGTAAAACTTGTGGGCTTGACAAGGTTACTTTTCGCGTGATATACTTTTAACCGAGGTGGTTAGTCCTCAGTTTTCAATTCTTTGAGAATTTGTAAAATTACTAAAATCAATTGGAGTATGGTGATTAGTAACATTTGGGCTAACCTCCTTTTTTATTCTCGTATAATCACGAGAAAGGAAGTTTGTCAAGTAGGGGACAGACAGCCGACGTTACCGAGTTTAAATAAAGCCTTTTGATTAGTTTTCAAAAGGCTTTATATTTATTTTTTAAGTTTTGGTTTGTAAGCAGAAGATTCAAGTCCGTCGATATGTTCACTTAAATCTTCTTTAATATTTTGGCCCATGGCGTCTAATACAAAATCAATACCTTCGCGTCTTGCAAGTTTTGCTGCTGGTACAAAGTCACTGTCTCCGGATATTAAAATAATTTTATCGACTTGTTTTTTATAGGCAAGAGATGCTATATCTATGCCAATTTTCATGTCGACACCTTTCTGTTTTAATTCTAAAACTAGATCTTTTTCTGTTAAATCGTCAACCGTAATCTTTTTGTTTAATAATTTTTTAATTGCGTCTTTGTTAAGAGTATAAGATGACCATTCTTCTGATAAAACGCCTAATCTTAATGCAACTTTACGTTGTTTTTTTAAATAATTGAAAAAATTATTTGTCCATATATATGAAGGGCTGTTTTTAAGACAAACGCTTGTTTTTGTGATGGGGTTGAAAACTTGTTTTTCAATAGGTGGACAGTCATAATAAAAAATCCTATACAATTCTTCATTGTTTGATTTTGATGGTTTTTTATTGAGGTGTGCAAGACAATATGTGTTTAATTCTTTTGCACGTTCTTCTGGGGTTTTTTCACCATATTTGTATAATGCTACTCTTCTGTAAAATCCGCCATCAACTAAAATTGCAATTTTCATTTTTTCTCCTTAGTGTAAAAAAAAGGCTCTTGATTTCTGAACTTCCCTGATAGTGGGAGACTTACTAACAAGAGCCTGTTTAAACAATTATTTGTGTTTACAGTTTATCACGGTACCTGTACTTTGTCAATACTTTTATGCAAAGTTTTGGAATTGTTTTTTTGATTTTAGTATTCTCTTTTTATAATAATATATGCGTGAAAAACCAAAGATGATAAGTTTTTTGATTAATTTTTCGTAATATTCATAAGGCTTGTTTTTTTGTTTGATGAGGATAAGAAGATTTATAATTGATTTATTTTTTTTGCTTCGATATATTTGATTGCTTTTTTAAAAGAATCGTCGTCAACCTCTTTTTTTGTTAGGTATAAAACAGTTATTTCTTCTTTTTTGACTAATGTCGGATATATTTTCATTTTCCATTCTTTTGTTTGCTGATATTTAACGTTTGTTTCATCATATCCCCAAAATTCGATATAAATATCTTTTATTCCGTTGTATTCTTCTAAATAAAAATCAGGTGTTATATCTACTTCTTTGCTTACATCAATTTTCTTTTCATAGGCGTGTTTTATATTTTCTTTATATAAGTAGTTGTCGATGATTTTTTCGTAAGGGCTTTTTACCATGTGCCCATCATCGCAAACAAGACTGCTCTCATATTCTGCTTCTAATTTTTCAAATTCGATGCAGTTTTTTATTTTTATATATAAAACTTTATTTTTAAATTTATTGTAACAATTTATGCAAAAATGTTTTCCGTTTGAAGGCTTTCCACAAATTAAGCAAGTTATCTCATTGTTTTTTGAAGTTTTTTCTGTTGTTTCTTTCTTGCATTCGCAAATTTCGTCGGAATTATTCCATTTCCCGCAGATTGGACATTGTTCAATTAATCCATCGCGTAAATCTTTTCCGCATTTACTACATAATCCGTCTTTTCGAGGATATTTTCCGTAAACAAGATATGTGGGTTGTCCGCAAATAGGGCATACGTTTTCTGCTTGTTTCATAATTTTCTCCTTAATATTAAGTATTATTTACCGTTTTTTTGTTCGTCTAAAAGGAAGTCAACGTAACGATAAATTATTTCTTTTTTAATGGGTTGAAGTTGACGTAATTTATCAAGTAATGCTATTTCGTCATCGGATAAGTGATTGCCTGAAATTACGATTGTTCCGTCTTCGTCCTCGCGTCCTGCAATATAGTCAATGCTGTATCCAAAATAATCAGACAATGCTATGAGCGCAGGAAGTGTTGGTTCGGATATGTTTTTTTCCCATTTAGCGATTTGGCTTTGTGAAAACCCGGTTCCTTTTTCTACGTCTCTTTGTGTAAGTTGTTTAATTTTTCGTATTTCTTTTATCTTGTTTTCCATATTTGTCACCTTTATATAAAAATTTTAGTTAAAAATAACTCAAAAATCTTGACATAGTTATATATGATAGATTATAATTCAACTATGAGTTATTTATAACTCAAAAAAGGAAGAAAAGTTATGGTGAAGAAAAAGGAATTAACAAGTGGTCAGACGTCTGACCAAAACATTGAAAGTATCAATCTGGACGTTCTTCCCGAAGTGGAAGAAGGTTATAAGCCGAAGGTGGAGTGTAATGACCTTTCGGAATTCTTTACGCCGAAGGACTTTTCATTTATGCTGATTGATTTTCCAAAACAATTTGAAACGTATAAGTCCCGGTTGGATAATAAAAATTATTCGAGTTTCGGAACGCCGATTCACAAATATTATAAAAAGTTCAGATTATATATTTATCCGACTTTTAAACATTGGAGCAGCAATAAAATTTATGACGAAGTAAAACTTGTTTTTAACGTAACTTCGGAAAAGTTAACATTGACGGAAGTCAAGGAAATGGGATATCAGGCGTTCCGTGAGTTTCTTTTGGATTCAGCGAAGATATACGAGTTTCCGACGGATCTTTCTGTTAAGCCCGCCGGGGTGGACGATTTTTTCTTTGACACTTGTGTGAAGATTGACAAGCAGATTGAAAACGCGCAAGCAAGTTTTGAAAATACTTGCTGTTATCTGAACGATATAAAGTTGTCGAAAGGTAATATCGAAAGATACGGCTGCAAGGATATATACGATTTTGCAGAAAGGCGTTTCGGAATAGGGCGGACGTCCACGAAAAACTTTTTGGCAATTCACGAAAAGTTTATGTCCGGTGTTGTTCTGAAAGAAGATTATCGCGGATATAAACAGTCGCAGCTTATGGAGCTTTTGCCGGTATCTGATGACGTTATCAAGTCTTCATTTAAGCCGGAAATGTCCGTTAAGCAAATCCGGGAAAAGAAAAAAGAACTTGTCGGTACTCTTTCCGACAAGGAAGATAAGACGAAAAAAGAAAAAACCGCAAAGGTTCAGACTGTGAAAATCGAAGTTCCGACTTTCGTTGAGTTTTATGAAAGCAATTTCAGACACGAAGTAAATGATTATAACGACGGATATAACGAAGCGCTGCGTGACGTATTGGAACTTTTATCGTCAGAAAGCGGTGTTGAAATTAAGGTTAACGTATGAAAGATGAAATTTTGAAAGGTTTCGGAAGGCTTGCCGGGAAGCTCATTGCGGCGGTTATATCGCTTGTCGTTGTTGCAACTCTTATATATCTGGCTGTATGCGGGATTTTGTCTTGGGTGCGCGGCGAGGCGTTTTTGGACAGCGTCCGTTATCTTTGGGGACTTATCGTAAAGAGGTAATATGGCGGAATTTTATATTTGTGACAAAAACGGGCAGTTCTTTATGGGATATAAGGAATGTGCAAAAACGAAAAGACCGTTGTTTGTGCCGTGCAAGGCACTTGCGGCAAGGTATAAATCGGACGTGGACGCGCGTCATCGTGTGTGTGAGCTGAACACGATCACCGAAAAGCACCGTCCGTTTCAGATTATATCGGATTCAATAAAACTATAATACTCGGCTCCCAGAGTTAAGGGAAAAGGAAGAAAAGATGAAAGGTAAATTCAACGTACAATTTTTGGTGAAACAAGAACCCAACCGCGAGAAAGGCAAGACGAAGTTCCATTACGTCGGTCTTGTTACGGATAAGGCGGTTGTCAACGATCTTGCGAAAGAGGGCACGGCGATCGACTTCTGGTCCGAAGATGACCTGAGTGTAGTAGGTAATGCGCTGTATGAGTGCTTGTTGGACGTCACGTCGGTCGGCGAAAACCAGATTGTCCGGTTTGTCAAGTTCGTTGGCGACGCCGTTGAAATTCCGTTTTAGGGGGTGATTGAAATCTAATACTTTTGTTCTCAAACAATTCATCTCTTTGGGTTAAAAGAAGTTCCCGTGTTCAGAAAAAAAACGGGGCGCGGGAAAATCTTTTATAAAAGAATAACCGTTCCGAATAATCGAAACGGTTAAGTAGTAACAACACATTACCATAATGTATCCCAAACATATTGTTACTTTGTATATGCGACTGCGCCCATATACTTCCATCAAGTGGACCCGGGATACCGCAATAAATATTATAAAGGAAGGTGATTGCTTTTGTCAAGTATTGATTTTTATAAAATAACCGTTCCGAATAATCGAAACGGTTAATGCGAAGCCTCACAGCCCGTAACCCTCAAAGGGGCAGAATTTCAGCACTTTTGCTACTTCGCTCGATCGAGCCGCTTTGCTCTCGATTTTAGGCTTTTCTACCTACCAGCGCAAATATATTTTATCAAAAATAATGGGGTGTGTCAATGAAAAAGGATATTAACCGAAATCGTAAGGATAAAAATCTTGCGGGACTGTATGTTGTCTCGAATGAAGTTGCTTATGAGAAAAATGGAAAACTTCGTAAAGGTGTATATGGCGTTGTAGGTAAAGATACGCCTTATATTTATAAGCCGTCTGATACGAGAAAAGATAAACCACGTGTTTTTATTAGGGATAGTACGGATATTCCGAAAGCGTGTAAAAATCGCATATTGGCGTTTTGGGACGACAAAAACAATAAACGCAAAGACGTATGTTATCTTGCAGAAAAATCTCTTTATGAAGAGATGAAAAATAAAAAATTGTCACGGCCGCAGACATAAAAGCGGTAAGGGAATTGTACATGTCAAAAATCGTAACAACTAAATCTGGAAAGAAGATTGTATTACTCAATCCGTCAGAAAGGGCAAAGCGTTATTCTCGTGAACTTTCACGAGGATCAAAGGTTGACGGGACTCCGTTGACAGAAGCCGAAGCAGGTTTTCGTATGGGTGTTCTGAACGAAAGGAAACTTCAAGCGAAGATCTATAACAAACAACTCGGCTTGAAAAGCAAGTCAAAAAAGGTGAAAAAATGAAAAACATGATCATTACACAATATCAGATGAAACGTGCCGAAAGGAAAAAGTGGCTTATAGCGACTTTGGTAATTCTTATGGCATTTTCTGCTCTGATAGGAACTTTTTGTGCGACACGCTCCGGGACTTCCGTAAAGGCGTCAACTTCGACGGATTCTGCGACGGTCAATCATATGATTCTGTTTGATAAAGGTATAGGCGGCAAATATGAAGCATTTGAGGGAAGTTCGCAAGGCGGCGAATGGGTTGAAAAAACCGGTTTGATGTATTGGAAGTTTTATGCTCCGCGTAATGCTTCAAATTTTAACATTAAGTATTTTTTTAATACGAGTTCCGGACAGTCTTCTTATACGTTTAATACGAAGTGTACGACTGTCAGAATCGGGGATTCGTTCGGTTTGTCAAATGATATCGAAACGGCGACTATCTGTCTTCAAAAAGATAGTTCGAATCCAAAATATGACGTATATACGGTTGTTGCCGTAAAAAACGATCCGACGTATCCGTTTATCCTTAACGATAGAATGGAAATCACTTATGCGAATTATGATGATGGTCATATGTATTTTACAGAATCCGGAACAGATGGACAACTTACGATGTATTCCGGTAGTTCGCAAGGTGTAACCGAGACTGTTAAGACTAACTTAACATGGTGGAAATTTGCTGCTCCTAAGGGTTCTGAAATTAAACGTCTTTATTATACATTTGGTCAGGGTATGGGAACCAAAACGGTTACCTTATCGGATAATGAGGCGACTAATATCGGAGGACATCCTGGTTATGCAGAAACGGTTTACGGATATCAGATTGTCCCGAAAAAAGTAACAAATGACGGGGATCTTTATGATACGTGGATTTTTTATGCTGTCGGTCAGGCTATGGAATTACAACATGATTCATCGAATGCTTTACGTGTTATGTACAGTGGTAATATATCTTCGACGTCGGTTCCTCTTCCCGAAGATCCGAAAGCCCCGGAAGGATATCATTTTGTCGGCTGGTACTATGATGAGGCGTTTACGAAGCCGTATAAGGAAGGCGACGTCATTACTGCGGATACCAACCTTTATGCAAAGTTTGAAAAAGACACATATAAGGTAACGTATATCGTAAACGGCAAGCAATATGTTGTGTCCGAAGTTGCATACGGCGATCCGATAAACAACACCGTTCCTACCGGCATAGACGAAACGAACGTTTTCAGCGGTTGGTTTACGGATGCGGAATGCACGCAAGCGTTTGATTTCACTCAGACGGCGTCTTCGGATATCACTCTTTACGCAACGATTAAACTTAAAACTTACGACGTGAAGTTTTTCGTAAACGGTGAACTTTACGCAACCGTTCAGGTTCCTCACGGATATACGCTTGTTCGCCTTGCGAATTCATCTGAAACAGGTGCGGCGACGGCAGCTGCGGTTTTGGCAAGTTTTGAGTTTGACGAAAACGCCGAAGTGAACGCCGATACCGAAATAACCGAGGACAAAGAAGTTCAGGGCAAACTTTCCAAAAAAGCGGAAAAGTGGATCAATACCGGCGCGTGGTTCGACAAGAACTGGCCGTGGGTTGTAGCAACGGCTGCTGCTCTCTTGGTTATCGTTGTCGGATCTGTTCTTGTCGCGGTGTACAAAAAGAGAGGTTAAGATATGAAAGAAAATATAAAAAACTTCAAAAAATCGAAAATCTTTGTGTCACTTTGTCTTTTGATACTTGTGGCGATTTTCGCAAGTTGTCTGTCCGGTGCAAGCGTTGCGTTTGCCAACGACGGAGCGAACACCGAAGAAACGCCGGTTATACAAGATTTTACAAAGGTGACTGAAAGCAGATATCCGTATAAAATCGGGGATAATCTTAAAGGCAAGACGGCTGTTTTGGACTATAATCTTGTTTCTGTTCTGAATCCTACCGATTTGATGATTTTTGAACAGCAGTGGATTAAGGAAGAAGGCCGAAAAGAGGGCGATTTGCTTAAACTCGTTGAGTTTGAAGACAATGACGTTGACTATGTTGCTATGATAGCGGTTATGCGTAACGGCAATTTAAGGACAGATCTTTCCGTTTCCGGCGTCTTTGAGATTTTCAATGACGAAGAAGGTGATTTTACCATTGAAAAAGTTGCTCTCGGTAAAATAACTTTCCCGTCCGATAAAGATTATATTCTTAAAACGAATTACGATTATCTCGTTCTTTCGTCTTTTAATTCGATCGAGAAGTCGGCGAAATGGCTTTTGCCGGTGCAAAATCTGAGCGAGAACTTCATTAACGTTCCGAAAGAAAAGTACATTGAAAAAGCCGAATTATTGAAAGCTTTTCCGAATGGAATCAATAATCCGAAAAATGTTTTTGCGGCGAATTTCAGTTACGGTTTTTCGGGTGAAATATCCAATATTGTTATCCAAGCGAAAGTAGGTGATCAGATTGCTTATATTCCTGTCCCGAACTTTATGTCAAGCGATAACTTTTTGTATGGGGAAGGTATAGAGATTCCGACTTTAATCGTATGTTCTTATACCATAAACGAAAAAACGTTCTATTTTGCTATGAAATTTGAACGAGCTATTTATTTGGTATCTGACGACGGTGAACCGGTATCTGTGGATTTCGACGTATATTTTGCTTTCTTCGATGAAGACGTAAGCATTTGGGGTATTGAAAGCCCTGTCGCTTCGGTTGTTTCGATTGCGGACGGTGATAACGTTTCGGAAAACGTATTTCTTCCGGGTGCTCCGTTGGATAAATCCCTTGCGCCTGAAAAGGAAGGTTACAATTTCGTCGGTTTTGTCGATGAAGACGGCAACGTTCACGATACTGTTCCCGAAGGTGACGTCGTTCTCACGCCGAAGTACGAGATTAAAACGTTAAAAGTCATGTTCGACATGGACGAGCCTTTCGTCGTTGACGTCGAATACGGCAAAACCGTTGCAAAACCCGAAGATCCCGTCGCGCCCGAAGGATATGAGTTCGGCGGGTGGTACAAAGATTATAAACACCAAAATGCTTTTGATTTCGACGAGCCTATCACCGACGACGTAACGATTTATCCGGAATTTATTAAGGTGAAAGTCGTTGAAAACGGCGGCAGCAAAGCCGAACTTAAAGCGTTCGGTGAAAAGTGCAACGAATGGTTTGCGAAAAACTGGAAGATCTTCACACCGTGTGCCGTCGCCGGCGTTGCGATAATAATTTTTGCTATCGTCCTTGGCGTGAAAGCGAAAAGGTATAGATAGACATAATTTTCTTCCTGGTGCCCGGGGTGGTGATCTGCTGCCCCGGAACACCATATTCTATTTTTCATAACGGAGAAAGTCTAATGAAAAAGAATTATCTTAAATACATAATATTTTCGTTTGTTTTAATAACGTTATTTGCTTCTTTTGGTTTTTCCGGAAGCGTGGCTTTTGCTACGGACAAAAAAGCAAGTTTTGATGAAACATACGTTTTGGACGATCTGAACGGTATGATTATAAATAATAAGCAATTTACCGTGAACGATTATCCGAGGAAAGTTTCCGGGGATTTTGAATTGTTGAATCTTGTTGAATTTGCTTATACGTATGATAAAAAATACAGCGGAAATTATGCGTTATATGCTTACGTATATAATCCTTCCGGGATACGAATTGAGGCGGACAGCGCGCAAAACAGGATACAACTTGCTTGCAAGTATGATGAAAATAACGAACCGATTGATTTTGAAAAATACAATATCAAACTTTGTTCTGTGTCATCAGACGGTTTGTATTTAAAATATAAAATAATAGACCATCTTGTTGATGGAAAATCACTTTATGATATTGTTAATCGTGACGCGAGACGTTACGACGTAACGGGTATCGAGTTTTTACTTTCTTCCACAAAAAAAATTAAGGATTATAAAATAGGACGTTATTTTGTATATTCTGGTTATGCAAAAGGAATGGCGCAAGAATCCGTTGATGAATCAACGTTGAAATGTAGTTATGACGAATCTGAAACTATCTCTTTGAAACTTAATCATACGAATTTCAAGACGTGTTATTCGGGGTATTCTTGGGCGGGTACTCAATATAATATAGCGTCTATATATTTTTCCGTTGATAATTTTTATTTGGAAAAATATGGTTTTTTGTACTCTTTAATGATGGAGTATAACAAACAATATATAGATAGCGTGCTGGTAATTGATGATGAAAAATTATTTAATCGGTTATCAAGTGTATCCGGGTGCATTATTGATTATATCGATCCTCTGAATAGGAATCGAGATACTTTTAAAGCCGGATTAGAAGCAGCTGGTTATTCCATAGATTTACCTTTAATTGCTCAGCGGTTTTATCTTTATTTACAAAACAGTTGTTTTGAAATAGATAATGGTAAAAAAATGCTTCTTTGTCCTATTATTTTTTATACCGGTGGGCAACGTGCAAATACCGTAACTATTTCTGCAAGTGAACTTGAAAGAACAATTAAAAACTATAAGAATTCTTATGTTGACGGAAAACTGTTGATTAATGGTAATACGTACTCATTAGATTTGTTCGATAAGAAAAATGATTCCGGTTATTCAAAATTTGTAATTGAAAGGGACAAGAAATTCAAAATTGTTTCCAAAGAAACAAAAGAAGATTTGAAATCAATTTGGAAAGCACATGTTGATGAAAATGTTTATAATATTGATCCTATTGAAGAACTAACTTTGGAAAAAGTGAATCATGCAGAAGCAGATAAAAATCTTTTTATAAATAAAGCTGATATATCTACCGTTAGAAAATATGTTTCAGAAGAGAATGCAAAAAATAAAACGGCATATATTATCAGATATGATGTTTCTGAGGAATACTTGCTTGAAGCAAGCATATGGGGAAACGATCCGGGTGGATATTGTTCAGCAAATAATGCTATATACCTTGGCCTTGACGTTATATGGCTTAAATTTTTCAATGATGTAAATTACAAGGTTATAGGTGTAGTATCCGATCCTATCGACGTGTTTTCAGTTGTATCTCCACCCCCTTATTCGCGTTGGACCGGAAATAAACTTAAAGATGCGTTAACCGCTACAACGCGGAAGATCGTTCTTTCCGTTTTCGGTATAATTGTTACCGCATTTTCCGTATTGCTTTTCACCGGGCTATTTAAGGGATTTATATCGCGTATTGATAATATCGCAATAAAAGTGTCTTTTAGTGTAATTACTTTGCTTTTGTGCGTTGCGTTAAGCTTTGCGATCGTATTCTTTGTTTCCGTGTTTATATACGGAAAAGTAAAGAATATTGACTTTGATAATGCAATGTATGTTTTTTGGCGTATTTTGTGGCCGTTAAAAGGAGGTAATTTATGAAAGATAAAAAAGTAAAGAAAGAAGAAAAAACTATAAGTAAAATCGAAGAACCGGTATTTCCGTCGAAATTTCCGTTCTGGGCGCGTTTGAAAATAGCTAAAAACCGAACGACGTTGGTTATCGATGAAGATGAGGTTTTTGATAAGGTAAAACGTAAGAACGTTGAAGGTTTCGTCCATCGCGAAGCAACTCATTCGTATAAGAAAGAGTATGAAAAGGTATATCCGAATCCGGATAGAAGTGATAAAAGGGATATGTATTTGAAACGTCCTACAAAATTGCCAAAAAAACTATTCAAGCCTCATAATAAAAATTTGGATATGCCGAATGAATTTGTGGAGCGATACGATAAGAACAACAAAAAAGAGTAAAAAAAAGAATTGCAAGTTCCGTCCTTTCGACTATATCCCCATTGGGGACCAAATGCAATTCTACATATATTATAATAATCCATAAAAATTTTGTCAAACGAAAATGAACTATTGTTTGCAAGAAATAACGTAAAAAGGAATTGTAAGTTCCGTCCGAGAAAAATAAAAAACGAGGTAAATGTTTTACCTCGTGTTGCGCGGTCGGAACGTTGCCGACAACTGAAATATTTCAGGTGCGCTACCTTGCTTATAGTATAAGCAAAAAAAAGGAACAAAGTCAAGTAAATGAAGATAACAATCGATTATCAAGAATATGAACTCACCGGAAGTAACTACTGGTTTATGCAAAATCAGTGGTTGCTTTGGATCATGTCTTCCCGTAATACTTATGTTTTCGGACCGCAAGGTTCCGGGAAGGACACGCTCATTGCTCATTTTCTTGAAATCTTGAACGGACTTCATTATTCGAATATCAGATACAACGAAAATACCGTTGTAACGAAAATCAAAACGTTCGGTGCCGGGGATAATACGTTCGCGGATCTAATCAACGATACGTTGACGCCGTATGAATCGCCGTTTGTTGCCGGGACCACGCTTATTTGTTCGGACGCCGGGGCGTACTTTCCGTCTTCCGAATATAAAAAATTGGACGAAATGTATCCGTCAATGCCTATGTGGTTGGCGTTCTTACGTCAGATAGGACACAACTTTATTTGTAACTCGCAAGCGTACGGTCGTTTGTGGGTTAAAATTCGCGAGCAAATGGATTATTTTATCCGTTTGCTTGCCCCGGTGTTTATCAAAGATTATATCATTGTGAACGCAATAAGTTATGATCGCGCGGAAAGCGCAGAAGCCGGGTATTTACCAACGTATAAAGAAGAAGACGCAGTGTCGCGCGGACTTATTGAATATCATTCATTTTTGGTTCCGACGTCAGAGCTTCAATTTGATTCGACTTATTTTAGAAAGAAACTCATAAAAGAGAAGAAATAAAGGTGGTGAAAAAAAATGATTAACAACAAAACAATCGAAGTAACGTTACCGGGGGGAGATTCATTTTTCTTTCGCCGGCGTGAACTTAAAAGCATTATTAAGCAAAATTGGAAAATGCTTAAAAAGGCAAAATGCGCGTATTGCGTCAGAGATTGTCGCGGAATGGGCGGCTGCTATACGATTTTAAGTCAGACAAGGGCAATGGAACTTGCTTTGACCAGAGGAAAATGCGAACACCGTTTCGACCTTGAAGAAAACAAAGGACAGTTCGAAAACGAACTTGTGGAAACGAACGAAAAGCAATAAACCCGGCGGGCGAACCTCTTCGGCCTTAATCGACTAGAAACCGCGTCGAAAGGGTCCCGCGTCAAACGCTTGATTGCGAACAGCAATTTTTCGCGCTTGCGCGAAAACGTTTGACTGGGGTTCCGACGTGGTAGCCTTTTACGGCAAGTCGAAAAGGAAGACCGCCGGAGAATCCCCGGATAATAATTGCCGTTCCCATGCGAATGTCGCAGGGAACGGCAAAACGATAACAATTTAATAAGTGACACCATTCTTGTTTCTGGTGTCACAACTGTTACAAAAACTATGGGGTATCCACTCCGAGAAGTCCTTTTTTTGCCACAAATAAACACTGTTAATTATAAAAGGAAGAAGTTATGGAAAAGTATCAGGTCAAGAGTAAGTTTTCAGATGAAATCATTAAAAACCTTTGCGTAAGGGCAGACGGTGAGATTCAACGCGTAACTTACGAAAAACAAAATTACATATTGAAAGAGGCCGAGGAAGGTCAGTTTGAACTTGTAATTTACAAAAAAGATTTTTATACGCCGAAATACGAAAGTATCGAGCAAGAAGCGTTGGAGGGTTTTTATTCGGATTATGAAGATATTCAGGTATTAAAGTCTTTTTGTGGAACGCGACGTTTTTATCGAGATGAAAACGGTGTGGCAAACAGAGTAATAACGCCGGGTAAAAAGCCTGCGACGCTTGAAGACTTTATGCAAAGTCAGCGATTCGGAAACAAAAGGGCGATTAAAAACTTTTTTGATTACGCCTTGACTAATAAATGGGAATATTTCGTAACGTTGACGTTCCGTGATTCCGATATCCGAGGCAATCAGCAACTTATGAGTGCGTCGTGGCGAAGTTTTATCAATGTTCTTCGAAGACGATCGGACGGAAAAGTTAAGGCTCTTGCGACGTATGAAGAATTTGAAAAAGGCGGATATCATTTGCATGCAATGCTTTCTGATATTGATTTGAACCTTGTCCCGGCGCGAAATAATAATAAGCAAAGCAAAGATTACGGAAAATTTATGTATTCAGAATTCGGACCGCAGCTAATGAATTGTACGGATTGGAATCTTGGGTTTAATACGGTTGTGTGCTTGCGCCCGGATTCCGAAAACTGTAATATCGTCGGATATATGTCGAAGTATATGAATAAACGGTGCCCGGCAGATTTCGGAAATAGGCGATTTTATCGTACTCAAAACTTAACGGCGCGGAGCGCGTTTATAAGCAAGGGTGATGAAAGGGATTTCGGCGAGTTTATTGAAAATCTCGGCTTGGAACTTTTTAAAGTAGATTATGCCGGGAATAAATATTACCGTAATTACGGAATACGAAAAGTGGAGGAAAAATTATGAATTGTGGTAAGTGTGTATTGCTTATGCCTTGTCTTATGCAGGAAAAGCCTAAACCGTGCGTGGCGTGCAGGAAACGCAAGTGCGTTGAGTGCGATGAAAAGTGTCTATGTTCTTTTGACGGATTGAATTTGTTCAACGACGGTCTGACTGAACACGATTTAAGAAAACTTGTAAATATATTCAAGGGTGCTTTTGGTCAAATAGGCGATTATAGAAAAGAATATGCGACTTTTTGCAGGCAACTTGTTGAAAAGGACTTGGATTTTGTGGTTGAGTTTTACAAGTGGACAGTATGGTTTTCGCCGTCTTTTTCCGTGAAGATACGTCTAATGTTTGAAGACGGTCCTTATAAGCAGTATTTTAAGCGATATTTTTAAGAAAATATACCCGAAAAAATGTTTTTACTCAAATTATATTTGTGTCAAAATTTGTGTCAACGGTGATTTTTGAGTGATAAAAATAAAAGTCCGATGAGCCTGTAACCCAGTGTTCATCGGACTTCCACGTTGGTGGAGATGAGGGGGGTCGAACCCCTTACCTC
>ULYI01004635.1_pt1 | contig 15843 bp, 9 predicted proteins | sample 1962171 | NCBI WGS metagenome assembly ULYI01 (sample SAMEA4835863, study PRJEB28245) | human gut metagenome | biome: gut microbiome; material: fecal sample | place: Denmark | collected 2008 | reverse complement strand
TCCATAGTCCAAAACTTTACACATCTCCAAAGATAACAATTTTTATGATTATTTTTCTTCTGTCCGACAGCAGGGCTTCAAGAACAGAAGAAATCGAGAAATATGGCAAGCGGATTTCGATGAGGTCAATCACCCACAAGTTGAAAAGGGTCTATGATAACCTGCCTTTATCGTGCTACATCTGATCTTACCATTTAACCCCATAACTGTCAATGAAGAATACTCCTAAGATTCACTTCACCCCTCCGGCAATATCTGTGAGATAATCCTTAATCATATCAGCCTTATCCTGAAGGCTTTCACGATAAATCAGATGAATAAAGGTCTTATAATCCTCACCAATAAAGAATATTGACATATCAATTATTGACAACTCAGGGAATTGTCTAGCACCTTTTGTATACAGAATTGAAAACAATTGATTGCGATACTCCTGACTAGGCATATCCCTTGAAGGCCTCATGCCTGGAATCGAATTGAACTCATCACAATAATAATAGAGGATGATATCGGGATTTTCGAGCATGAACTTGCCGACTCGTGTCACTAATTCAGATAACGTAGCCAAGTCTGTCGTATCTTCACCACGCTGACGAACAAGGCTCACCTCAACAATCTCTACGCCTCCAAGATGTTTTCTCTAATCAGAAAATGGCTGTTTCCGGAAAAGAAGAAAGGGAAACTCTTATCTCGTTTCCCTCCTTGTATGTCAATGAAAATGATACCTCCATTAAATATTAACACTAAAGGTACACTCTTTCATCTCGCGCAACTTTGTCTGCTGTGCAATCTTCTGTTTTTTCAATTGAGCAAGAAGACTATCCAATTTCTTGGAAGTCTTGGTTATAACAACCGGCTGCGTATTTTTATTCTTCCTCATAGCAATTTCCTCCTTTCGCAAACTTACTGATTTCAAACAATTACACAAACTATTCTACTAAAAAAAACATGCGCAAGTCGTTCTAATCTTGTCTATTCTATATGCGTAAGATGAGTAACCTGAATTCTGCAAAAGACAAAACTATTTTGTCTGATCAGGCCTCATATTCCTGTATTATTTTGAATGGCGGATGCGTTGTGCTTTTTTCTCGTTTTTACGAATCAGATATGGCGACTCGGGAAGTTCCGGCAGAAGGTTGTCCATGTTATTGATCTGACCTATGACTTTCATCAGGAGAATGAAAGTAGACAGTGTCAGGTTGTCCGCCACTCCGCTCTCGAATTTGTGGATGGTGGTCAATCCGATGCCGGACCGCTCCGCCACATCTTTTTGTGTAAGCCCGCAGCGCATCCTGTAATCCTTGAACCGCGTGCCCATCAATCGGACAATTTCCGGTGTCGAATATTCATATAAATCAGCCATTGTTCTTTCTTTATTTAACTGTCGTTATGTTGATAGTTATGCTATTATTTAGCCTATTATCTTCACGTAAGTGATAGTTATAACTGCAAAAATATGCATTAAAATCAAGAAAACGAACCATATCGCTAAAGGTCAATGTTTACCTTTCCGATTTTTTGACATTAATGTAAAAATGAAGTTCAATACCCCATCGAGTGTTGTGTTAATGAAAATATTTTATAACTTTGTGACGCTGCCAAATAAGCAGCGACATAACATTAGTGAAAGTGTTTCGCTAATCCCCGTTCCGAAATCTGGAAAATTTCAAACATGTGCAGGGAGAGCAACAGCACTCATCACCGTCTTGCCATATCCTCAGATATTGCATATTCGGTGTGGGGTATTGTTTTTCATCCGCACATAGGTTTTTCCAGAACCTCGGAATAGATGAACGGACAGACTCCACACTTTCGCGTATTTATAACACTTGTTCAACAGCGGAGTCGTGCTGAAAGAATGGAGGTTCTTATGAACTGTAACAATGTCAAACTAACCAACTTAGAAAAAAGCATCGTAGCCAAACTATCTAATTATGAATTCAAAGACCATGCGATGTGCATAAATGTAGAATATGTGTCGGTTACGGATTGCTTGGATCGCAATAAAAACTTACTACCCAATGATTGTCTTTAAGACTGCTATGAAGGCTCTTTTAACGGGATGGGTAAAATTCGTATACCATTGGAAGATTGTGAAGATAATGGCTTTAGGGAATGTTGTGCGGATTTTTCCGTGACTTTTGAAGTGAAAAATTACGACCGCGAATCTAGACAGTTTACTACAAACATATCCGCAAGTTATTGTAAGAGATAACTCTTCTTAATTATGTGCAATATTAGATTTGACATGACTGCTGATGAACGGAACTTGCGAGATAGTTGAAATCGTTGCGATTGAGGAAGTCTAGAAGTTGAGAGAACACGTATTTTCCTTTATTCATATGCCATTCTACGTTAGTCTGGCAAAGATAAATTCAAATCGGTTGACTCGAAATACCTCTATAACTACCTAACTTTCAATATTTTCAAATAACTTTTATGATTTTTTTACCGGACACTAATGAGATAATACACTAAAAATGTTTAGTTGTATTTAAAAGTTTTCACCTTATAATAGGACCATTTGACATATAATTGCTAAACTTTTATTCATTGTAATAATCACGCCATGACAGTAAAACAAAGCATGCCCCTTTTATATGGCATTGTAGCAGTCCTCTTGCTTCTTTGCCTACTTCATATGCCCTATGGCTTCTATGTTCTTGTTAGAATTATCGCGACCTTAGCGTTTTGTCTTTTTGCATATGTCGCTAAACTGTATAGACGAGGTTGGCGGATGATTATATTTCTCGTCCTTGCTATCATATTCCAGCCTATTATTAAGTTCCCTTTAGGCAGGGATATTTGGAACATTTTGGATGTCTGTGTGGCTGCATACCTGTTGTTTTTAATTCTGTTTGCCTCCAGAGATTATACTCCTCAATCATCATCAACCAGCGTGCAGAGACGAAATAACTCAAGGGGGCTCATGCTCATGTTAGGGCTATTTGCCTGCTTTCATGGTAATGCTCAAAGTATCTCTGGGGAAAGGCGTGTTTATTATTTGGATGTAACCTACTCAATGGTATCCAATAAGTTGTTGGCATCTTGCAAAGATAATCTTATAAAAGCAATAGAGAATATTGAAGACATTAACACTGAAATTGTTGTTGTCGCTTTCGCCGACGATAGAAATCCTGCTAAAAGAGTATGGAAAAAATGGGAGAACAGAGCAACGACCGCAGGGAAAGACGAGTTAATAAAGAATATACGCGGATTGGAGCCTCCGCTTAAGACCACGATGACCAATCTTTATGATCCCTGGGTGGATTTCTACTCGGAAGCCAAACCAGATAAGGTTAATTATATGTTTTTAATGACTGATGGTGGCCATGAGCAAGGCGGAGATTTCTATGCTGCAATCGGTCAGTGGAAGAAGCGCACCAATTCTTTAACTTATGGTTTTTTTGTTGAATTGACTGACAATGTCGGCCCTGGGGAGGTCCACGCACGAGACAAAGCAAGACAATACATTGATCAACAAAAAGAGAGATTATGGCGCGTATCTACAGCGGATGTTAATATCAATCTTATTCGTTTGGAACAATCCGCCATTTTTAATATCCGTGGCGACAAGTACGTAGATATTCCCATCTATTTCTCCGGAAAGGATAAGTCGGTGACCAAAGGGCTACAGTTCGATTTTTATGACGGCACTGAATTTAAAATCCAGAAAGTAGACATCTCCGATGGTTGTGCGCGCATATTTATCGACTGTAATGCTGATATTCATACATATCCTTCGGAAAGTAGCATCCCATTAAAAGTCAAGCTTAATGGTGTCAACGATAAAACATTCTTACTTACTCAGACTGTCTGTCTAAACTGTCTGAATAAAAAAGAACGAGTTCTGTTTTTATCAGATAATCTCATTACAGGCAAAGTTAAGCACTATGATTCTTTTGCATGGGTAAAAGCAAACACTACTCCTTGTAATACTGCTATCGATCTTGAATTCAATCAAGATGCTTTAAGCGACCCGGAGACTTTTGTAGAGTTCGCGGTTGTTGATAATAATGGCGTAGAGTTACCTACATCGAAGATAGCCTTTAGTCAGGATGGTGTCACTTGCCCCGGGAATATCATAAAGGTTAAACGCGCGGACAATAGTATTTGCCTTTCTGTTTCGTTCCCTGAAGGCACACGGTCTGGAGTGCATCAAGGGTATCTCAAACCAGTAAATTATCATCTGGATCGTATCGGCAACGTTGAACTTGGTAGTTCTTGTACAGATTATCCTATCACCTGGAGAGTACGATATACTCATCCAATGAATCCCCTCAAATTAGGGCTTGCATGGTTAATCGGTCTTTTGCTTGCTGCCTTCCTTATTTGGATGCTCTTCCTTAGACCCCTTTTCTACCCTAGGTTTGGGTCTATTCAGAAGACATTCAATGTCCCAGGTATGGCACCTTTAATCGTTAGATTCAAGGGGGCTAGGATGGTTGTTGTTGCAGCCTCTCATCAAAAGAAGCAGTCAGGATGGAACCGATTCTGGACAGGCAAGATCTTATACAAAACTCATCCGGCATTTGTTTCGCCTATTACGTTCAAGCCAAGCCGGGGCCGTCGAGTTCTTGCAAGAGTTCGAGTTGGCACATATCAGATCATGCCGAATCCTATGCCAGGAGTTGGAACTGCTACTATTATCGATACCAAGAAGAACTTAAAAATTAACGTCAATTAAGAACATCGTGCTCTATGAAAAAATGGATTATCCCAGCGATTTGCGTGGCGTGTGCAGTTTTTCTTATTGTGAGCTTTATCTCGAATCACAAAGGAGTGACCTACACATCAATCGGTACGACGTATAATAAGTTTCTCTTTTTTCCCGAGAAGAGTGCTAACTTTACCATCACATTTAGGTCTCCTTATACGGGAAATCTCACATTAATAGACGATAAAGAAAAGCCGCTTCCTGATAGCAAGTATACTATAGCAGCTGATGGGAAGAATAGTGGGGCCAGTTTCTTTGTTAAAGATAAGAGAATAGTACATGTTTCTATCCGGTGCTCAAAATCGGTCAGCCCGGGAAAACAGTATGTTCAAGTAAAAGGAGGCGGCCCTCTGGTTACTCATGTTTATTTCAAGCATCACTTAAATCCTCTTTTCGTATGGGTCTCGTGGATAGCAATTGCTTTTGCTATCATTTCCTTATTGTGGTTCCTTATATTCAGGAGGATGTTCTATCCTCAGTTTAGTAGTTGTCAGAAGACATTCTTCATCCCTAACCAACCGCCTTTAATTGTCAAATTGACTGGCTCAAGGATGGCCATCGTTTCCTCAGAACCTAAGAAGCAGGTTTTTTGGGATGCATTAATAAAAGGTCCCGTTGTGTATAAGACGCATCCTTTTTTTGTCTCCCCAATTACTATGCGTCCAGTTAGCGGAAGAAAGATATTGATCAAAGCTGACAATAGCACATATCGCGTATCACCGAATCCTATACCAAGCGTCGGTTCTGCATCCATTGACAATATTAGTTTAAATATGCATATAACAATTAATTAAAATACAACATTATGCCTGAGACCATTAAAATGACTCGGACCATCTTTGTGGGTTTAGGAGGAACAGGAGTGAAAGCCATCCTTCGAGCAAAACAGTGCTTCGTAGATGCTTACGGAGATGTCCCACCTATGGTTGCCTTTCTTGCTATTGACACTGACAAGGCAATACGTGAATCATCACTTCCTTCTAGACGCGGGAAGATAGTTAAACTTGCAGAGAATGAAATTTGTTTCTGCGGTATTACTGGCAGCGCCCTTGATATATATAGGAATCATCTGACAAAGTTTCAGTGGCTTCCTAAGAGAAATGTTGCATTCCTTTCAAATCTGAAGAACACGGGAGCAGGACAGGTTAGAAGTAATGGGCGTTTCCTTGCAAGGCATAATGCCACGGATATTAGCAGACGAGTGGCCAGTAAGGTTACCGAGATTGGACAACCGTTACCTATCGGAAGCCGGTTTGTATATGATACTAATAAAGACGGTGTTGAGTATCCAATTAAAGTGAATGTGGTTGGTTCCGTAGCTGGCGGTACCGGTAGCGGGACAATGCTTGACATGCTTGTCCTTATAGCTAAAACACTGAGAGATAGTGGACTTTCTTATTCGATTACCCCTTGGATGGTTTTACCTGAAGTCTTTCGTCACATGGCTCCAGGCCCAGCCTCGGCCAATGTGTACCAGAATGCGTATGGCGCAATTAGGGAGCTTGATTATCTCTATCACCTATCCAAAGACAACCAGAATGCCATAGACTTTAATTTCGACACAGTCTATTATCTCGATGAAGGTATTGGTGATACTTATTTGATTAGTAACACAAATAAAGCCGGTGTTGTTTTCCAGAACATCGATGATATTACTGATGCCATTGGCCGTTGCATGTTCCTGCCTTCCAATGAGGTTGACAGTGTAAAGGACAATACCGATAATGTTAGTTTTGTTTATAACATTAGGGACAAAGAGGCTCATTATGTATCTGCAGGCAGCGCAGAAGTCGTTTATGATAACCAGGCAGTAGGAAACGTGATAGCCAAAGGTATTATAGCTCAGATTTGTAATGAGCTTTGCAAATCTAGATCGATTGATGCGCTCAAAGAGGTCAACGCATGGATGACCAGTGAGGCGGTAGCCATTCAAGAGCACGATGCGGATCTTCTTACTGATAGCATTCTTCCCAAATATGCGCCATTCAATGTCATCATTGATAAAGATGCAGACGAGAATACTGTAAATGCAAATATTTTTGCAGGAGCTGAAGCAGAGAATGTTATTGAAGAGGTTAAGAGCAATGAGTCAAAGAAGTTAGAGAGCGTAAAGGCAGAATTGCAAAAGAAAATCGATGAGATTCTTGATACTCAGAATGGTGTCGGTTCAGCCAAAGCTTTCTTGGAGTCCCTCTCTGATAATATTACTATATGCAAAGATGAGATGAACACTGAAGCCTCTGATCTCAAGAAGGCGCTTGCTTATACCTATGACTGGAGTGCCGAGATTTCAGCGTTAAGAACCGGAATCTTTAAGATATTTGACAAAGATGCAGCAGAGGCTCTTCAAGGTAAGATAGCGGAATACATTGCCCAGAAGCGCGATTTTCTTCGCCATAATTGGGCCATTCAGTTCTTTACGGATCTCGAGTTGTTCGTTAATGCGCTTTCGCAGAAAGTTAACGTGCTGAAGTCTAATGTCGAGACAGCAGAGAGGAAGCAAAGGAGAGACATCAACGCAATACAGAACCTTGCAAAATCTGATTCCAAGTTCCAGATTTATCTCCATTTTGACGATGTCGATCACTTTAGCCTTCCTGACGTAAAACAAACGTCCGCCTTATTTAGAAGCAAGAAGCCGATAAATACCCTTATCGATAAGACTGAACAGGAGCTTTGCGATATCCTTTTCGACTTCGCAAAAGTACAGCAACCTGTTATTGATGCCGTGAACGTATCAATTGAGCAGAAGATGCGTTCTATGACAGATGCACAACTTAAAGCTATTTTTGCAAAGGTTAAGGAGATGTCCAGTCCGCTTTGGACTACCAACACCGCGGGATACCTCGACCATGCCCAAGAACTCACGACAGTTTTTACTATCGGCGTCTTTGACCAATCTTCAGGCATTATCAAGGAAAAATATTTAAACGAGTTTACCCTGGGTGCTATTAAGCCGACATTTGCATCTACCCACGAGACAGACAGAATTACGTTCTTCCAGAGTCAATGCTATAGCCCTGCCTATGCAGTGAACAACATGTCTGGATATATGAAGGATGCTGAAGAGAAACTTAACAAGTTCGTTTCCTTCCCAGTTTGCTATTTGGACGAGAAGTGGAATCAGCGAATGATTATTGAAGGATTTGATGTCAAGCCAAAGCAGGAGAAAGATAGAGTGCTGCCGAACTGGGTGAATGCGATTGTTTATGGCTTTATCAAGTACGATGAGTCTCGTAAGACATACTATATTGAGTCTGAGCAAGGTGATATTCTTACCGGAGGATTCCTTGAACTTGGCCAAAGACGAGATCTCGCTTTTGATCAGTTCCAGATTCGCGGCCTTGATACAGAGGTTGAAAGTCGTTTGCAGCAGATGATTCTTGAACAGGGTCGGCCTGCTGTTACAGCTGTTATTAGGAGCGCTAAGTCTGACATTCGAAACTATGTTTCCCAGCATGCTCAATTAAGTGCAATCGAGTTGGACCGCATCAGCGCTAAAGACCCCGCATATCAAATGGTTCGAGACATGCTCGAAAAAGAAGTAACTTATCTAAAGGAATTAGAAGTGTAGTACTTTATGGCATTTTTCATTGTAATAGGTACTAATAATGACGTAAAAGGTGTTGTAGATGAGGTCAAAAGAGCTCATCTACAACACAATGTCATAACATCGGGGTGCATTCTCAGTGAAGACGATGAATTATATTACCACTGGGATGTTTTCAACGAGCAAGGCAATAAAACCAAAGAAAGCAAGGAGTCCATTGTTCTACATGACGCATTGACTAATCAGATTTCCCAGTTTAAGGCCTTACTTCCAGATGATGCTATTCCCAATGTTTTCATAGTCTCTAAATGTTTCGATGATTCTGAGAGTGAAACATTACAAATGGTTTGTGACGAGTTGTACCAGATTGGCGGAGCAATGCTTAGCGGCCTTCAGGTCGATATCGTTCTACTGGGGTATGATCTGAATAAGCCTGAAAACGTCACGATACGTCCTCATTGGAAGTTGTTAGAATCCATCAAAGGGCTGGGAGAAGGGAGCCGTTTCCATACAAACATTCTCTATATTAATAATATGGACTATATGGGCGCGGCTACAAATGTTGATTCTCATGTGCTTAGTAGATTTCTCTGCCACTGGTCTAAGATAGTATGCGCTGGTGGCTATGATCCGAAAGCCACAATCCAGTCACTTGTGTACTCTATCGGAATGTCAGAGCACCAATACGACTTCCGTGATTTAAACGAGTTTTTCAAACTATCTGCTGAGGAACGGCTTTTGGACAGGACGTTGAACGACACCCCTTCAGTCGATACTCAAGAACTTCTTGATACCAACTATTTTAAGAAAATTGACCTAAGTCTACCTTGGCTTGACGGCCTATGCCATATTCAGTCATCTTGGGCTTCGTACTGCACGTCTCAATGGGATCCGTCTAAATCCCTTGTGGAGAATCGTTATTCCATTTCTCAACAGGAATTAACTCTTGCATCGTACCTCAACTGTTTCCTGGAGTTATACATCTCAGAAGAGCAACGAGAGATTGACACGCTCAAAGCTGAGATTGCCCAGAACGAATCGGAAAAAAAGGAGTATTTGGATAAACTTGAAGAGTTGAAGAATCTTCCGGATGATGAGAGCAGGGAATCTCAAACATATTCCACTAATGCACAGATTGCTCACCTAGAGTCGGAAATAGAAGAATGCAAGGAGCAAGTAGATTTGCACTTGCAGAACATAGCTAAGAATTCCTTTCATGATGCAGATACGTTCCATGAGAACTTTGGCACTAAGGATCTTATTACGGAAGAGGACGAAGCCGCTTATGCATTTAACAAAACTGTAGTCGAAAGACTGCTAAACTATGTCAAGTCTGATTCGGGTATTGGTGTGATGAGAGAAGCTGTTAATAGAGCTACCATTCTCGACGTTCTGCCAAATCCATACCCCGCATCAGAAGTCCTTAACATGGGTCGAGTAAAAGCGATTACTCTTACGCCTGAATCAATCCCATCGCCCCAAGCCAATCCGGCTGACTCAGACAATTTGAACGAAAGACCTGGTTGCCTTTTCTGGTTTAAATCTTTGTTTAAGAACAATAAGAAAGATGCAGCAGACATTTCAGGAACTGAGGAACAAGCATCTGGCCCATCTTTGATTGCGGAGGAGGCAAATAAGTTCTTGCATGAGACGCTAGGTAAGGCTGTTACTGCGTTGAAGACGGCTGAAGATGTTCGCCTCTGGTGGGAACGTCTATGTGATATTATTGAAAAGGATCAGAATCGACGGGCAGAATGTATTCTTCTGATGGATGGTGAAAAGAATATCAATGGTGATTATATACCCGGCAAAGAAGGATATAGTCCAATTAGGCATCGGAAGTCAATTTCACTTATTGATATGGAGAAAGTGCGCGTTTATCGTGATTCCGATTCCTACTATAAACAGATCATTGGCATATTCCTTTCTCGTTGGTTCGACAAGACTATTGAATTTGATAAAAGAATGACCATGCTTGACCTTATCAAGCATCAAGTTCTTGATTCACTTGTTTGTAGATTCCATACACTCAAATGGGATGGGAGCAATCCTTTTGTTCAAGAGGTGATTCCCGACGAGGAGATGCACGAATATATTGAGCACGACCTAAGGCAATCAAAGCCTTTCGTAGAATACGTTCGTATTCAAGAATCCAATCTTGCTTCCAATTTGAACATTGGCTTCTTCTCTAACAATCCAAACATACCAACTGATGCCACAGATTTTAAGAACAGATTCAACGTAAGCTCAGAATCATTGAGTCCTGTTTTCCTCCAAGATTTTGTGAATTCTCTCTGCGTTATCCAGATTATGGATATTCCAGAACATGTTGATGCTCTTAAAGATTTCAAGCCAAGAAGAGAAATGGCTCTTAGTAGGCTACGTACTGACTTTAGAAATGAAGTTGCCACTATTATTGGTGACGCGAATACTATTGAGGATAAGGCCAGATCTATCTATAATTGGATTTGTGATAATATCGCGTATGATACCACAAAGCAGATTCATGATGCAGAAACCTGTTACAAGACGAGAAGGGGTGTTAGCCAGGCATATTGTGAACTGTTTTGCTATATGGCCGAGACTGTGGGATTGACGGCTGACATCATTTCTGGCAAGACAAAAGATGCAGAGGGGCGAATCTCTGACAAGCATTCTTGGGTATTTGTATACACCCACGCATATGATGGTATCTTTATTGACCCTACTTGGGGCGCTGGTGGTGTTGATGGTGTCAAATTCGTCAAGAGCAACGATAACACTAACTGGTTTAATATCTCTCCATATTGGTTGATCTTCAGCCACTTCCCAGACCAACCATATTGGTCAAAACTTGATATTGATATAACAGAGGAACAGTTTAAAAAACTTCCAGTTATTACAGTTAATAAGGAGACCGACGGGAAAGATTATTTCTTTGAATGTATTTCCAAGATCCAATAAACAGAGGCTGTTTGAATTGCAATACACACTTTTCTGTAGGCTTACATATTAATTCTAAATACAACTATTATGAAACGAGAAGATCAAATTAAAATTTGCAGGACATGCAAGCATAGAAAACTGAATATGAATACCGGTTTATTTTGTGGGTTGACTGGGCATGATCCTGATTTTGAAACACAATGTGGCAATTTGGAAATAGACGAGCAGGAAGCCGCAAGAATCAAACAAGTTGAGCATGATGTAAAAATAGAAGAAAGAAATGAAAAAAGAAAAGCAGCTTTAGCATCTTTTATGTTATTTGGAGTAGGTGGATTGTTTGGTGCTTGGGCTGGTAAATCATTTGTAGGAGCCATCTGTTTTTGCCTATTCTTTTGTCCTATCATATGGTTCCTTTCGGGCATTCATTATTTCATAGGTATTCCTATCAGTATTGTGTACTTGTCGCTTTTACTCCTGATTGGCATATTATCTATTATTGCGTACAAAAAGGAACAAGATAATACTATTCCGCTTGGAACGACATTTTGGATAATCATAGTCCTGTCTACTGTGTTCCAGATTATTGCGGAGTTGATCTCTATTGGGCGTGTGTGCTCTATCTGGTTTATTATGTCGAATGTGGTCTGCGCGAGCTTAGTAATCTGGCAAGTATATTTCACTGACAACATGCGGGAGCGGTTTCCAAAGTCTTCGTGGAAATGGCATATGCTGGAGAAAATTGTATTGGCAGTAGTTTCAGCACTCTTTATTGTTTTATTGCTTTTAGTGATTACCAACAATTAGAGGAACTCGTCAAGCGGGAAAATGCCTTAGTAATGTAATATTTTTTTGAATGATACCGAATAACCACACTTTAACGTATGAATTTGGAAGGACTGAATAAGATACAGCAGGAGGCTGTTCAGACTACTGAGGGACGTGTCAGGGTGATAGCTGGCGCGGGGTCGGGAAAGACGCGGGCCATTGCTTACAGGTATGCCTATCTGGTGAATGAGGTGGGCATTGACCCTGGCAATATCCTGTGCCTTACCTTTACCAACAAGGCGGCGCGGGAGATGAAGAGCAGAATCGCGGCGCTTGTTCCTGCGGGCACAAACAATGATTTCATATGCACGATACACGGGTTCTGCGTGAAGTTCCTTCGGGAGGAGATATTCCGGCTGGGCTATCCGAAGTCGTTCTCGATAATCGACGAGGAGGATATGACATCACTTGCCAAGGAGGTCCTGACGGAGAACGGCATTGACAGGAAAGAGGCGACGGTAAGGGACTTGTTGGAGGACGTAAGCAGATATAAGTCAGTAAATCCTTACATTGAGGAATGTATTCTGCCCGGAGCCGGGACTACGGATGAAAAGGCCGGAAAGGAGCCGGCAGTTCAGTTTGTCATCAAGCAGAAAAAACTTTTGTCATTGGATTTCAGCGATCTTCTGCACTTCACATACTATATCCTAACCACCTTTGCTGCTGCCAGAGAGCAGTGGCAGAGCAGATTCCAATATGTGATGGTGGATGAACTCCAGGACTGTACGCCGGGGGAATGGGATATTTTTACCATCCTCAGCGACAAGTATAAGAACCTGTTCATTGTGGGAGACCCTGACCAGAGCATCTATGAATGGAGAGGCGCAACCCCGGAGGTGTTTGTTGATTACAAAGCCGACAAGGACATCATCATGGCGGAGAATTATCGTTCAACGTCCATCATTCTGGATGCGGCGAACTCGGTCATTACCAACAACCAAATGAGGGTGAAGAAGGATCTGTACACGAAAAATCCGACAGGATGCGAAATAATCCATTTTCATGCGCCGACGGAAAAAGCCGAGTCTGACTGGATTGCAAAGAAGATTGTGGAGCTGAAGCGCGACGGTTCCGCCTATTCCGACATTGCGATACTGTATCGCGCCTCCTATCTCTCCCGGAGCATTGAACAGGCCCTTATGAATCGCGGAGTCAGCTATGTCATCTGGGGCGGCATCAGGTTTTTCGAGAGAAAGGAAATCAAGGACGCCATAAGTTACCTGAGGCTGATTTCCGCCCCTGAAGACGACCTGTCGTTCAAGCGAATCTGCAATGTCCCATCCAGAAAAATCGGGAAGGTCGCTTTCCAGAAGATCCAAGATATTTCGCGTCAATGCGGGTGCTCACTTTATGAGGCATTGAAAAAGGGGATTGACGCTGGAACATTCAAGGAAAAATCCATATCTGGGTTTGTGGAACTTGTCGAAGAATGTCGGCGCAGGCAATCCGGGATGGCAATAACCGATTTGTTGGATTATGTGCTGAACCAGAGCGGTCTCAATGATTTGTACCGGACAGATGGAGATGAGGAACGCCTTGAGAATATCGCCGAGTTGGTGAATTCCATCAAGAACTACGAAGAGGAGAACAAGGAGGATGACGTCACTCTTCAGAAATATCTTCAGGACATTGCCCTTTATACGAACCTTGACTATCAGAAAGATACGGATAGAGTCAAGCTCATGACAATCCATCAGGCGAAGGGTCTGGAGTTCCCTTATGTGTTCGTCTCGGGACTCAGTGAAGGGATATTCCCGAATCCGAGGTCAATCAGGGAAAACAAAGAGAGAGGTCTTGAAGAAGAACGCAGGCTGATGTATGTAGCTGTCACTAGAGCGGAAAAAGCGCTTTTCCTGACAGAATCAGAAGGCTATAGTTCTCAGGCAAACGGAGCCAAGGTCCCGTCCCGATTCATTCGTGAAATCAGACAGGACCTGTATGTGACAGAAGGAAAGATGGATGCTTCATTGTGGAATGGAACGGATGCTTTCCTGAAACGCGAACAATCATTATTGAATTCAGATATGGACAATGCGCTTAAAACTGGAGATTCTGTTACGCACGGCCACTTCGGCAACGGAATTATTGTAAGTGTCAATGACGGCTATGCCGTAGTGAAGTTTGATGATTTCGGGGAAAGACGGGTCAATGTTGATGTCCTTAACCGTGGGAAAGCGACTGTGAACCACCGTGTTGAGGGTAAGCCTGCACCCGTTCCCGTTCCTGTTTCTGCTCCTCTTCCGGAGCCGAACACCACTGCATTTTTTGAATACGTCATCCGGGTGGAATGCCCTCAGTACACAATCCGTAAGGACATTCCTGTTACAGGGCTTGTCGGCAACGCCGAGGACAGGTTCCGCCTTTACGAAACCCGACCGGAACAGGTCTATAAAGCAGAGTGGGGACAGCCGTACGACTTCGTGTTATATCAGAATGGCAAGCCAGCGGCGGTGGTGATGCTGGGAGACCGTCATACCCATAATGTCAATGTCAAGTACCTGATAGCCAGGATGTATGCGAAGAAGCTGGGTTTGCCGTACATTAATTTCTACACCCAATTTCCGAACACGGCAGACTATGTTGCCCGTAGGCTTCATCACTTCTTGGGCGGGGCGGTCTCCGGCAGATTCAAGTCGTCAGCTGAGACAAATACAGAGTCCCAGAGGCCGGTACAACCTCAGCCAGTCCGACATTATTCCGAAAATGAAGTCGGGAACGATGGGCAGGGGAGCATTGGCCTGATGATTGTCGGAGTGGTCTGTATAGTTGCGGTTCTTGTCTGGCTCTTTTTATGACATGATTTTTCAGGAAGAAGGGGATGCAATTATATTTGCGCCTGCAAAGGATGCAGCAAGCCCTGTATTACGGTTCTGCAGGCAACTGGAGCTTGTATCATCTCGTATCTTGGCAAGAGTGCCAATTCAAAATCTTTCCCCTTCTTCCTTTTTAATTCTATGAGTATCCGGGAACAATTATATTCGTCGGCGGCATGGGAGGATTTCCTCGCGTGGCGGTTGAAGAAAGGCCGTTTCAACTGGCGTGAGTTCGAAGCTGCAGACGAGTTCGTTGCCTCTGGAGAATGCATCCGTGCGGGGCGGCAAATCATTGAAAAAGAAAGACTTGATATTCCTGCCCGCATCCTTGTAAACAAGATGGGCTCCCGGAAGAAAAGAGTCGTTTACTGTTATGAGGATGAAGAGGTGGAAGTACTCAAGTTTATCGCACATCTGCTTTACCGATATGACTCTGTCTTAGCTCCGAACTGCTTTTCCTTCCGCAAAGGACAGACAGTGCAAAGTGCCATTCTCGGTTTGAGGCGCAAGTTGGCAGGCCGTGAATTGTGGGGATATAAAATCGATATCCATAATTATTTCAATTCAGTCTCGATTCCATTGTTGCTTCCTATCCTGAACGATGTCCTGTCCGATGACGGGCAATTATATTCATTTTTCGAGAAAATGCTCACGAATCCCCTGGTCCGCGACGGCGAAAATGTAATAGAAGACGACCACGGCATAATGGCCGGGACTCCGACTGCCCCATTTCTGGCGAACATCTATCTTATGGAGATGGATTATCATTTTTTCAATGAAAATGTGACCTATGCCCGCTATTCTGATGATATAATACTGTTTGCTCCCGACAAGGAGAGTCTTGAGCACTATATTGCTGAGATTAATGCCTTTCTGCAGAAATACCGGCTCCAGCCCAACCTCGATAAGGAACGGATATATGCTCCGGGAGAAGCCTTTGATTTCCTGGGATACAAGTGCCAGGGAAACCGGATTGGTCTGGCTGATGCCACAGTTCAAAAGATGAAAGGAAA
>ULYI01005322.1_pt1 | contig 15963 bp, 16 predicted proteins | sample 1962171 | NCBI WGS metagenome assembly ULYI01 (sample SAMEA4835863, study PRJEB28245) | human gut metagenome | biome: gut microbiome; material: fecal sample | place: Denmark | collected 2008 | reverse complement strand
AAGAGCTCCTTTCATATCTTACTCAATAATATTATAAAACATCTTAGATTATTTTACAACTTTTATATTGAAAATACCGTATCTGCGAAGTTCCTCTATCTCCCGCTCGCCGAGTATCTCTCCCGGCATTGCCGCGGGAATTGCGGGCGGGCACGGGCAATATGCCTCCGCCGCCGTCCGCCCGAGCGCAGAGTCAATATTTATATATTCGCACTCCGCGAGCAGAGCTTCGCGCGGTGTCATGCTGATGCGCGGCAAAAATGCATTGACTCCGATCGGAGTTTTGCCGCACGGCACGGCCTTTGAAAATATATCAACAAGAGCCGAATCAAGTCTATCAAAATCCTCTTCTGTATTCATGACGGACGGGATGAGAATTATCTTCCCGAGCCCCGCATATTCGGGCTCAATGCCGTGCGCACGCAGAAGCTCGCCGACATCTGCGCCGTCGAAGCCGAAATTTTGAACATCAAACGCTATGCGCGTCGGGTCGCATTCGCCCTCTGGCAGGATAAGCCCGAGCAAACGACAAAGTTCCTTTGTTTTTTTCACGCGTCGGCTCAGGCGGATAAATTCACCCGCGTTGCTTTCGAGCCAGTCGCGAGCGAGATCCAATGATATCATTATCGGATAAGACGGGCTTGTCGAGCCGAAAAGCGCCATGGCGCGGCGAATCTCAGGCACAAAACTTTCGTCGCCGATCTGGAGCCATGCGCCGCCCGTCAGGACGGGCAGAGTCTTATGCGCGCTCTCGGCGCTCATTGCCGCTCCGAGGTTAAGCGGCGAGATATCTTTTTCTAAGAATTTCAGATGTGCTCCGTGGGCGCAGTCGACAAGCAGCGGCACGCCGAACTCGCGCGCTGTGTCCGCTATCGCGCCGATATCGGAGAGCACTCCGAAGTAGTCGGGTGAGGTCAGATACACAGCTTTTGCGCCGGGCGTTTTTTCGAGCGCACGGCGGACATTCTCAGCCGTTATGCGCCCCGAGAACAGCTCTCCCGCGCTGCCGTCCGGCAGAACCCAGACGGGCTCTATGCCGAGCAGGGACATGGCGTTTATCGCGCTGCGGTGAACAACGCGCCCGCAGACGACCTTTCCGCCTCTCGGCGCGGCGGCTCTGAGCATGGCCTGAATGCAGAGCGTGCAGCCCCCGGCGCTCATAAACGTCGCCGCAGAGCCGAACAGCTTTTGCGCCTGCGCCTCCGCGAGAGCCGTTGCGCCCTCGCCGTCAAAGAGGCTTCCGGTGTCCGGTATCTCCGTTATATCAAAATTCTGTATGCCGCCGAGCGCGGGGAATTTGCCTTTATGCGCGGGCATATGCATACTGACCTTTTGCTTTTTTGCGTGCGCCGTCACGGCGTCAAAAAGCGGAGCAGACATTTTTCACCTCAGAGTTTAGCTTCGTTGAGCATTATTCCGCCGGGCACGATATCGATCATACCGTAGTGCCCGTCGCGTATGCTGCCGGGATTCATGATATAGAGCCCGTCGTCATAGCAAGTAACACCCGTGTGGGTATGGCCGTATAATACTATGTCGGCGCCCTCCTGCCTTGCGCGGAGAAGGAGCTCATCCGTGCCGTATTTTACATGCTCGGCGTGACCGTGGGTGCAGTATATCTTCTTCCCGCCGAGGGTCACCACGCGCAGAAGCGGCAGACTGGAAGAAAAATCGCAGTTGCCCGCGACCTTTATTACATTCGGCAGGCTATGATAATAACTTTCGACCGTGTCGAGATCCCGCTCGCCGTCGCCGAGAAAAATCAGCGCCTCTGCCTCGGGATGCGCTTCGACCGCGTCGAGTATGCGCGAGGGCATACCGTGGGAATCGGAAAGAACAAGTATTCGCATTATTTCGCCCCGTTTTCAGGTCATAGACCCGTATAATGCCTGCGCGCCCGACAGGTTCTATGCGGGGAGCGCGTGCATAAGTTTATTATATATGAAAAAAGGTGGTTTTGCAATGAGCAATATTAACAGCTCCGGAAACATGACGCCCGAACAACTGATGAAGCTCGCCGCATCGTTCGGCGGCAAGGACGCCGCAGACCCCGAAAAGGCGATAAACGCGGTATCGAAGCAGCTCAGCGACGAGAAGCGGCAGAAATTGAACGAAGTTCTCAGCGACAAATCGGCTCTCGAAAAACTGCTTCAAAGCCCCGAAGCACAGCGGCTGATGAAGAAATTCGGAGTGGATAACAAGGGGTAAGCTATGGACAACATTGGCGACATACTCTCCTCTTTAAGCGACGAGGACATGAAGGCTCTCGGCGACGCGGCGCGCAGCCTGCTCGGCTCATCGGAGCAGGAGCAGGGTCAAAACGACAGCGACCGGGGCTTCTCCATGGATCCGGCGACGATGGCGAAGATAGCGCAGATAATGAGCGCGATGAACCGCCATGACAGCCGCTGCGACCTCATCGCCGCTCTGCGTCCCCTGCTCAGCGAGCCGCGCCGCCGCAGGGCGGACGACGCAATGCAGCTGATAAAGCTCATTGACCTTTTGCCGATGATAGAGGATCTCGGGAGGAAATAGGTATGCCCGCATATACGGAAAACGAGCTCGCGAGAATGCGCGAAAGGGCGATAGCGAGCGCCAGAGAGATGCAGAGGCGCGCGGCGATAAAGGGCGGCGAACAGAGGCAGTGCAATCGTCCCAATCCGCCGCCGAACCGTCCCGAGCCGCCTCCAAAGCCGCCCGAAAAGCCGCATGAAAAGCCAAAGCCACAGAGGCCGCCCGCTCCCCCGGTCGACGACGACAGGTTGCTGATAATCGCGCTGATAATAATTCTCTCGGCTGACGGGGCGGATATGCTGACGATATTCGCACTGATGTATATCCTGATGTAATTTCCCCGACATATTGAAAAAGCCTCCGTTTTAGGTTAGAATATGAGTAATATAACAAAACGGAGGAACGCATATGACATATTCATATAAAACTCACGGCACCTGCTCAAGGCGCATCGACTTTGACATTGACGATGACAACACCGTTCACAACGTCCATTTCACGGGCGGCTGCAACGGCAACCTCGCGGGAATATCCTCGATAGTTGAGGGAATGGATGCGGAGGAAATCATCGACAGATTCGACGGCATCCGCTGCGGCTTCAAGCAGACCTCATGCCCCGACCAGTTTGCGGAGGCTCTGCGCGAGGCTCTTGAAAAGAAGAACAGCAAATAAAATAAAAAACGAACGGGAGCGCATCGGATATCCGGTGCGCTCCCGCCGTCATTTGGAAAGGCAATAACTATTTTGGAGGATAGTATTGAGTGGTCGTCTAATCAATAAAGCCGACAGACTTGGCAGAATTTGTAAGGAATAAGGGAAAAGATGGAAAAGAGGGCCTGCCGCGTCCGTCGGTCTTTGGCTATATTATAACCGCCTTTTTCATTTTTTCAAACGGTCAAAAATTCAGTTTTGTGCCAAAAAATCTCACCTTTTGGAGAGTGTCGCATTTTTGGACACTTTTTGAATTTTGTCCAAAAGCAAAAGACTGCGAACAGCAATCCACTGTCCGCAGTCTTTTATTATTAAATCTTATTTCTTGAATATCTTCTTGTACCACGGGAGCGACTCGGTGGTGTCGGTCGTGGCGGTCGAAGCGCTGCTGCTCGAAGCGATGGGCGTGGTCTGATAGATGAACATGACGTTCGACTCGGTGCCCGCAGTCTTCTCGGTGTAGATATCATACGATGCACCGTAAGAAATCATCGACTGGAGCTTCGCGATAAGATCGTCGGCATCCTCGGCGAGCACGCCGTACTTCTGGAGCTTGCCTGCATAGTCGCCGGAATCGATGCTGTCGATGAGGTCATTGAGCTTCTTGACATTCTCCTTGCTCATGAGCTTTGCGAGTCCGTCTATGAGCTCCTGATTGTCGTCAATGGTCTTCTGTATCTCGGAAAGCTGTTCGAGGGTCTTGGGCAGGTTGTTTATTGCCTTTTGAACCTCGGGGTCGGACATATCCTTTGAGAACTCCTCTATAAGAGGCAGGACATCGTTCATGTTCTCTGCTATCTCGGGCAGGTTCTTGAAGAACTTCTGGAGCACTGGGTTGTTGAGCAGGGTTATGACTTCCTTGAGCTCATTGGGGTCAAGGCTGTTGAAGAGCTTCTTGAACTTTGCGATGTTCTCTTCGGTCATATACTTGGGCAGAATCTCGAAGAGGACGCGGTTGTTCTGATAGAGCTCAACTGCCTCGTTCATCGTGTTGACAAGCTCGTTTATCTTCGTCCTGTTGGTCATAAGGCTCATTATGACCTTGTTGGGGTCCATGGAGTTGAGAGCCTTTTCAAGTTCTTTGAGCTGGCCGAGAGTGGTCTGGAGATCGTTCAGGCTGTTGGGCAGCTGAATCTCGCTGCCGAGCATGGAGATCGGCACTGCCGCGAAGTACATATTGCCGAGCGAGAAGTTCTCAACTTCGGCGGAGAGGGTGAACTCGGTGGCGAAGTTCAGATCCTCGATATTGAGCTTGTCGAGTCCGAGAGTTTCGTTCATGCCGGGCATGCTGACAATAAGAGCGATTTCCTTTGTGCCGTCGCCGACGAGCTTGCCGTTTGTGAGAGTCATGTTCTGGAACTGACCCTCGGGAAGAATCATGCCTCCGACAACCGCGATGGGATTGTAGATCTTGACCTGCTTGCCTTTTATCTTCTCGGTCTTGTAGAGATTGTTTTCAACGGAGATCTTTATCTCGACCTTGCCGCTCTTGCCGGAAATCTTCTTGGCGGACATCTCTTTGCCGTCGAGGAAGTATTTGATGTTGATTTTTACAGGCAGCTCTTTGCTGCTCTTGCCGCTGTAATAGAGGTCGGTCGTGTCCATATGCCAGGTGATGCCGCCGTTTTCGCTGACGGGCTTGATGTTGCTCTTGACATTGGTGATGTTTTTCAGCGAGCTGGTGTCGCTGACCTTGACCTGACCCTTGTCGGTGTGGAGCCAGTCGGTGACGGTGATATCCTTGACATCGCCGCTGTTGTCCATGTTGACATACACGGTCTCGCTCTTCTTCACGGAGCCGGGCACATCGGTGTAATATACAGGCGCGGCCTGCTCATCGCCGGACGCCGAGGTAGTGTCGCCGTTGTCGCCGGTGCTCTTGCAGGCGCCCATGGTGAGTATGCTCGCCGCGAGAGTGAGGCAGAGCGCCGATTTGAGAATAAAGTTTTTCTTCATTTTATTGCCCTCCTTGTTCAAGCCTTTGCCTTGCGGCTCTTGCGCTCCTTTTTAACGCGGGGAACGCGCCAGCCGATGGATGTTTTATTGATAGCGCCTTCGCAGATTGCGAGGATGCCGGGAAGCATAACCATGATAACGAGTGCGCTGATAACGGAACCTCTTGCAAGCATGAGGCAGACACCCTTGACTATATCTATATCGCAGATACAGTAGACGCCGAATGTTGCGCTGAAGAACACGAGTGCGCTCTGGAATATCGAGCGGCTCGACTCCTTCGCGGCTATCTTGATAGCCTTGAGCTTATCGCCGCACTTCTGGAGTTCTTCTCTGAATCTCGTTGTCATGAGTATTGCGTAGTCGACCGTTGCACCCAGCTGCACGCAGCTGATGATAGTCGGCGCGATGAAGCATATCGTAGTGCCCGTCAGAGTCGAGATACTGATGTTGACCCAAATTGCAAGCTCTATCGACGCGACGAGTATCAGCGGTATCGACAGGGACTTGAAGACTATCGCGACAAGAATGAATATCGCGAGCATAGAGATAGCTCCGGTGACGACGAAGTCCTTTTCGGCGACGGTTATCAGGTCCTTGGTCAGGACTCCTTCGCCCGTCAGTATTCCGCCCTCGTCGTACTTCTTGACTATCGAGGTTATCTTTTCAATCTGTGCGTTTTCTTCATCTGTAGCTGCCGAATAAGAGGAGTTGAGCATCATGAGCTGTTTGCCGTCCTGGACACATATCTCCTTTATCGAATCCGGGAGCATTACGCTCGGGATTGCCGTGCCGATGAAGCTGTTGAGCGAGAGGACATTCGTGACGCCCTCGACATCGTTGAGTTCGCTCGTCAGCGCGTTTATATTCGCTTCGGTTATCTTATCGTCAAGGATGATGAAGTGGGTCGTTGCCATGTTGAAGTCTTTCTTCATCGTATTGAGAGCGGATATTGACGGCAGATCCTGCGGGATCGCCTTATCCATGTTGTAATACTTCTTGACGTTGTTTTGCAGGAAGTAGGATGGGATGAAGAGCACGAGGAAGATTATCGCTATAACTCTTCTGTGTTTTATCGCGAAGTCGCTTATCTTATTGAACTTCGGCGCGAGGCTCTTATGTTTTGTCTTTTCAATGACATTGTCGAGCATGAGTATCAGCGAGGGCAGGAAAGTAACGACGGTGATAACGCCGAGGATAACGCCCTTTGCCATGACAAGACCCATATCCTTGCCGAGTGTGAAGCTCATGAAGCACAGCGCAAGGAAGCCGAAAACGGTGGTCAGCGAGCTGCCCATAAGGGAGAGGAAGGTCGAATCGATTGCCGCAGCCATGGCGTCCTTCTTCGTGTCATGGTGCTTCTTCTCCTCCTCGAATCTGTCCATAAGGAAGACGGAGTAGTCGACAGTGACGCCGAGCTGGAGTATAGCGGCGATACTCTTCGTTATAAACGAAATCTCGCCGAAGATTATATTCGTGCCCATATTGTATATGACCGCGGTGCCGAGCGCCGCAAGAAGCACGAACGGGAGCACCCACGAGGTCATCGTGAACGACAGCGCTATAAGCGCGAGGGCGATGGCGATTACGACATAGAGCGGAGCCTGGCTGTTTGTCAGGTCTTTTGTATCAACGGTTATCGCCGAAAGACCGCTCAGGAGCATATTCTTGTTCATTATCTTGCGTATGGAAGCGATAGCGTCCATAGTCACCTGAGACGAGCCGGAGTTCTTATACTGAACCATTATCAGCGTCGAGCTGCCGTCCTGCGAATAGAAGACGTTGGTCAGAACCTCGGGAAGAATCTCTTTCGGTATCGTCACATCCGCGATATCAGTGGCGCCGATAACATTGCTGACGCCCTCGACCTGGCGGATCTGATCTTCGAGCTTCTGGATATCCTTGGGCTCGGTGTCTTTTACTATAATAAATGAACTCGCCGAATTGTGGAAAGTTTCATCGAGTATCTGCTCGCCCTGAACGGATTCAAGGTTCTCCGGCAGATATGACAGAATGTCATAGTTGACGCCCGTCAGGAAATATCCGATTATCGACGGGATTATCAGGATAAGACAAACTATCAGAACAGTTTTGGGATGGTAGGCTATCCACTTTGCTAACTTTTTAGATATCATATCCCTTTCCTCCTTATTATGCTAAAAGTTTGTTTGTCAGGCGCTGCATTCCGCTCTTTATTTCATCGAGCTTATACGGTTCGCCCTGGATCGCGCTGTCGCAGCTGACGGGCGCGAGCATCGAGACTAACATATATATGTTCATCTCGCTCTCGTATTCCGTGAAGCCGTGGCGCAGGAACAGCTTTACGAGGCTGTCGTATGCTTCCTTGAGCTCCGCTTCCCTGCCCTTGAGCATCAGGCGGTAGCACGAGGAGACGCGGTCTCTGACGAGGGGCAGGAACGCTTTGTTTTCATCGATATACATAAAAACGTTATCGAGAAAGGCGTTCACGCGCTCGGCGTCTTCAACCTGTCTGCCGGCGAGCTGCTGCCGCGTTTTAAAGAGCGCGGAATTGACGCACTCGGCGAGCTTTTTCAAAAAGAGCTGATCCATAAGGTCATATTTATCTTTGAAGTACAGATAAAACGTACCTTTGGCAACGCCCGCCATTTTGACGACCTCATCTATCGTCGGAGGCTTGAGCGCGCTGCCGCTCGTAAAGAGCGAATGAGCCGCTTCCATAAGCTTCGACCGCTTCTCGGTCTTGTTTTCTTCAACCGTCGCCATGTGTTCACCTCCGAACTGACTGCCGGTCACTTTCTTTTGCGTGAGATACTTTACTACAAAAATGACCGTTAGTCAATCCCCGGAAGCAAATCTTAATTTTTTGTTCACAAATCTCTACTTCTTGATTATTATAGCCAAATTCAAAAGCCATAATTTATGCACTTTGCACTAAAAGTTAGCCCGCTATGCAATATAACGGAGCTGAACGGTTAATTACTCCGTAATCTGAAAATCGCCGTGCGGTAAAAGTCTTTCGGCTTTCGCTGCGCGGCGAAATATAAGATATTATTTGTCGAAGAAAACGACCTTGTTCTCGTTTCCGCTCTCAAAAATGGCGTCAACAAGCTTGAGCAGTCTGCGCTGCTGGTCGTGCGTTATCAGCTGCTCTTCTTCTCCTCTGAGAGCAGCGAAGACGTTCTCATAGAACTGAGTCCAGCTCGAATCGACCTTGGGCAGCGGATAGTGCTTGATAGTATCATCGGTTCTCGGAGCCATGGTCTTTGTCAGTCCGACGCCCGCGAGGATCGGCACTGCGTCGCGGTTCTCCCAATCAGAGACCTTGACTATCTCTCCGTTGAGATCCCAGTCATTTATAACGGCGGAGCCGTTCTCGCCGAGGATATACCAGCGCGGAAGCTCGATGAAGTTGCTCGTGGTGACCTCGACATACATCGAAAGGTCGCCCTCGAAGATAAGCGTGACTCTGAAGCCGTCGTCGCATTCCTCGTTGGTGACATTTGTCAGCTCTGCATAGACGGAGATGAGCTTTCTGCCCTCGCCGATGCGCAGCGCCTGGTCGAGCAGGTGGATGCCCCAATCGAGCACCATGCCGCCGCCGTGCGCCTTCTGGTTGCGCCAGTCGCCGGGGATGCCGCGCGAGCCCTGAACGCGGGACTCGATGCGGAACACCTTGCCGAGTTCGTTATCCGCGAGGATCTTCTGGACGCACTTGAAGTCCGGATCCCAGCGTCTGTTCTGATGGACGGTGAAGAGCTTGCCGTACTTTTTGGACGCGGCTATCATCTCCTCGAGCTCCTCTTGGCTCAGCGCCACGGGCTTCTCAGAGATAACATTCTTGCCCGCCGCCATGGCGGCTATGGCTATTTCTTTATGTACATCGTTGGGCGTTGCAACGGTGACGAGGTCGATTCTATCGTCGGCGAGCAGTTCCTCGCGCGAAGAAAAAGCGTGAATGCCCTCAGCCTCGGCAGCCGCGCGCCTCTCGGGCTTGATATCATAGATGCCTATGAGTTCAGCCGTGTCTTTGAAATCGTCCGCGCAGGTCGACGCATGCCAGCTGCCCATTCCGCCGTAGCCTATAACGGCAAAACCTATCTTCTTATTCTTATCCATTGTTTTGTATACTCCCGATATAAATTTGTTTCGCGAAAAGTTTTATCACACCCACCACATATCGCCGGTGTTCTGGGTGATAAGGACATCCTTGAGGAAGTCGACTGCCTTTGAAAGGCCCTCGTCCTGGCTCATGAGGGAATCCTCATGCTCGATGCTGATAGCGTAGTCATAGCCGACCATGCGCAGGTTCGAGATCATATCCTTCCAATATGCGAAGTCGTTGCCGTAGCCGACGGAGCGGAATATCCACGAGCGGTGAATCTCGTCCGCATAGGGCTTGGTGTCAAGCACGCCGTTGACGGCGGTGTTGTACTTGTCGATTTTAGTATCCTTGGCATGGAAGTGGAATATCGCATCGCCGAGCGCTCTTATGCAGGCGATGGGATCCATGCCCTGCCAGATAAGATGGCTCGGGTCGAAGTTCGCGCCGAGTTCGGGACCGACTGCCTTGCGTATCTTGAGCATGCTCTCGGTGTTGTAGACGCAGAAGCCCGGATGAAGCTCGAAGGCTATCTTGTCGACGCCGTGCTCCTTGGCGAAAGCGACGGTCTTAGTCCAATAGGGAATGAGTACTTCGTTCCACTGCCACTCGAGTATCTCGGAGAAGTCGTTCGGCCAGGGGCAGACGACCCAGTTGGGATACTTCGCGTTCTCCTGGTCGCCGGGGCAGCCGGAGAATGTGTTGATCTGATGAATACCGAGCTTCTCGGCGAGAAGGATGGTGTTCTTTATCGTCTTGTCGAACTCGGCGGCAATTGCCTTGTTCGGATGGACAGGGTTGCCGTGGCAGCTGAGCGCGCTTATCTCAAGGCCGCTGTCCGCGACGGTGGATTTGAAAGTGCTCAGAGCCGCAGGATCGGCGAGCAGGGTGTCGGGGTCGGCATGGGAGTTGCCGGGGTAACCGCCGCAGCCTATCTCGACCATCTCAATGCCCTTGGATTTGAAATACTTGAGAGCCTCTTCGAGCGGAAGGTTGCCCAAAAGGCAGGTAAATACGCCTAACTTCATTTTTTATCTCTCCTTTAAAAATCAGATGATGGATTTAAGATATTTTATGCTCCTGCCGATGTCGTCAAGACCGTTCGGCACGGGATCATCATTTTCAACTATCAGCCACTCGATGCCGATATCTTTTGCCGCGCGAACGACCTCGGGGATATCGCAGTTGCCCTCGCCGAGAGCCTTAGGAGTGTGGCCTATTCCGTCCTTGACATGGAGCTGAGCTATCCTGTCGCGGTTTTCGGTGATGAGCTTGTAGTTATCCTGGCCGGCGACGAAGCTCCAATAGGTGTCTATCTCGAGATGAGCGGCTTTCTTCAGCTCATCAAACGGAATAACGCCGTCGGAAATCGGCTCAAACTCCGAGCAGTGGTTGTGATAATAGACGCTCATGCCGATTTTTGCCGCCCGCTCGTCCGCCGCTTTCAGCTCGGCGCAGGTCGCCTTGAGCTCCTCGGGGGTCTCGTGGTCGGCGCCGCCCATGCCCATGGTTTTCATGCCGAGAGTGCGGCAGAACTCCGCTGTTTCGTCGAAGTTTTCGGGCGAGTAGCTCTCAATGGCGATGTGCGTACCGACGGCGACGAGCCCGGCGGAGTCGAGCGCCGCGCGCAGGGTCGCCGCGTCAACGCCGAAATATCCGGCAAATTCAACGCCGTCATAGCCGAGAGCCTTTATCTTCGGGAGAATGGCAAGAAGTTCCTCGCCGCTGCCCTTTATAATGTCGCGCAGGCTGTAAAGCTGAACTGCAATTTTCATGTTTCTTCTCCTGTTTGAGATAAAATTTAAAGTGTAAATTCACATTGGCGGTGCCGTTCCGCGTGGGGAATATTATATCGATACTCAAGCCCCTCGCGAGGCAATCAATGTGCGTGATATTACTCAAAATAAAAAGGTTTGCCCTGCTTGGCGGATTCATATATTCCTTCGAGTATCTGCGTTACAACAAGTGCCTGCTCGGGCTTGGTGCTGACCTCGGTGTCATTGATAATGGCGTTGATGAAGGCACGGGCTTCAAGCTCGGAGGGGTCGCTGGTCGCGCCCTCAAAGAATGCGGCTCCGCCGGCTTCAAAGTTCGGGGTCTCGATGCACTGGCGGCCGTATTTGACATAGTTCAAATGAAGTCCGCCGCGCATATCCGCGCCCGCCTTGTCGCCGCAGAGATATGTAACAGCCTCGTTGGGGTCGGCGATATTGAGCGCCCAGCTCGCTTCGACGGAGATAGTCGCGCCGTTCTCCATGGTAACGAAACCGAAAGCCGAATCCTCGACGGTGTACTGTGCGGGATCCCAATCGCCCCAGGCATTGCCGGAACGCTCCTGGTTGCCGAGCTTCTTATAGACATTGCCGACGACCATTTTGGGCTTGTAGTTGTTCATCATCCAGAGTGTAAGATCGAGCGCGTGGGTGCCGATATCGATAAGCGGACCGCCGCCCTGCTCATACTCGTTGAGGAAAACGCCCCATGTCGGAACTGCTCTGCGGCGCAGCGCGATGGCGCGTCCGTAATAGATATCGCCGAGATCGCCGTTGTCGCACGCCTCTTTGAGATAGAGCGAATCGGGTCTCCAGCGCTGCTGATAGCCGATAGTCAGCTTCTTGCCGGTGCGCTGTGCAGTCTCGTACATTTTCTTCGCCTCGGCATAGGTCTTTGCCATTGGCTTCTCACACATGACATGCTTGCCCGCTTCGAGCGCGTCTATTGTGATGAACGAATGCGAGCGGTTCGGGGTGCAGACATGAACGCTCTCGATGCTCTCGTCCTCGAGCAGCTTTCTGTAATCCGTATAGACTTTTGCGCCCTCAACGCCGAACTCCTTTGCCGCCTTTACGGCTCTCTCCTCAATGATATCGCAGAAAGCGACCATCTCGGCCTCTTCGATTTTTTTGAGCGCGGGCATATGCTTGCCGTTGGCGATTCCGCCGCAGCCGATGATGCCTATTCTGACTTTTCTTCCCATATCGTTTCTCCTATCGTGTTCAAGATATATTATATATACCTTTATTATCAGTTTAATTATAAACAATTGAATAAATAGTTCAAGGCATATCGGCAGAATCTTTCGCGCCGCGGATGCCGAAATTTGAGCCGCAGATTTGGGCAAAGTTCACAAAATCAGAAAAACACTTTTCCCCGAAGTGTCGCACGAAATGAAAGTCTTAACAAAATTGATTCTGATTATTAAGACTCTGTTCACAGGGGCTTAACAAACCTCGGTTATCATAGATTTGCACACAAGGGCAGGGAGCCGCACCCTGCAGTGTGCGGTGCCTGAGTTCGTCAGGCATCACCCCTCCTCAAACCAGATGCTAAAAGTTGCATCGAACCCCTCATTACGGAAGGACGTTCACTGAAAGGTGGACGTCTTTTCGTTTTTTATTTTTATATTTTTCATAAATTTTGCCTTGCGCATAAAGCGCGGCGGCGCGGTCAAAAATAGGAATGAAAAAACACCGTGACACCGCACGCGGAGAAACGAGGCAGATATGATAGACAATTCATTCAACAAAAAGAGCTTTTTCAGATCGAAGGGAATATACATTCTCGCAGCGCTCTGCATTCTTGCGGCGGGTGCGGGAGTATGGGGCGCGATGCGCGTGGCAAAAACGTCGACGGACAATAATTCGACGGAGCATTCTTCGAGGCAGTACAATATAGACTACTCCGTTCCGCAGGAGACGCTGACGCAGGCGAACAACCCCGTGAAGAATGTCCCCGACGACAGAACGACTGCGCCCGCGCAGACGACAAAAGAAAACGACAGCAAAAACACGCCATATACCGGCAGCTACGCTCTGCCGATGGGCACGGACATCCGCAAGGACTATAGCGCGGACGAAATGGTGAAAAACAAGACGACGAACGACTGGCGGGTTCACAACGGCATCGACTTCGGCGGCGCACAGGGCAACGATGTTATCGCGATACAGAACGGGCGCGTGGCAAAGGTCTACTCCGACCCGCTTTGGGGCAACGTGGTCGAAATCGACCACGGCAAGGGGCTCGTTGCACGATACTGCGGACTCTCGGACAAGAATCTGCCGAAAGCGGGAGACGAGGTCGAGCAGTTCGACCATATCGGCACACTCGGCACAGTCCCGGTTGAAGCGGCGGACGGCGCCCACCTCCATTTCACCGTCGCGATAAACGGCAAAACCGTCGATCCGCTCGAGGCGATGAACAAGTTGGGGCAGGGAGACAGCCAGAAAACGGAGACGACTTCCGGCGAATAAACCCTGATGTAAAATGCAAGCCACAGCAAAAAGATTTTTTCAAACAGTGCCGCTGAAAGCGGCATAGGGTTGTCGAGGTCGCCAATTCCTACGAGATTAAATCAAAAATCGGCATTATTCTTATGCTTATTAAAAATTCAACCTGCAAACTGCCGGGTCTGCGCATATATGCGGACCCGGTTTGTCTATTCTAACTCAAAAATACATATAAAAATTATCTCATTTGCTCATTGATTTTTGGTCATATTAGTTATATAATAGTCACGCCTAAGATATATTTCACTCGCACAGAGTAGAGAAAGGATTGAAACGAGTCATGAGTAAGAAAATCAAGGCTTTGCTCGCCGTTGTGCTCTGCGCGGCGATGCTTATAGCCGCGGCGTCGCCCGCTTTTGCGGCAGTCGACGACAACGGTGTTCTGCGCTTCAACAAAGACGGAAAGCTCAAGATAATGCAGATTTCCGACACGCAGGATATCGACATACCGAGAGAAGCCATGATAATGTTCATGGAAAAAGCTCTCGACGCAGAGAAGCCCGACCTCGTCGTATTTACAGGCGACCAGATAGCGGGCGGCAAAATCAAGACCGCAGAGGGAGTCTATGCCGGAATAAAGGCGATACTCAAGCCTGTCACGGACAGAGGCATCCCCTTCACCTTCGTTTTCGGCAACCACGATACCGATGAGGGCTGCCCCGTCAGCCGCGACGAGCAGCTTGCCTATTATCAGACGCTCCCCGGCTGCCTCGCATATGACGCAGTGCCCGAGATGTATGGCAGCGGCACGCACAACCTGCCCATCTACGCCTCCAAGGGAAACGACATAAAGTTCAACCTTTGGCTCTTTGATTCGAACGACTATGACAGAGAAAACGGCGGCTACGACTATGTCCACCAGGATCAGATAGACTGGTATGTAAAAACCAGCGAGGAGCTTGAGAAAAAGGCGGGTCACCTCGTTCCCTCCATCGCGTTCCAGCATATTATAGTTCCCGAGGTTGCGGAGCTCCTCGTTGACTCCCCGTTCAAGGGCGAGACCGCGATAACCAAGAAGCTCAACGGACAGAACAAGCTCCTCATGCTCAAGCCCGGCAAAACCACCGGCACGATGCTCGAGTTCCCCTGCCCGTCGAACACCAATTCCGGCCAGTTTGCGGCATGGAAATCGCGCGGCGACGTCATTGCGGCGTCCTTCGGCCACGACCACATCAACAACTTCATCGGCAACGTTGACGGCATCGACCTTATCATGTGCCCCGGCATCACCTTCGAGTCCTACGGCAGATACATATCGAGAGCCGTGCGTATCTTCGAGCTCGACGAGAACGATCCGTGGAGCTACAACACCCACCTCTACAAGTACACCGACGCTTTCGGCTGGGGACTTTACAGCTGGTACATCGGCGCGAAGTACGGCAAGTCGCCCGCCATGTGGATTCCGATAATCCTCACGGCAGTGCTCGGCGTTGCAGCCGGAGTCGGAACTGTCGTTCTGATGAACAACATCATCATCGGTGCAACGGTCACGGCGGGAGTTATAGCGCTGATTTATTTCATAACGCATTCTCAGCAATAACGCCGTAATAATTTAAACAGACAGTCCCCCGCGGATATTCTCTGCGGGGGATTCTTTCATCGCGGTTCTGCGCGTCTCAAAATTTCTTTGGTGCAAATACACAAATCGAATTATGTATTTTTGTAATTTGTAACAAAAGTATATAATATTTCTTTAAGCTAATTAAATCGGTTGCTTTTTAAGTTACTATATTCCTGTAACACATTCCAATTTTTTATTTGATATGGGTTATAGTAATTGGAAAGGAGGCTTTTATTACTTTTTATATAAATTTGCACTTGATTCAAATTTAACGCTCAGCTAAAGGTGGTTTTTTATTATGAAAAAACAGTCCGCCGTCAAGATAGTCCTTTATATACTCTACATTCTGAGCGGTGCATATACCGCTTTTGGTATTTTCAAATATTCATACCCACCCACCGTGGTTCGCGAAGCTGTGGCTGGCTTTCTCAGCAAGCTCGGCGTGGATATCGGGGTTACCGGCTCTGAAATAATATACCACTTCTTTTGTCTTGCCTTTGCTGCCGTTTCAGTGATTGCATTCTTTTTTCTACTCAGAAAAGGATCCGAAACAAAAGAAATGTTTATCTCAGGTGCAGTCGTGTTGCTGTTTATGGTGCTGTATTTATTGAGTTATCTTATAACAAACAAATATATGCGCATCTTTGAGTTTATAGGATATGTAATTTCATATCTCACTTTCGCCGTAATCTGCGGGAGAAAGGCCTTCAAAAAAAGCGATAAATAAATCCAAACACTAAACGCCGCCGCAGATATTCTCTGCGGCGGCGCTGTTGTTTGTAATGATGTTTTATTTCGCTTTTTCGAGCTCGCTTGCGGGGATTATTGCACCCTCGCCGGCATTGAAGCGAATCGTG
>ULYI01016154.1_pt1 | contig 18216 bp, 20 predicted proteins | sample 1962171 | NCBI WGS metagenome assembly ULYI01 (sample SAMEA4835863, study PRJEB28245) | human gut metagenome | biome: gut microbiome; material: fecal sample | place: Denmark | collected 2008 | reverse complement strand
TGCAGGCGAGAAGCACCGCCGCCGCGCCCGTGAGTCTGCGTTTTATATTCATTTTCCCCTCTCCTCCGTCATTTCTGCCGATTATTCGGCACTATATTCTATGCCGCAGAGCAAAGAAGAGCAACGGAGATTGAAATGGCGGCGGGGATAATGGCGGTTGGCATTTGTCGCTTCGGCTTTTTTCTTGACACAAAAAATGAAATATGATAGATTAAAAATAAAAAAGGAGAAAAATAATATGGATAATGTTCTTTTTGGACTCGGCCTTTTATCTTTGGCGGGTGTAATCGCCTTTTTAGTAATTGCAGTCGTGCGGATCTTCAAGAAGAAACCCCGCAAGAATTTTGTCGTTGCAGCTTTGATTTGCTTTGTTGCATCTAATGTGTTCATTTTTTGTGGAGCACAAACCAACTACAACAACATGACCCCCGAAGAAAGATCTGAATATGATTCAAAGCTTGCCGCCGAATCACAACTTAAAGAAGAAAAGAAAGCAAGCAAAGATAAAAGCAAGGACAAAAACAAGACGAGCGAGCCGCCAATGACAGAAGCCGCTGTGTCGCAAAATATTGGCGACGTCTCAGTCCAAGCACTTAAACTCTATGCTGACCTCTCGGATGAACAGGCTCAAAAAGTTATAAACGACTTTAAAAAAGTGGGAATTTCCACTCCGATTTACTTTGAATCATTATCATCAAACTCGACAGATAAGAGCTTTAAGTTTTCGAACGATAAGATATCCGGAACGCTTGTCGTTTCCAATGGAAAGACGAGTTACATTTCGAGCGGCGGAGTCGAACTGTTTAACTCCAAAAAAGGCGGAGCCCTCGCAAACATTGAAGATTACTATCTCAGCTCCTACGAGTCAAATTATTACAAGGGCATGGCAGAACAACATGTTAAGCAATACCTCAAGACCCCATCAGCCGCGTCGTTCCCCGACCTCACGGATACAAGCGCATGGATTGTATCGCGCTATAAAGACACCGTTACGGTCAGCGCATGGGTTGACTCACAAAACTCCTATGGTGCACTGTTGCGCAGCGATTTTGTAATTCAAATGTCCTACGCTTCACAGGGAACAAGTCTTACATATGCGGAAATTGAAGATAAAGTTCTCTACGGTTCCTTCGTTTCATATTGAAAGCAGCCCCTTTCAGAGGGGCTGCTTTTTTATATGTCTAACTATTTTTCTAAGCTGATGCAGATATGCATCGCTTGTAAATTATGTTGCTATACTACACCCCTATTTCCACCCCAAAAATCCGCTCCCGGTACCCTCGGGGCGGATTTTTCTCTGCGCAGTTTAAATTCTGTTTAACAACCTGCTTTACAATTATATCTGATGAAGTATAATAAAGAAAAACGCGGAGTGACGGATATGACTGTAAAAAAGCGGCTCAATATTTCAAATATAATAATGATAGTCGTGCCAGTTGTCGTGACGGCTCTGGTCGGTGTTATCTGCCTCGGCACTGCGTGGCTGACCCTGAATCGCTCGAACTGCTGTCATACGGGGTCGATCAGATAAGCCGCGGCAATCTCGACTACCGCCTTGAATATTCAAACGACGATGAATTCCTGCCCGTCTGTACGGCGTTCAACGGCATGGCGAGCACGCCCGAAATGCAGAAGCGCTATCTTGATACTATAAAGCGCAAGACTGAGGATATAGAGAAGATGGTCAGCGCGCTGTTCGCATATTCAAAGCTCGACATGGAGGAATTCGAGATAAATATGGAGAGCATCGATGTCTCGGCAGCTTTGCTTCGGGCATAAAGAGCTGCGTCGCCGATATAATCTGTCTCGCAGTCGGAATAGCGGCCGCTCTTCTGCTCGACAGGTTCAACAGAAAGTTCGACTCAGACAAAGACTAATTCTTTCCCCCAATATAAAGTCAGCCGCAGGGAGCTTTTATACTCTCTGCGGCTGATGCCTTTTTATTATATAATTAAAAGTTTATGACCCCGAGGTGCTCGAGAAGTATCTTGACGCCGATGCCCATAAGAATAAGTCCGCCGGCGAGTTCCGCTTTGTTTGTGTATTTCTCGCCGAAGACATGACCTATCTTGACTCCCGCGACGGAGATAATAAATGTCGTCACGCCGATAAACGAAGCGGCGGCCCAGATGTTGACTTTGAGAAAAGCGAGTGTGATTCCGACTGCGAGCGCGTCGATGCTTGTCGCTATCGCGAGGACGAGCATCTTTGTGAATTTCAGCTCGTCGCGGTCGTTGCCTGCGGCGTCGCGCTCAACATCTTCTTTTTTGAAGCTTTCGATGAACATCTTGCCGCCGAGAATGAGAAGAAGCACGAAAGCCACCCAGTGGTCATAGCGCTCGATCTTGTCGGCAAAGCCCGTGCCGAGGAAATAACCGATTATCGGCATAAGAGCCTGGAAGATGCCGAAATACGCGCCGACAATCGCGCTCTGCCCAAGACTCGCCTTTTTCAGGCATACGCCCTTGCATATCGAGACGGCGAACGCGTCCATTGAAAGACCGACTGCGAGAATGAAAAGTTCAGCTAAACCCATATTGATTCCTCCGTTTTTTTTCGGGGCAGGGAACAAAAAAAGACCCACCTGCGCCCTTTGCGCAGATAAGTCTCATCAATTAAAGAGGCGAAAGCCTCTTTATAGCAGGACCAGATATAGATCAGTGTGTTGACCCTGCTGCGCCGCAAATCAGCGCCGATTACTCCCCTATCGCTTCGGGCAGTATAGCGCATCGCTTTAGTTTTGTCAAGCGTATCCGATTGAATTTTGCCGTTTGTTCTGATATAATCTATCGTGGATCAGGATGCCGTGCGGTGTCCGAAGCTATATTTATGCAGAAAGAGGTCTTGCTATGAGCGGACGCTTTGATGAGCTTCGCCGGGAATATCCGCAGTTTGTCTACAGCGGCTATTCCGTCAGCGAACATGAGGACGGGCTGCACTTGAGCTTTGATTTTTCTATCCCCGGTCTGTGCGAATTTCATCCGCAGACGAGGCTCGACGGAAAAAGTCTTGATATATTCAATTCCCCCGTGTCGGACTACGCGAAGAGAATGGTTTTCTTCATCGGTCTCGCGGAGGCGGTCAGCTACTGGAAATGCGCCTGCCCGCCTGTTTTCAGAGTCGAGTGCGGCGAAATGTCCGAGGATGACAAAGCTTTTTTCAAAAAGCTCTGGTTCAACGGACTCGGCGAGTTTTTCTATCGAAACGGGATAAAGACGGATATCGACTCTTTTGTGAGCATTGACGCGCCGGAGCCGAAAAATATCCCGCAGTGCGAAGATTATGTTTCGTCGGGGATTGAGATAGTCCCTGTCGGCGGCGGCAAGGATTCGGCGGTCACGACCGAGCTTCTGCACCCGTTCGGCGATAAGCTGAGGTTCTTCACCGTCAACGACCAGCCCGCGCGCACCCAGTGTGTTCTCGCGGGCGGCTACAGCGAGGATAAAATAATAAAAATTTACCGCACTATAGACCCCGAATTGCTAAAGCGCAACGCCGAGGGCTTTTTGAACGGTCACACTCCGTTTTCGTCGGTTGTGGCGTTTATATCAATGTATGCGGGCTTTATAAATGGCGCAAATGATATTATTCTCTCGAACGAGTCGAGCGCTAATGAGTCGAATATCGGCGGAGAGAGCGTCAACCATCAGTATTCAAAGTCGTTCGAGTTCGAGCGCGACTTCGATGAGTTCCGCCGCCGCAACTTCCCGCAAAGCGCCGTTTATTTCAGTCTCCTGCGCCCGTTCTGCGAGCTTCAGATAGCAAAGCAGTTTTCGCAGTATAAGCAGTATCATCCGATATTCCGCAGCTGCAACAGAGGGAGCAAGAAAAACATCTGGTGCTGCGAATGTCCGAAGTGCCTGTTTGTTGCGATAATGCTCTCGCCGTTTCTCCCGCCCGATGAGCTGAACTCAATATTCGGCTGCGATATGCTCGCGAAAACAAATCTTGAGACCGACTTCGACGGGCTCTGCGGCTTCACGGGGCTCAAGCCCTTTGAGTGCGTCGGCACGGCGGACGAGGTCGCGCTTGCATTGACGCTGACGGCGGAAAAATACAGAAAATCCGGGCTCGGGATGCCCGCGCTCCTGCGCCGCTTCTGCGAAAAGAACACTGCCCGCGTGGATTACTCCCTGCTCTCGGGCTTCAACGAAGAAAATCTTATCCCGAAAAAATTTGATGAATGTGTAAAGAGGATGTTTGAATATGTATCAGCAGCTGATTGACCATCTGAAAAACAAGCGCATAGTCCTGCTCGGCATGGGGCGCGAGGGTCACTCGACCTATAATTTTATCCGCCGCTATCTGCCCGAGCAGAAGCTCATAATCGCGGACGCAAAGCAGGTCGAGCTTGATAATGACCCGAATGTCGAATTTGTCTGCGGGGACGGCTACCTCGGCGCGATAGACCGCGCGGATATTGTTATAAAGACCCCCGGCATTCCGCTCCTCCATTTCAAGAGACCGCAGGGTGTTGAGGTAACCTGCCAGACCGATCTTTTCCTGCGCTTCTCCGGCTTTACCTGCGTCGGCGTGACGGGCACAAAGGGCAAGACGACAACCTCGACTCTCATTTATTCCATGCTCCGCGCCGCAGGAAAAGAGGCGTGCCTGATAGGCAACATGGGCTATCCCGTCTTTGATAATATTGAGGACTGCGCGGGCGAAATAGCCGTTATCGAGATGTCCTCGCATCAGCTGGAGTTCACTACCTGCTCGCCGCATATCGCCGTTTTGACGAATATCTATCCCGAGCACCTCGACCACTACGACAGCTTCGAGTGCTATGTCGGCGCGAAGCTCAATATAGTCCGCAGCCAAAGCAAGGGCGATACATTTATATATAACGCAGATCAGGGACTCGACGGCTTCTTTGACCTGAGCAAATATCCGGGCGAAGCGGTCGGGGTCAGCGTCCATACGCCGGACGCCGAGAAGTACCGCGACATAAACAGCCATCTTCTGGGCGAGCACAATATCCAGAACTGCATGTTCGCCGCCGAGGCTGCGAGACGGCTCGGCGTTTCGGATGAAGATATCATGAAAGCTCTCAAAGACTACGAGGGCATCGAGCACAGAATGGAATATTTCGCGACGGTCAAGGGAATAAAATTCGTCAACGACTGCATTGCGACCATCCCCCATTCCGTCATGTGCGCCGTCGAGGCTCTCGGCGATGTTGACACGCTGATTTTCGGCGGCATGGATCGCGGGCTCGACTATTCGGCGTTTGAAAAGGCGCTGGAGAAGAGCAGCATCAGAAATCTCGTCTGCCTGCCCGATACGGGACACAAGATCGGCATGCACATGGCGCAGAACGGGAGCGAAAAGAAGATAATTATCTCGGAGGACATGGAGGGCGCAGTGCGCGCGGCGATGAGCGTAACGCGCCCGGGCTGCACCTGCCTGCTCTCGCCCGCCGCTTCGAGCTACAACAAATATAAGAATTTCGAGGAAAAGGGACGCCATTTCAAGAATATAGTGCGCCGCTACGCCGAGATGGGCGGGGAGAAAGCATGAGAGATTTTCTGAGCGAAGAAAAAGGACTCTGCGCCGAGGTTGAATCCCTCTGCATGACCGACCCCGACTCCGCGCACGCGCTTATCGACAGCGTGATCTCGGACTGCGGCGAAGTGAAATCCGAGCGCGCGCAGTCCGCGTCCGTTTCGCGCGTCTGCTGCCGCTTTCTGATGCACAGAAAGATGAAGAGCCGCCTTGTTGACATGCTCAAGACGGACGACGATCTGCGAAAAGCGATTTTCGGCGAGCTCAACACATATAAATACAGCCTTGTTTTCTTGTTCCGCCGGCTTATACGCCTGAACGAAACGGAGCTGACGCAAGAGCTTCTGACCCTGCTCGAAAACAACCCCTTCCGCGACGACAGCGCAAAAGATTACTCCGACCGCTGGTCCCTGCGATTCATAATCGACGAGGCTCTGCGCGCGCCGGACGATTATCTCGACCTGAGCGAAGAGAATAAGAATGTAATAGACGAGGCGAGAAAAGGACTGTAAAATCCGATTGTTATCGGCTGCACACTGTGCCGCCGCCGGTAATATTTGCAGCGGCAGGGCGCGTTCCCCAACAACACTCACATCACGCAGGCGAGCACGAGGGTCTCTTCGATGCTTTTATATACGCTCTCGAAGTCGCTCAGCGGCAGGGGATTTCTGCCTTTCCCGAGCTCGAATGTGAACGACGGAATGCCGAGTGCCTCTATCGTCCAGTCCTTGAACCCCGCGTGTGAGGCAAGCCCCGCATTCTGCACGAGCGTATAGCCGCTCGCCGCGGCGAAAATTTTTGCCAGATGCTCGCCGCGCTCCGGCGTGTGCTCCCCGTATTCATAGTATATCTCTTCGCCCTGACTGTGCAGTGCTATTGCCGTTCGCGGCATGCGCCTCAGGCACAGCCTAACGAGGGCGTTTACCTCCGGCTCGGTTTGCGGAGCATATCCGCCGAACCGTCTCGGCGCGGGCGCGGTTATCCCCGCTTCGATTTCCAGCGCCTTTGAAAGATCCCACCCGGCGTTGAAGTTGTGGTTGAGATCGACCCCGCGCGCGTTCGCGTTCCATAGGTCACGGCTTTCACTCATAGCGCGCTCAATGCAGTCTCTGTATTTTCCCGCCGTCTCTGCGCCGTGCAGAGCTATCTCGACCCCGTCGGGGTTGACGCACGGGACAAATATTATTTCCCGCCGACTAAGCGCGCCGCCTATGTCGATTCCGCACATGGTCTGCCTGTTCTTTGCACTCAGGCACAGCCGCTCTATAAATCTCAGCGTGACGAGTGCCGTCAGCCGCTCCTGCGCGTGGAAGCACGCCGCTATGAGCACAGGGTTTGCGCTTCTGCCGAATCGCAGGGCGAATATCTTTCTTCCGCAGGCGCTTCGCCCGGCTATCTCGACTTTTAAAAACGGATATTCCGCCTGGAGCGAGCATACGCTTTTCTTTATATATACGTAGTCCGGCTCGCCCGGCGTGAAGATATATTTCAAAAAAATCACCCCCGGAAAATAATATTTATTTCCCCGCGGGATAAGACCTGAACGGAGGCTTATATATGAAGCTCGACGAAAAAACGATTGAAAAAAAGTACATCTACAAAGGCAGGATAATCAATGTCCGCACCGACACCGCCGAACTGCCCAACGGCAAGCAGGCTCTGCGTGAAGTCGTGGAGCATCCCGGCGGAGTGACGGTCGCCGCGCTGACGGATGACTACGAACTGATGTTTGTGCGTCAGTTCCGCTATCCGTATTCCGAAGTCCTGCTCGAACTGCCCGCGGGCAAGCTCGAATACGGCGAGGATCCGTTTGAAGCGGGCAAGCGCGAGCTGCGCGAGGAGACGGGAGCCGTGGCGGAGCACTATATCGACCTCGGAAAATTTTATCCCACCCCAGGCTACTGCGGCGAGATAATCCATATGTATGCGGCAAAGGGACTGTCCTTCACATCTCTCGACCTCGACGACGATGAGTTTTTGGCGCCCGAAAAAATACCGCTTGAAAAGGCGGTCGAGATGGTCATGAACAACGAGATACGCGACGGCAAAACGCAGACCGCCGTGCTCAAAGTTGCGCAGAAGCGCAGAAAGGGCGAGATATGAAAATTGTTCTTGCGTCGTCCTCACCGCGCAGAAAAGAGCTGCTCCAAACGGCGGGAATAGATTTTGAGATAGATGTCGAGGGCGTTGACGAAGTGCCGCAGGGCGACACGCCGGAGGAAAAAGTCTGCTCGATAGCGGCGCAGAAGTGCCGTCCCGTGGCGGCGCGCCGACCGAATGACTGCGTGATAGGCGCAGATACGGTCGTCTCCGTTGACGGCGATATTCTCGGCAAGCCGCACGACAGAGAGGACGCAAAAAATATGCTCCGCCGCCTCTCCGGCAGGGAGCACACGGTATATACCGGAGTGTGCATCTCGGCGCACGGAAAAGAAACCGTGTTCAGCGAAGCGACGAAAGTTAAATTCTTCGATCTTACAGATAAAGAGATAGCGGACTATGTCCTCAGCGGCGAGCCGATGGACAAAGCCGGAGCTTACGGGATACAGGGACTCGGCTGCACGCTCGTCGAGGGTATCGGCGGCGACTACTTCAATGTCGTCGGTCTGCCCGTCGCGCGGGTGGTGCGCGAGATAAAAAGGATAACGGGGGCGAAAAAATGAAGCTGCTTGCGACGGGCGCGTTTTAAATAACGCCCGAAGAAACCGAAAAGCTCGGATATGAAATATATTTCATGCCCGATGCCGGAGAATATCTCCTGCGGCGAGATAGAGGCTATCATCTGCAACGGGTTGTTTCTCTATACCCCGCCGGATAAATTTCCGAAGCTCAGAACCGTTCAGCTGACGAGCGCGGGGCTCGACCGCGTGCCCATGGACTACATGGACGCCCACGGCATAAAAGTATTCAACGCCCGCGGGGTCTACAGCGCGCCGATGGCGGAGTTCGCCGTCTGCTCGGTGCTCGGATTCTATAAGCGGAGCACATTCTTCTCGGCGGCTCAGTCGGAGCACCGCTGGGAGAAGCACCGCGGACTCGAGGAACTGGGCGGAAAGCGCGTTGTGATAGTCGGCGCTGGCAGCGTCGGGCGCGCTTGCGCGGACAGGTTCAGGGCGTTCGGCTGCGAGATAATCGGCGTTGACAGAAAGACAGATGTTGACGGCTTCGATAAAATATATTCAATAGGTGATATCCGCGCCGCCGTGAGCGCGGGCGATATAGTCATATTCTGCCTGCCGCTGACAAAGGAGACGGAGCATATCGCGAACGCCGAGCTGTTCTCCGCGATGAAGGAGGGGGCGGTCATAGTCAACATATCGCGCGGCGGAATAATCGATACCGACGCGCTCATAACCGAGCTCAAGTCCGGGCGGCTCAGAGCCGCGCTCGACGTGTTCGAGCAGGAGCCGCTGGACGCCGACAGCGAGCTGTGGGATCTCCCGAACGCCGTGATAACCCCGCACAATTCATTTGTCGGCGACGGCAACCGTGCAAGGCTCTTTTCATTGATAATAAACAACCTGAAATAAGACTGCCGCCGGGCAATTCAACTCGGCGGCAATTTTTACATATGCCGAAAAATTTTTGAAGTACATCTTTTTTTATGCTCGTTATTATTGACGAAAGCGCAAAGGAGGTGGTAAAGATAGATCGCGAAGAAAAGTTAAAAGAGCTCATGGACGGCTACAGCAAGCTCGTCTTCAGCATATGCTACCGACTGACTAACGACTACTTTACCGCCGAGGATCTGACCCAGGAAACTTTCCTGTCCGCCTATTCCTCGCTCGACCGTTTTGACGGGCGCAATGAGCGCGCGTGGCTGAGCAGGATAGCGACGAACAAGTGCCTCGATCATCTGAAAAGCGCGGCGTCGAGAATGACGCCCGCCGAGGATGACGAACTGGAGTTCAGAGCCGGCGCCTCACCTGGACTCGAGGACGAATATATGAACACCCAGCTCGGACGCGATGTCAGAGCGGCGTGCGAATCGCTCAGAGAGCCGTATCGCAGCGTTGCGGTCGAATATTTCTGCGAGGACATGCCGCTGTCGCAGATAGCCGAGAGAACGGGCGAACCGCTCAAAACCATCCAGACCCGGGCATACAGAGCAAAGAAAATGCTCAGAGAAAATCTGAAGGAGGTCATACTGCAATGACACACGCAGACGATAAAAGAATAACGCTCTTGCTGCGCGGCGGCTTGAGCGAGAGCGAAAAAGCAAAAGTCATGGAGCACATCGCCGAATGCGACGAGTGCGCCGACCGTATGGCCGACCTGACGCTCGACATGGCTTGCGTCGACCCGCCCGCGGGCATGAACGAGGATATCCTCGCCGCCGCGGTGAAAGAGAAGACACGCGAGAAGCGCAGACAGGATAACCTGCTGATGTATTCCGTGAGAGTGGTCGCGGGAATATGCGCGGCGCTCGTGATGATATTCTCCGGCGCGTTCAGGCACATAACGAAGATAAACGATATCGACATGTCGAAGATAAACGACAAGAGCCGCTCGATAAGCCAGTCGATTGACGAGAGCTTCAACGAATTCAAACAGAAAATCTCTGACTTAGGAGGAAATAATAATGAACAAAAAGAATAAGATACTCTTTTTCCTGTTTTCACTCATCCCGGGCGCGGCGCATATGTATATAGGCCTCGTCAAGCGCGGACTTGTGATAATGCTCGCCTTTGTCGCGGGTGCGGGACTCGCGATGATGACAGATGTCCCGGCGCTCCTGCTCCTGCTTCCGGTGCTGTGGTTCTACAGCTTCTTCGACGCATGGAACAAATATCATCTGCCCGAGGATAAGCTCGCGAAGGTTCAGGACGACTTCCTGTTCTTCTTAAACGGTATGCCGCAGAACATGCGCTCCGATCCGCGCTTTAAAAAGGTCGCTTCCGCAAGCGTGCTGAAAATCGGCGGTATCGCCGCCGTGATAGTCGGTGCTTACCTGCTTTGGGATAAGATAATCGTCAATGTTCTGAGCCGTCTGCTCAGCGAGACGGGCGCTGGGATTCTCAGCGAAGTATCCTACAGACTTCCGCAGGTCGCCGTCGCGGTGCTCCTGATAGTCATCGGTGTCAAGCTCATCACGCACAAAAAGCGCGAGCTTGACAGCGAGAATAACGACAGCGAAGAGGAGGACAAATAATATGGCGGCAAAGCGTGTAGGCTCGGTGACGCTCGGTCTGACTCTTGTCGTTTTCGGCGTGATGTTTTTACTCAGCGCATTTATTAAGAGCTTCAACTACCTCGATGTAATAAAATTCTGGCCTGTTATCTTTATATCTCTCGGCATTGAGATGCTCGTACATGCGTTTTCAAAAGACGCGGAAAAAGCGAAGCTCGATGTCCCCTCGTGCATCATGACCTGCGTGCTCATGCTCTTTTCGATGTGCCTCGCCGGCGCGCAGTATGCGATGACGGAGCTTGTTCCCTATATTCAGGCGCACGCGTAAAAGAGGTGCCGGATTGAAGAAGAAACTGAGAAAAAGAATCTCCGCGGGGCTGATGATCTCAGTCCTCGCGGTTATGGCGGCACTGCTCGCGGTCTTTGCGATAAGACCGCACCTGCGTTTCGTCGCCGGGGAATATCTCGGGCTGAACACCCGAAAGATAACGGTCGCGAAGATTTCACCCGAGCTTGACGAAATAAATATTGACGCTCTGCGCGCCGATTCGCGCGTGACTTTTAATCAGAGCCTGATGCTCATGAACTCCGAGCATCCTCTGGATGATAAAGATAAGCCCGATCTTGCGGAATACAAAAAGACGGGCGTCATAATGAACGCCTGCGCCGCAGAGAGCTTTTCGGAGCTGTCCGCCGCAGTAATGGAAAAGACCGACTGCAAGCTCCTTGTCATGAGCAGTGTCCGCGACGCGGACGAACAGAAAGAGCTCTACAACAGCGATTCCTCGACCGCCGCCGCGCCCGGCGCGAGCGAGCACCAGACGGGGCTCGGACTCGACGTCTATGTCAAGAATTTCGCAGGCGAGGGCTTCGTCAAAAGCCCCGCCGGACAGTTCGTCAACTCCGAGTCGTGGAAATACGGATTTATAATCCGTTATCCGTCCTACGGCAAGAGCTCGACGGGGATAAAATTCGAGCCGTGGCACATTCGCTATGTCGGCAAGCCCCACGCGGCGATAATATACAACGACCGCCTGACGCTCGAAAAATATATCGACTCGTTTGAAACAGGCGAGTGGTACTCCGCCGAGGGATATTTGATTTCGAGGCAGGAGATTGGCGAGAGCGTGACGATGCCGAAAGCATTCGGCTCGGCAGTTATCTCCCCGGACAACACCGGCTGCTATATGATAACAGTCAAACAGTGAAAAGTAAGAAACAGAAAATCCGCCAAGCGAAAGCAAGGCGGATTTTTGTGTTGTGTGGAGTAATAAGTAAAATATAGAACTTGATGTTGTGTGGAGAGACATCGACAAATCCTAATTTACGAAACTTCGCGGTTTCATGGCACTGCCGCAAACAAAACAGCACCGACCCCCGAAATATCCCGGAAGTCGGTGTTTTACTATACAATATAATCTTTATATCTTTCGAGGAGCTTTGCGTCCGCGGTGACGGTCATCAGCAGTCCGTCCGGGCGGTATTCCTCGCGGTCGAGCGCGCCCTTTTCGCGCAGGAGCGCGGCATCCGACCCCATGGAATAGGGGAGCAGGAGCGTGACCTTTTTGCGCGTGGGCGGCAGTGCCCTGACCATCTCGTTTAAAAGCCTGTCCAGTCCCTCTCCCGTGAGCGCGGATATCTTAACGCTGTGCAGTCCCGCCGAGAGCCACGAGAGATCCGGCGCGGCGTCGCACTTGTTGAACACGGCGATTATCGGCTTGCCCTTGCATCCGAGCTCTTCGAGAAGCCTGTTCGTGACCTCAAGGTGCTCGGCGCAGTCCGGCGACGAAGCGTCGCAGACGTTGAGTATCAGCGTCGCGCTCGCCGCTTCCTCGAGGGTCGATTTAAATGCCTCGACAAGTCCGTGCGGCAGGCGGCGGATGAATCCGACCGTGTCTATGAGCATAACCCTTCTGCCGTCCGGCAGAGTCAGCGCGCGGGAGGTGGGGTCGAGCGTTGCGAAAAGCTTGTCCTCCGCGAGCACGCCCGCCCGGGTCAACGCGTTCATCAGCGTTGATTTTCCGGCGTTGGTGTAGCCGACTATGGCGACCGTCTCGACTTCGTCCTTTTCGCGGCGTTCGCGCGCGAGCTTCCTGCGGCGCGAGAGCGCCTCAAGCCCGTCCTCAAGATTTTTTATCCTGCGGCGGATGTGGCGGCGGTCGGATTCGAGCTTTGTTTCGCCCGGTCCGCGCGTGCCGATTCCTCCGCCGAGACGCGACATGCTCGTTCCCTTGCCGCCGAGGCGCGGGAGCAGATATTTAAGCTGAGCCAGCTCGACCTGCAATTTGCCCTCGCCGCTTCTTGCGCGCGCGGCGAAGATATCGAGTATCAGCTGCGTGCGGTCAACGACGCGCACGTCGGTTATGTCTTCAATATTCCTCTGCTGTGAGGGAGTCAGCTCGCTGTCGAAGATAAGCAGATCGACATCGTTATCGGCGCAAAAGTTTTTTATCTCCCTGAGCCTACCCGAGCCGATGAAGGTCGCGGAGTCGGGAGTCTCGCGCCGCTGAGTCACGCGCGCTTCGACCTCGGCGCCGGCGGTCTTTGCCAGCTCCTCAAGCTCGTCGAGTGACGCCTCGCAGTCATATTCGCCCAGATCCACGCCGACAAGCACGGCGGTCTCGGGCTTTTGTATATTTTCAAAAAGTTCCGTCAAACCGGTTCCTTTCCGAACAGCTTATTCCAGGCCGTTGGGGTTCTGCGACTGCCAGCGCCACGAGTCGGCGCACATATCGTCGATATCGTACTGCGCCTGCCAGCCAAGCACTTCCTTTGCCTTTGTCGCGTCCGCATAGCAGCAGGCGACATCACCCGCGCGGCGGGGAGCTATTCTGTAGTTGATTTTGATTCCCGACGCCTTTTCAAAAGCCTTGACAACGTCGAGCACGCTGTAGCCCTTGCCGGTGCCGAGGTTATAGACCTCGCAGCCCTTTACTTTGAGCAGTCTGTCGAGGGCTTTTATGTGGCCGAGCGCCAGGTCGACAACATGGATATAGTCGCGCACGCCCGTGCCGTCCGGGGTCGGATAGTCGTTGCCGCAGACGTTGAGGCACTCGAGCTTGCCGATGGCGACCTGGGTGATATAGGGCATGAGGTTACCGGGGATTCCGTTGGGATCCTCACCGATGCGCCCGCTCTTGTGCGCGCCGATGGGATTGAAGTAGCGGAGGATGGACACGCCCCACTCGCTGTCGGATACGCACAGATCCTGAAGTATCTGCTCGATGAAATACTTCGTCGTGCCGTAGGGGTTCGTGGTGCCGCCGGTCGGCATATCCTCTCTGAGCGGAGAGGGGTTCTTGCTGCCGTAGACGGTTGCGGACGAGCTGAAGACGAGTTTCTTGCATCCCGCCTTATCCATCACGCGGCACAGGCAGACCGTGCCCGCTATGTTGTTGTCATAGTAGTTGAGAGGCTCCTTGATGCTCTGCGGAACGCTCTTGAGACCCGCAAAGTGAATGACCGCGTCGATCTTGTTCTCGGCGAAAACTTTGGTCATCGCCTCTTCGTCGCGTATATCCGCCTGATAGAATTTGAAATCCTTGCCCGTAAGTTCTTTTATTCTTTTAAGGCTTTCGGGCTTGCTGTTGACAAAATTATCGAGTATAATGATATCATATCCCGCGTTGAGCAGCTCTACGCTCGTGTGCGAGCCGATGAAGCCAGCGCCGCCGGTTACTAATACAGTGGACATTGAAATTACCTCCAGACTCTTTATTGGTTATATTATACTCATAAAGTAGGCAAAAGAAAAGATAGACAACAGGTTTTTTACAAATTTTTTACGCTGCAAAGCGAAAAAAGAGGTGCAAAAAATGGAACTTTACGATAAAATTCATGAAAACGAAGAGCTCAAGACTTATATCCTCGCAGGCAACCGCGTTCTCGGCGAGCTGGGCTTCACCGAGCACGGACTCGCCCATGCGGGCACGGTATCAAAAATGTCGCGCGAGATACTGGAAATACTTAACTACAGCGACCACGAATGCGAGCTCGCGGCGGTCGCCGGATACATGCACGATATCGGCAACATGATAAACCGATGCGACCACGCGCAGAGCGGCGGCATACTCGCGTTCAACATTCTGCGCAGTCTCGACATAAACCCGAAAGACATCGCGCTGATAGTCGGCGCGATAGGACACCACGACGAAAGGACGGCGGCGCCCGTCAGCCCGATCGCCGCGGCGCTCATCCTCGCGGACAAGAGCGACGTGCGCAGAAGCCGCGTCAGAAACAGCAAGACGGTCAGCACGGACATTCACGACAGGGTCAACTACGCGGTCGTGGACTCGGAGCTTGAGGTTGACGGCGAGGACAGAGTAATAATCCTGCGCCTGAAGATCGACACGGACATCTGCCCGGTGATGGAATATTTCGAGATTTTCCTCGAGCGCATGGTGCTTTGCAAAAAATCCGCCGCCAGACTCGATTGCAGCTTCGAGCTGATAATCAACGACACAAGGTTGCTGTGAGTGTGCGGACAAGTCGCCGACCACTACAAAATACGCGGCAATAAGATTGTACGGATTTCGCGGGCGGATGATATCCGCCTCTACAAGATTGTGCTGATTTGCAATATTGATTGTTTGCCTATCGCAGACATTTACAGTCGTACGCTACAATTTATTGCTTTGCTTCGCCCGCTCTTTTATTACCCGTTCTGTCTCTCTGCGGGGCATTCACAAAATACTTTTAGCAAATTTCTCAACCAAACCACACGGAGATATGATATGTTCAGAAAAATGAGGCGCGCTGAGCGCGAACTGTCCGAGGGGCAGGCAAAAGAAATACTCGAAAACGGCTCTTACGGTGTGCTCGCCCTCGCGGGCGACGGCGGCTATCCCTATGCCGTGCCGCTCAACTATGTCTATGACGGCGAGAGAATATATTTCCACTGCGCCGCCGAGGGTCATAAAATCGACGCCATAGCGCGGGACAACAAATGCTCGTTCTGCGTCGTTGAAAACGGCGGAGTGATCGAAGACCGCTTCACCACAAAATATCGGAGCGTTATCGCTTTCGGGAAAATATACGAGGAGACCGACGGCGAGCGCAGGGAGAATGCTTTTCGCCTGATGATGCGGTCGCTGACTCCGTCGGTAACAAATGAAAAGCGCGAGGAAATGTCACTCTGCCAAAAAGCGCGTATTCTCGCAATGGATATAGAATATTTGAGCGGCAAGGGTGCGAATCAGTAAGATACAATCTGCCGTCAATGAGGGGTTAAATCAATGAAAAAGAAAAATATAATCTGGCTGTGCGCCAATATAGCGGTGTTTGCGCTGTTCGCTTTCTTCCACAGCGTGAAATTCGTCGCGGCGGCAGCGGTCGTCTATTCCGCGGCGAGCATAGGACTTTTGACATTCGATATGTGCCGCGGACGCACGGAGAGCATCTGGTGCGCGCCGATGGTGCCGGTGGCGCTCATGATTTTCGAGACCGAGATAAACAACGCCATCGACTCGTTCGGTCCGATGCTCTGCGTGAGCATTATTATCGCCATTGTGCTGACTATAGTTGCCTATATGATATGCAAGAAGAAGTTTGCGGGCTTTTCCGTCGGCGGAGTGAAGCAGGCGCTGTTTATTCTGCTCGCCGCGCTGTCTATAATGGGCTGCGCCATGACGCTCAACAACACATTCACCCGCGGCGTACATAATGTCAACACGGTCGTTATCGAGACGGACGACGATATCCGAACCGCGTTTTACGACGGTCCGCACAGAATCCGCGTGACCCCGTGGAAAGGCGCGGGAGTCGACGCGTGGATCGACCTGCCAAAGGAGCGCTGCGGCAAAGTCGAAGTCGGCGATTCAATTGAGGTCAAGGTCGAAACAGGACTTTTCGGCGTGCGCATCTGCTCGCTGACCGAATAACAAGGAGATAATATGCAGGATCTTTCAAATATCAATACTATAAAAGAAATACTCTCGGCTCACGGATTCACTTTTTCGAAGTCGCTCGGTCAGAACTTTCTGATAAATCCGACCGTCTGCCCGCGCATGGCGGAGGCCTGCGGCGCGGACGAAAACACCGGCGTTATCGAGATAGGCGCGGGAATCGGCGTGCTGACCGCGGAGCTTGCAAAGAGGGCGAAAAAAGTCGTCTCGCTCGAGCTCGATACGCGCCTCATACCCGTTCTCGCGGGGACGCTCGAAGATTTCGACAATGTCGAAGTGCTCAATGCAGATGTACTCAAGACCGACCTGCACGAGCTCATCGCGAGCCGTTTTAACGGGATGCGCGTCGTAGTCTGCGCGAATTTGCCGTATTACATCACATCGCCGGTTATCATGTACCTGCTCGAGAGCCGCATTCCGATAGACGCGGTGACGGTCATGGTGCAGAAAGAGGCGGCGGCGAGACTCTGCGCACCGGTCGGCAGCAGGGACGCGGGCGCCGTAACAGTAGCGGTCAACTACTATGCCGACGCAAAGAAGCTCTTCGACGTTTCGGCGGGCTCGTTCATGCCCGCTCCCAAAGTGGACAGCAGCGTTATCAGGCTCGATATCAGACCCGACCCGCCTGTTGAAATATCGGACGAGAAATTCTTCTTCCGCGTGGTCAAAGCGGCGTTCGGTCAGCGCAGAAAGACAGCATCGAACTCGCTGAGCGCGGGACTCGGCATCCCGAAAGACAAGATAAACGCGGCTATAGAAGCGGCGGGACTGCCCGCGAGCGTCAGGGCGGAAAGCCTCGACATGGAAAATCTGGCGCGCCTGAGCGAATGCATCGCGGCTCAGTGCAGATAACAGATAAACGAGGGATTTTTATGCTATTGCTCTTAGTAAAATACACAGCGAAGCCCGGCGGCGGAGAAAAATTCGTCAGAGAAATAACAGCCTCCGGGATTCTCAATACCGTCCGCGCCGAAGACGGCTGCGAGGGCTACGACTACTACTTCTCGGCAGAAAGCCCGGACACGGTACTGCTCGTTGAAAAATGGGCTTCGGCAAAACAGCAGGAAGCGCATCTTCAAACAGCGCACATGGCAGAGCTGATGAAGATAAAAGAGAAATATATCTCGGGCACTTCGGTAGAAAAGACAGTTTTATAAAACATCAAGGCATCCGTTATAAGCGGATGCCTTTGTTTGTTGATGGGGGCGTGGGGTTTCTGCAAATCATTCCGTCTCTCTTTTTCCTCCAACCGCTTTGCCGAGTTCGGAGAACGCTATCGGTGCGAGAGCGAGGGCGGCGACGGTCAGCCACTCATATATATTGAGCACGGACACGTCGAACAGCACACGCAGCGGCGGGACGGTCATAACAATGAGCTGGAGCGCGGCGCAGAGGGCGGCGCAAATTGTCAGTTTTCTGTTTGAAAAAATACCGATGCTGAAAACCGAGCGGCGCGAGCGCATATTGAACGAATGAGCTATCTCGCAGAGGCTCTGCGTCGCAAACGCCATGGTGCGTCCAAGCTCGACACAGGAATTTTTAAAGAGCGAGTTGCCTGCGACGAACGCAAACAGACTCAGCGCGCCTATCAACATTCCCTCGAGGGCTATGTCGAGTCCCGTGCGGTCGGCGAAAAAGCTCTTTGAGCTGTCGCGCGGGGGACGCTGCATGATGCGG
>ULYI01006051.1_pt1 | contig 20896 bp, 17 predicted proteins | sample 1962171 | NCBI WGS metagenome assembly ULYI01 (sample SAMEA4835863, study PRJEB28245) | human gut metagenome | biome: gut microbiome; material: fecal sample | place: Denmark | collected 2008 | reverse complement strand
GAACCCCGAAAATCCATCAAAATTCTGACTTTTTAAGATTTATATTTTTTATTAAATTCTCGCCGTTTTAAGAGAACTATATTTAGCACCCAGACGGGTGCTTTTTGTTAGATTTTTTATTATGCGCAACGCAATGTGTCATTGCGAGGAGCAGAGCAGGGGATACATTGTAAAAGCGATGAAACGATGTTTTTGCCTCGGGCAGAAGCGATGCGCCGATGGCGCGATGAGCCTACGGCGGTGATATTGCTTACGCAGTGATATTGCCTACGGCAGTGATATTGCGTTGCAGTGATATTTGTCCTGTGGGCAAGTTATGGATAAACACCGCAACTTCGGCGTCAGCCGAAATATAACTTTGACGACAGCCAAAATATCACTTTGACAAAGTCAAAATAAACGGCGAAGCAAATATAACCGATTGCGACAAATGTGGTTTTCCACATTGAAAACCGCTTAGTTTCAGCGAATTTATTTTTTGTTTTTCCTTTTCAAAATATCAAAATGTATAAATGCATAAGCGCAAAAACCCAGTATTCATCGGGCTTTCAGCGATTTTATGCATAAAAATTTTATATGAAATGTATAAATATTCACCAAAATGTATAAAAAATTCGACATAATCGGAATGTATGCGACAGTGCGATATGCAAGAATTACGGCGTGGTCTATATTGAGGAAGTTGCGATTGTAAACTTTTTGATAAACGGCGCGCTGTTAAGTTTGTCGGCGGCGATACTGAAACTTGACAAAAGCAGGTTCGGGATAATATTGTCGGCGATAATCGGCGCGGTATTTTCTGTGTTTCTCCCGTTTGTCGATAACGCCGTATGGGTTTATAAAATCGCAACCCTCATTGCCACGACGATATTTGCGGCGAAATTCAAAAGCGCAAGGAAGTACGTTTTGTTTTTGCTGACCTTTGCGGCGGCGTCGTTTCTTGCGGGCGGCGCGGCGTATTCTTTCATGGGATTCGGCGTTACGCACGGGCGCATGCTTACGTATCCTGCGCGCAAAGGCGTAAAATGGGCTGTAATCGGAGGTTTTGCCTTTTTATGGGTATTCACCTGGGAAATGGGGCATTTTGCCGTCAGAAGGCGAATTTCGGGCTTGCAGGCGTGTTTTTGCGATATCGTTGTGGACGGCAAAAGCGAAAAGTTGAAATGTTTCAACGATACGGGCAACCGCCTTATCGACGGAGTTACAGGGAAAGGCGTCGTGATTTTGTCGCGCGACGCAGGGAAACGGTACCTTCAAAAAACCGAAAGATACATAGACGTCAAAACCGTTACGGCGGTGAAGCGTTGTCCCGTGTTCGTTGCGGACGCGCTCGTATTTCACACGGGCGATGGCAGGCGCGCGTACGAGAAAGTACCCGTCGCGATTGCCGACACCGACCTTGACGGTTGCAAACTCATTTACAACGCCGACGCGTTAAAGGGGGTAATATGAAGAAATTCAAACAACTTATTGCTTGGCTTTTAAGGTTTTTCGATTTATCGTGCGAGGACGACAGAATCGATTATCTTTGCGGGGGCGAGGCTCTTCCCGCGCCGCTTACGCCCGAAGAAGAGCAGGCTGTCGTCAAACGACTGAACGACGGCGACGTCAACGCGAAAAACGAACTCATCGAAAGAAATCTGCGGCTTGTCGTGTATATTGCGAAACGCTTTGAAAACACGGGTATCGATATGGAAGACCTTATATCCGTCGGCACTATCGGGCTTATCAAAGCGGTGAACAGTTTCGACTTCACGAAACAAATCAAACTCGCGACATACGCAAGCCGATGCATAGAAAACGAAATATTGATGCATCTTAGGAAGACGGTGCGGCAAAAAGCCGAAATATCCTTTGACGAGCCGCTCAACGTCGATTGGGAAGGCAACGTATTGTTGCTGTCCGACGTTCTGGGCACCGACAGCGACGTGATTTACAAGGACGTCGAAAGCGGGGCGGAAAGGGAAATTCTTGCGGAAAGTTTCGCACGACTCGGCGAGCGGGAAAAGAAAATCCTGAAAATGCGCTTCGGACTTTTCGGGGAAGAAGAAAAAACGCAGAAAGAAATCGCGGCGGAAATGGGAATATCGCAGTCGTACATATCCCGCCTTGAAAAGAAAATCGTCGGAAAACTCAAAAAGGAAATCGGGAAACTCGTCTGAAATCTCAAAACCTTCTTACATATCGCAAGGAGGTTTTTTTATGAAAAGAATCGAAATAATCGGCGTGGATACTTCGTCGCTGCCGAAAATATCGGGCGAAGAAAGCAGGCAGTATCTTCTGGAAATCAAAAACGGCAACGAAGAAAAGAAAAACGAATTTATAAACGCAAATATCAGGCTTGTACTTTCGATTGTACAAAGGTTTTCAAACGGGCGGGGCGAGGCGGACGATTTGTTTCAGGTCGGGTGCGTCGGGCTCTTAAAGGCGTTGAACAACTTCGACGTAACGCAAAACGTAAGGTTTTCGACGTACGCCGTGCCGATGATTATCGGGGAAATCCGCAGGTTTCAGCGCGAAAGCACGGGGATAAAAGTCAGTCGCAGTCAGCGCGACGTCGCGTATCGCGTATTCAGCGCGCGCGAGCGTATGGGTAACACGGGCGCGGATATAAGCGCGTGTATGAGTGAAATCGCAAAAGAAATCGACGTTCCCGCGTCGGAAATCGCGTGCGCGCTCGATGCCGTGTCCGAACCCGTGAGTTACTATGAATCGGTTTATAACGACGACGGCGACGCAATGATGCTTATGGATCAACTTGCCGATAAGAAAAACACCGACGAGAAATGGACGGAAAACATCGACTTGTCCGAAGCCGTGCAAAAAGTGTCCGAAAGAGAAAGGGAAATTTTGTACCTTCGGTATTTTGCGGGAAAAACGCAGGTTGAAATCTCAAAAGCCGTCAACGTGTCGCAGGCGCAGGTATCCCGTCTTGAAAAAAGCGCGATCGAAACGATAAGGAAATATTTGCAGTAATTTATCGTTCCCCATCGGCATAAAATCTTCCTATGGGGAAAGAATACACTTTTTGCGAAATACGGGAAAAGGACGTCATTAACGTCGTCGACGGAAGAAGTTTGGGCAGGGCGGTGGACATCGCTTTCACTTGCCGCGGACAGGTTTTCGGAATAATCGTTCCCGGCAACACGAAGTTTCTGAAAGGACTTACTTCAAACGACTCGTTGTTCATACCGTGGCGCAACGTGATCAAAATCGGGACGGACGCCGTGCTTGTGGAACTCAGCGCGAACGGCGCGAGAATTATGGAAGAAGAAAATTCCGACGATCCCCCGCCGCGCGGATAATACGACAAATACAGCGTTGTTGTTAAAAAAACTTGACCTTGACCACAATATGTTGTATCATATTTAAGTCGAAATGCAAGTTTTGGCAATAATTTGTGTCTGAGGTGCATTATGAAATGTATGTACTGCGGTTGTCTTGACAGCAAAGTGGTCGACAGCAGGCTCAACGAAGACGGCACGTCGATAAGACGTCGCAGGGAATGCGTGAATTGCGGAAAACGTTTCACCACGTACGAAACCGTCGAATATACTCCCGTCATGGTCGTCAAAAAAAGCGGAAACCGTCAGGCTTTCGACGTCAATAAAATCCGTGCAGGCGTTATGAAAGCGTGCGAAAAACGTCCCGTTTCCATGTACGACGTCGACAGAGTGATAAACAACGTTCAGAAACAGGTTTACAATAGTCTGGAACAAGAAATCACCAGCGCGGAAATCGGCGATATGGTTATGGAAGAGTTGAAGTCGCTGGACGAGGTCGCGTACGTCAGGTTCGCAAGCGTGCATCGCCAGTTCAAGGATATCAACACCCTTCTGAACGAAATCGAAAGTCTTGTTCAGCTGAAAGAAACTTTGACTTCCGACGCCAAAAAAACCAAAGACAAAAAATAATGAAGGAATTTGTTTATAACGGAAAGCCGCAAAGGCTCTCGAAAATAACGGCGGAGTATTATCCGCTGTTTTCGTATAACGCGATTGTAAAACTTATCAAAGATAAGGAAATCCGCGTCGACGGGGCGAAGGTCGGGGAAGACGTCGTCGTAAACGGCGGCTCGGTCATCAGATGCTACGCCAAAGATATGCGGCTGAAAGAGATTTACCGCGACGAAAATATCCTTATCGTTTATAAACCGAAAGGGCTAAAAAGTGAGGGCGATATTTCCGCGGAAAGTATTCTCATGGAATATGAAAAAGGCGCGATTCTTTGTCATCGGCTCGATACGAACACCGACGGACTTCTTATATTCGCGCTAAACGTTAGTGCGGCGGAAGAAATCGCAAAAGGATTCAAAAACGAGAAAATCGAAAAGGTTTACGAGGCGCGCGTTTACGGAAAAGTGCCGTCGGACGCGGTGTATCGCGACTACCTTCTCAAAAACGCAAAGGAAGGGAAAGTCAGGATTTTTCAGGAAAAGCACGCGGGCGCGGTGCCCGTCGAAGCAAGCGTAAAAGTTATCGGATACGACAAAAACTCAACCCTTGTCGAGGTTGTCATTCACAACGGGAAAACTCATCAGATCCGCGCGCAACTTGCCGCGCACGGACACTTTATTTTGGGCGACGGCAAGTACGGTCGCGACGATATAAATAACAAGTTTGGCGTTAAAAAACAGCAACTTACGGCAAAAAAACTTGTTTTTTCTTTTGATAAAGGCAGTTTTTTGTATTATCTCAATTCCAAAAAAATCGCAATTTAAGTAAAGTCGAAATCGTTTTTTTCAATGGCGCTCTTGATTTTTTGGAGCGCCTTTTTTTCAATTCTCGAAATATAACTTCGGGAAATTCCGAATTTTTCCGCAACTTCGCGCTGCGTCAGCGACGGCGTGTCGTTCAGCCCGTAGCGCATCACGATTATTTCGTATTCGCGCTTGTCAAGCGAGGTTTTGACGATTTCCGAAACTTTCTCGATAAGCATGCGGTTTTCGACGTCGGTAATGACGCCTTCTTCGTCGGTCGAAAGCATATCGATTATCGTCAGTTCGTTGCCGTCGCGGTCTGTGCCGACGGGGTCGTTCAACGATACGTTGTTTTTGTGCTTTTTGTTGACGCGCAGAGTCATCAGTATTTCGTTTTCGATGCACTTCGCCGCGTAGGTCGCAAGGGCGGTGCCTTTTCCCGATTTATACGTCCTTATCGCTTTGATTAGTCCGATACTGCCGATTGAAATAAGTTCGTCGGTGTCCGGATAATTGCAGTATTTTTTCGCAATGTGCGCGACAAGCCGCAAATTATGACGTATAAGAAGTTCCGTCGCTTCCTTGTCGCCGTTTTCCGCACGAAGTACGTACTCGGCTTCCTTTTCGCGGGAGAGCGGTTTCGGAAAAGAGTTCTTGTTTTCGACGTAGGACGAAAAAATCAAAAGGTTTCTGAGCATTAAAAACAAACTGTCAAGCAAAATCACGCCTCCAAAGTAAAAACAGTATATGTCGAAAAAAGGGGAAAAGTGCAAGTCCTGCGGCGCAAACTGCACTGTTGAAATCACATTATCGCCGGCGATAATGCTCACTCTTTTGCTTGTTTGCGCCTTTTCCCCACGGGTACACAGTATCCCGCGGGGTCCCCATTTTAACAAACTTTCTGCCGCAACGGGCGGACGGTTATATTTGCTTTGCAAATGATATTTTGGCTTTTGCCAAAGTGATATTTTGACTTCGTCAAAGTTATATTTCGGCTTTTAGCCGAAACTAAGGTATTTATCCATAACTTGCCCACGGCGCAAACTGCGCTTTTGAAATCACATTATTGCAAGCAATAATGCTCACTCTTTTGCTTGTGTGCGCCTTTTTTTCCACGCAAGTACAAAAGTATCTTGCGTGGGTTTTATAACAAGGAATCTCCCGAAAGGGGACAAACTCCTTGACATCGCCGGGTTTTTCGGGTATACTCGCTTTGCGAGTTAGCCGGACGGTCGCATCGCAAGATGAGGAAAGTCCGAGCATCACAAGGCAGGGTGCAGGTGAAATACCTGTGAAGGCGACTTCAAGGAAAGTGCAACAGAGATATACCGCACGATTTATCGTGTAAGGATGGAAAGGCGAGGTAAGAGCTCACCGGCGATACGGCGACGTTTCGCGCTATGTAAACCCCACCCGATGCAAGAGAAAAGGGACAATGGATCGCCTGTCCGTCCCCTCAATCGCTTGAACGCACAGGCAACTGCGCGTCTAGATAGATGACCGTTCAAGACAGAACTCGGCTTACAGACTAATCTCGCATCATAAGGATTGTCGGCGCATGAACCGACAATCTTTTTTTACGTTTTTATTTTTGAAAATCGGCAACAATCGGGATATGTTGATATTTTTGTTTGCCGCGCTGCTACTTATCGGCATTTTCGGCGCATTGAAAAATTTAAGGAAAAAATATTACAAAGACGTCGCGCTGAACGTTAGAAGTCCCGACTTTGAAATGAAAATCAGGGAACTTGCAAAAGTGCTTTCGACGCCCGAACCCGCAGGGAAAGGATTTGACGTCGCGCCCGTGAAATCGCAAATCAAAAAAGGCTACAAAGTCATTTCCAAAAAGGTCAGGGGAAAACGGGAACTGTATTCCTTTGAAAAATGGCTTTACGAAAACAACGCGATTTTTGTCGAAACTTTTATGAAAAACGATTTCGATTTTTCACGTCTTCCGCATAACGGAGAGCCCCGCGCGCTGATTTTTGCGCGCGCGTGCGTCGCGCTCACGTACGGAAACGTGACGAAAGAATACTTTGAAAAAGCCTTTGACGCGTTCAACGAAATAACGCCTTTCACGTTTTCGGAATGCGAAAAAATGTCCGAAGCGCTTACGGTCGCGCTGCTTGAAAAAATCGCCGCGGTCGAAGAAAAATCAGCGTATCTTCAAAAGATGGAAAGGCTGTCTTCGGCATCGGAAAGGATTGTGAAAAAGTACGTAAAGAACAACGTTTTTCTGCATTTTGTCAAAAAAAACAACGAAAAACGCTATATTAAAATCAAAAAATTGCTTTCCGCAAGCGCGAAAACGCGCGATGATCTGGAAGTCGTGTTCGACGCGTTCGTCGCGGAAAACGATATGCTGACCGAAAACCTTATGAAGAGTTTAATCACAGTGAAAAGAACGGTTTGCAATCTTTACGAAAGGCTGCCCGTATACGCCGTCGCAAGCAAAGACAAGTCGTTTTCATATTCCGACGAAACCACGAAAAAAGCCTGCCTTGAAAAAATCGGGAAACTTTCGGACGGCATAAACCTCACCGAAAGCGAATACGCCGAAAGGGTGATGAAGTATTCGGGAAACGGGCTTATCGGCGGGGTGTTTTCCGAAGACTTCGGACTATATGAGAGCGTGAAGCAGGATAAAAACGTGTCGATGACCAAAAAGAAAATCGACAAAACGACGTGTTATATCCTTGCGTTTTCGGTTATCTTTTTGGGGATTTCGGCGGGCGTTTATTTTGCGGTCGGCAATTTAGTTTTCGGAATACCCGCGGCGATACTTTCGGTTTTTGCGCTCTGTAAAGTCGCGTATCGTCTGACGAACGGGCTGTTTTCGTTGTTTTTGAAAGATACGCCCGTGTTTGCAAGGAATTTTAAAAAAATCCCGAAAGAGTACGCTGTCGACGTCGTCGTGCCGGTGTTCATCGCAAGCGAAAAGGACGTATCGGCCGCCGTTTCGCACCTGAACCGTCTGTATTTTGCAAACCGCGACGAAAACGCGACGTTCACGCTTTTAATCGACCTTAAAAGAAGCAAGACCGAAACCGACGAAAGCGACGCCGCCGTACTGTCCGCGCTGAACGAAAAACTGCCGCCGTATCTTCGCGCGGCTGTCCGAAAACGGGTGAAACGCGGCGATTGTTTTATGGGGCGCGAAAGAAAAAGGGGAGCGGTTGAGGACTACGCAAACTTTTTGTATAGCGGTTGCGATAAGGATTTTTCGAGGCTTTTCAATTTCGACGGTTTTGAAAAACCGAAATATTTCATTACGCTCGACGCGGACAGCGTGTTGCAGCCCAAAGGCGTGTTGCGCGCCGTGAACGTGTTTTCGCACGAGGAAAACGAAAAGTACGACCTGCTTGCTTTTGACGGGAAAACTAACGCTTTTTCGCTGAAAACGGCGTACGCAAGGCTGTTTCACGGCGGCGACGGGTACGAAATTTATCCCGCGTATTCCAACTTGTTTTATAACCTTACCGGCAAAAGTATTTTCACGGGGAAAGGCATTTTCAACCTTGAAAGATACGTTGAAAAACTGTCGGGCGTATTGCCTGAAAACCGCATTTTGTCGCACGATATTATCGAGGGCGCGATACTGAACACCGGGGCTTCGGGCGTTCCCGTGTACGAAGACGCGCCGCTTTGTTTTTCTTCGGACGAAAACCGAAGACTCAGATGGAAACGCGGCGACGTGCAACTTTTGCCGTTTGTAAATTTTACAAATCCGAAAGAAAATAACAAAAAAATTGACAAATTTTACAAGTTTTTAATGGTTTTCAACGGATTTTCGGTATTATCCGCGCCGTGTTTTCTCGCGCTGTTAATATTGTCTTTTCTGTCGGCAAGCCCGACTTTTTTCGCCTTAATAATCGCGGTGTTTTTCATAAACACGATATTCGTCGGGGCGACGGGGTTTTTCGACGTGTTCGTAAATCTTTCTGTTGCGGCGTATGTCAAAAGGCTTACGAAAGAGTTTATAAAAGACCTTTTCGGGCTTGTCATGTTGCCGTATTTCGCGGTTGTCGATTTTTACGTCTTTACCGTTTCCGTCGTAAGGTCGGCAACAAAAAAGAACCTGCTTTTGTGGAAGCCGTTTTTCGCGGGGCGCGTCAGGGAAAAGAAAAAAAGGAAAATCAAGGGCGCGGATTATCTTTTATCCCACGCAAAACTTATGTACAAATATTTCATATCCCAAAAAAATCCGCTTGTGCCCGACAACTTCACCGTGCTGCCGAAAGGGGATTATCAGAACTATACCTCGCCGACGAATATCGGGTTTTCGATACTTTCCGACGTGTCGGCAAGCATTCTTGAAATCACCGACTACGAAACGGCAAAAAACAGGGTAAAAAACACGCTGGACGCGGCGTTGTCGCTGGAAAAATTCAAGGGGCATTTGTTCAACTGGTATGACGTGAACACGAAAAGCCCGCTTGAACCTTGTTTCGTGTCAAGCGTTGACAGCGCGAATTTCATAACCGCGCTTATCGTCGCGCGCGAGCATTTTTCGGGCGATATAAAAAGGGCTGTCGACGAATATCTGAAAACCGTCGATTTTTCGGCGTTGTACGATAAGTCGCAAAATCTTTTTTATATCGGCTACGACAAACGGAAAAACACCTTTTCGGGGCATTACGACAACGTGGTTTCGGAGTCAAGGCTTCTTTCGTATCTCGGCGTGTGTTTCGGTATGCCGCCCGCGTCGTGGGAAAAACTTTCAAGGAAGTTCGCGCGAAATCTCGGAAATTATCTGCTGTCGTATTCCGGCACGACTTTTGAATACAAAATGCCCGACTTGTTTCTGGACGTGCCAAAGGGTGGTCTTTTTGACAAAACAAGTAAAATCGCGGCAAAAATCATAAAAAACACGAAAAAATGCGGAATTTTTGGCATTTCGGAAAGCGGATACTTTGACCTTGACGCGGCAAATAATTTCAGATATTACGCATTCGGCGTGAAAGAAATTTCCGTGCGCGGCGAAGAAACTTCGTTCGTTTTCTCGCCTTATTCGACGTATCTTTTGTTGGATAACCTCAAAGGCAAGGCAATTAAAAACCTGAAAAGATTTGAAAAGTTTGAAATGCTTGGCGACTTCGGGCTGTACGAAGCGTTGGACGCGCGCGGCGCAATACGAATCGTCCCCGAGTTTATGGCGCATCATCTCGGCATGAGTATGGTCGCGGTCGCAAATTATCTGAAAGACGGCGCGGTAAAAAAACTGTTTTCAAACGCCGACGTCGTGAAAAGCGCGGAAATACTGCTTTCCGAAAAACAAAACGGAAGCAAGGTGAAAAACGTCAGGCGCACGAAATTTTCAAGAGGCGACGGGTTTTCCGATTTTTCGCGAGGGATAACGCCCGGTGCATTTCCGTTTTCCGCGATACTTTCGGGGAGCGACTACGCCGTGACGATTTCCGACGGGGGCGAAGGGTACTCGACGTGGAGCGGCGTACTTGTAAACAGGTTTTCAAAAAATATCGACGACGTGTCGGGCGGGTTCTTTTTCGTGACCGACGAAAACGGGAAAACTATAACGCCGACGTTTGCACCGTTTTACGAAAACAAGGAATACAAAACGACGTTTGAAACGGGCAAAGTCCGCTTTGAAAACGCAAGCGATAACGTGAGCGCGGAAGTTTACGCGCCGTACGTGTTTTCGGGCGAAGTCAGGCGGCTGTATATTAAAAACGACGGGGAAGAAACGAAAAAGTATCACGTCGTATTTTACGAAGACCTTGCGCTGAATTTTGCAAATAATTTTGTTTCTCACCCCGTTTTTTCAAATTTATTTGTCGAAACCGCAAAAATCGACAACGATTTTGTAGCAACGCGGAAAGGCGGAAAAGGGGAAAACGATATGTGTTTTGTAATGCGGGCGACGGGCGCGGACTTTTCGTACGCGGGGAATCGTTATGAATTTTTGGGGCGCGGAAACACTGTGAAAAACCCGTCGGGACTTCTGAAAAAGAAATACGACTTGCCGTTCGGCGCAGTGCTCGATCCCGCCGCAATCGCTTTTGCCGACGTTGAAGTATCGCCGTTTTCGACAAAGGAAATCGACGTGTTTATCGTGCTGAAAGACGACGTAAAAAGCGCGCTTGACGAAATGAGAAAAACCGAAACGCCGTCATTTTTCACCCTTATCGAAAACTCGAAACGCAAAAACGATTTGGGCAAACGGTTTTCGGAAACGTTGTCGGGACTTATTCCGCGGCTTTTGTACGAGCCGTTTTCAAACGAGAAAATTTTGAAAATTTGCAGGCATAACGAGTTGTTTTCGAAGTATTCCGAAAACTTTTCAAAAAAGCCGCTGCTGTTTGTTTACGACAACAACAAAAACGACCTTATCGGGGCGGTGAAAATCGTGAACGCCTTAAAAAACGCGGAAATCGGCGTTACGCTTGTCGTGGCGTACAGGGACGGCGACGGTTATTACGAAAAAAACAAAAAGGAAATTACCGAAGCAACGAGCGGACTTTTTGGCGTAAGCGTGTTTTTGGACGATACGACGGACTTTTCCGTGCTGTCGGACATTTGTTTTTCCGACTTTTCAAAGGAATTTTTTGAAAACGCGGACGTTGTTAATCCGAAAATCACGGGGATGTTCCCGCGGCGCGAAAACGAAATACTGTTAACAACGGGCGAAGGCGGTTTTTCAAACGACTCGTACGAGGTCTGGCCCGTAAAAGGCAGGACGCTTTTGCCGTACTCGAACGTCGTGGCGGGAAAGGTCGGCGGATTTATCTCGTCGGACGGCGGGGGCGGATACACCTATTACGGAAACAGCAGGGAAAGCAAACTCACCGTGTGGCGCAACGATTTCACGTCGGACGTGCCGTCGGAGCGCGTGTTGTTGTTTTCGGACGGCGATATTTTTGACCTGAAACTCGGCGCGGCGGTATCTTTCAAAAAGGGCGAAAGCAGATACTTTGGTGAAAACGAAAAGTTTTCGTCGGGTGTTTCTGAATATATCGTGGACGACGGCGGCGCGAAAATCGTCGAAATCGAAATTTCCGCAAAAGAAAAAATACGCGGGAAAGTCGGGTTGTATCTTGCAACTTGTCTCGGCGCGGCGCGGGAAAACGATTTTTTGTTTTTCAAGACGGAAGACGGCATACGCGAAGTCGTCAACGTGAAAAACGGAATAAGCGCGTATCTTAAAACCTTTTCGGGGCTTTATGAGGACGATTTTTTTGGGTTTTCTCGGGGCGGCGAGGTTCCGTCCACGGCGATGAACAACTGGTCGTTTTCGGGATTTTACGAAGTAAACCTTAATGCGGGGGAGCGCGAAAAGTATTATTTCGTATTCGGCGGCGATTATAAAAGCGTTGTCGACGCGACGAAAGAAAATATCGAAGAAAAGAAGAACACAAGCCTTTCGTACTTTGAAAACATAAGCCCATTTTCCGTGAAAACAAACGACGACTCGTTCGACGTATTGTTCAAAACCCTTCCGTATCAGATTTTGTCGTCAAGGGTGAACGGGAAGACGGCGTTTTATCAGGCGGGCGGCGCGACGGGATTCCGCGATATGGCGCAGGATACGCTGTCGCTTGCGTATTTCGACAAACAGCGTGCGCGCGAAGAACTTATGAAACTTTGCAATCACGTTTATTTCGAGGGCGACGTAATGCACTGGTGGCACGGTGAAAAACACGGCGTCAGGACAAGGATATCCGACGACGGACTGTTTCTTGCGTACGCCGTCGCAAATTACGTCAAAATTTCGGGCGACCGGCAAATACTTGACGAAACGGCGGCGTATCTCGACTCGCCTTGTCTTGCGGCGACGGAAGAATCGAGGTTTGAAATCCCGAAATATCACGAAAAGCGCGAAAGCGTCCTGATGCACCTTGAAAGAATAATCGAAAGGGCGTACGACGTCGGCGAAAACGGGTTACTGAAAATCCGCGGCGGCGACTGGAACGATGCGTTGAATGCAGTCGGCACGGATAGTGCGGGCGAGAGCGTATGGCTTTCGGAATTTTATATCGCCGTCTTAAAGGAGATGAGCGCGTTTTACGACTCGCGTGAAAAAACGCTGTTTTATGAAAGGATAAATGCTCTTGAAAAAGCCGTGCTTGCGGCGTACGAAAACGGCAGGTTCAAGCGGCTTGTAACGGCAAGCGGGGAATGGCTCGGCGACGGTAAAAGCGACGTCTTAAAAATCGACGCGATATCCGAAGCGTGGGCGGCGCTTTCGGGAATATGTGACAAAAACAAAGTTGATACTGCGCTTACAACTGCAAAAAAATGCCTTTTTGACAAGAAAAACGGATTGTTTTTGTTGCTTGCGCCGCCGTTTGACGACAAAAAATATTACGGTTATATCAGCCTGTATCCGAAAGGCGTCCGCGAAAACGGCGGGCAGTACACGCACGGCGCGATATGGTTTATCCTTGCGCTTATAAGGTGCGGTCGCGCGGACGAGGCGTACGAAATTTTCAAAGCGATTAACCCCGTCGAAAAGTGCAAAGACGAAACAGCGGTCAAAAAATATATGGCGGAGCCGTACGTTCTTGCAGCCGATGTGTATTCGGGCGACAACCTCGGGCGGGCAGGCTGGACGTGGTATACGGGCAGCGCGTCCTGGTGTTTCAAAACCATGCTGGAAGGATTTCTCGGCGTGAGCGTGAAAGACGGAAATATCGTCGTGTGTCCCGCGCCGCCGAAAGCCCTTTCAACCTACGACGTGATTTACGACGACAAAAAGTCGAAATATATCTTTCATTTTGCGCCGTCGGACAAATATTCGGTCGTCGAAAACGGCGTGGATCTGGGCGCGGTCAACGCATTCCCGATTAAGCCCGACGAAAACAGAGAGTTTTTCGTGAAGTACGAAGAAAGTCGAAAAATCCTTGCAATAAAAAATACGATATGATAAAATCATAAATATGGATTTATTCGAATACGCAAACCAACAAAACGACGGGTTGAAACCCCTTGCCGAACGTATGCGCCCCCAAACTCTCAACGAGTTTATCGGGCAGGAACATATCGTCGGGGAAGGCAGCCTTTTAAGAAGGGCGATTGCCGCGGACAGACTGGGAAGTTGCATCTTCTACGGTCCTCCCGGCACGGGAAAAACCACGCTCGCAAACATAATCGCAAAAAATACGAACAGCCATTTTGAGATTCTGAACGCCGTGTCGAGCGGCGTTGCCGACGCAAAACGCGTCATCGAAGAAGCCAAAAACCGTCTGATGATGTACGGAAAAAAGACCTATCTTCTGCTGGACGAATGTCATCGCTGGAACAAGGCGCAGTCGGACAGTGTGCTTTCCGCAATCGAGCAGGGCTATATCGTGTTTATCGGAAGCACGACGGAAAACCCGTACGTTTCGATGACGAAAGCTATCGTGTCAAGGTGCCGACTTTTCGAGTTTCATTCGCTGACGGACAAGGACGTTCTGAAAGCGTTAAACCGCGCGATAAACGACAAACGCGGGCTTCTCGATATGAACGTCGTTGCGGAAGAAGGCGCGCTTGAACACCTTGCGTGGGCTTCGGGCGGCGACGTAAGAACGGCGTTGAACGCGCTGGAACTTGCGGCGGTCACGACGTCCGCGTCTGCCGACGGGGCAATTCATATCACGAAAGAAATCGCGGCGCAAAGCATACAAAAACGCGTTTTGTCGATAAGCGACGACAATTATTACGATATGTTGTCGGCGTTTTGCAAGTCGTTGCGCGGCAGCGACAGCAATGCGGGGCTTTACTGGGCGATGCGACTTATCGACGCCGGGTGCGATCCGCTGCTGATTTTCAGACGTATCATCGCTCATTCCGCAGAAGACGTCGGCATGGCGAATCCGAACGCGCTGGTGGTCGCGACGAGCGCGCTTATCGCTTATGAAAAAATCGGCATGCCCGAGGGTACTTTGCCGCTTACGGAAGCGATAATTTGCGTGTGCGAAAGCGAAAAGTCGAACAGCGTCGTGATTGCCCGCGACGAGGCGGAGCGCGCCGTACAAACGGTAAAGAAAGAAGCAGTTCCGATGTATCTTCGCGACGTCAATTACAAACAGGAGAAAATATCGGGATACAAATATCCGCACGATTACGGCGGCTATGTGGAGCAGCAATACCTGCCGGACGACCTGAAAGACGCGAAGTTTTACGTGCCGTCCGATCACGGCTATGAAAAGGTTGTGAAAGAAAGACAGGAAAGACTGAAAAAACTTTGATTTATCATGGAGTTGTCTAAAAATCAGCCGACCGATTATTTCGGTCGGCGTTTTTTTGTCGTTTTAAGATTTTGAAATTTCGCGGATTGCGTCAATCAATTTTTCGACGTCCGCGTTTTTGTTGTTGTATCCGACGCTGATTCTCACCGCGCCTTTTTCAAGCGTGCCGAGATGGTTGTGAATAAGCGGGGCGCAGTGCAAGCCCGCGCGGACGGCAATACCGTATTTTTTGTCAAGGATATCCGCAACCGTCGTCGAATCGGCGTCTTTCACGTTGAAACTTATCACGCCCGTGTCAACGCCGACGGGAGTATATACTTCGACGTTCCGCATATTTTTCAGGGCAAACATCAGCCTTCCCGACAGCCTTGAAATTTTGGCGTTGATTTTATCCGCGTTTTTTATCGTCCATTTCACGCTTTCGCACAGTCCGACGATGCCCGCGGCGTTCAAAGTCCCGGCTTCCAGCGATTCCGGCAGATTGTGCGGCTGATACACGCTGTCGGAGTTCGTCCCCGTGCCGCCGTAGATAAGCGGATTTATGTCGGACATTTTGTTCAGGGCAAGGAAGCCAGTGCCTTGCGGACCGTGCAGTCCTTTGTGTCCCGCGCCGGCAAGATAAGAGATGTTTTGCGCTTTCATATTGATTTTTACGTGCGGCAGAGCCTGCGCCGCGTCAAGAAGGAGCGGGACTTTTTTTTCTGCGGCGATACGCCCGATTTTTTCAAAGTCGTTTATTACGCCCGTCACGTTCGACACCGCGTTCAGCGCGACGAGAGCGGTATTTTCTTTTATCGTTTTTGCGACGTGGCAAGGGTTTATTTTCAGATTTCTGTCGGGATTTATGACGGAAATAGTGATGACGCCCGCTTTTTCCAGTGCGAAAAGGGGACGAAGTACGGCGTTGTGTTCCGTAACGGTCGTTACCACGTGGTCGCCGTGTTTCAGAATCCCGAACAGGACGATATTTATCGCCTCGGTGCAGTTTTTCGTAAAAATAATTTCGTTCGCGTTCAGGTAGTCGCATAAAACCGAGCGGCAAGAAGAAATTTTCAATGCGGTTTTCAGCGCGTCGCCGTGCGCGCTTCTGCCGCCGTTCGCGCTGTCGGAAAGTTCTTTCACCATTTCGTCGAGCATTTTTTTGGGTTTATATCTGGACGTTGCCGAATTGTCAAAATAAATCATATTTCCTCCGCTTATTTATTTATATGCGGCATAAGTGAAAGTTACGCGAATTTCAAAACGAGAATATAATACATCGAAAGGCATATACGTGGGCTATATCGGATACATAAATATGGAGGTCGATATGGAAAAGTTTATGTTTATTGCCTTTCGCAGTCGCGAACATACGGTGAAGTTTTTTGAAGAAATGCGCTCGCGCGGGATTGTCGGCACCGTCATAAATACCCCGCGTGAGGCGGAAGCGGGTTGCGGTCTTTCGGTCAGATTTTCCCCACGACAAAAAAATGCCGTTCTTTCGATTCTTGAACGGCACGGGTTTTCGTCGTTTATCGGGGTTTTTGAGGCAACCGCCACTGACGGAAAAAGGTTTGTCCGTCCTGCGTAATCAGTCGTCGAGAAGGTCCTCGTAAGAGACTTTCAGATAATCCCGTATGTTTTTAAGCGTGGCAAGATCGGGTTCCGCAATCCGATTTTCCCACGCACTGACCGTCGTTCTCGAAACGTTCAACGCTTTTGCAAGCGAATTTTGCGTGCAGCGTTTCAACTTTCTTAAAAGACGCAGCTTTCTTGGGAAAGGAGTTTCCATTCAATACCTCATAAATTAACTCGATTATTGAGTTAAGGGGTATTCGATGTCAAGAATATTGTCGAAACAAGGGGAAATATGACGAACAATGTCAAAACATTTGTCATTTTTCAACGGTTGTTTAATGTCTTTTGAGAAAAGAATCGCCGCGTTCAACGCCTGCCGTCGGCGCCGTTCATAAGCTCGCTGAGCGCGTGATTTATGTCCGCGCCGAAAATTCGTGCGTCGGGACGGGGTTTTTCGCGCCGGGCGACAAAGTCTTCGGTTTCTTCGGTCGCCACGCTTTGATTTGCGGCGTTTAATCCGTTCACCATATTCAGCACGGTTTTCGTTTTATCGTCGACGGGCAGCGCATTGAGAAGGGCGTCGGGGTTTCCGTCTTTTAAGACGTTCATCATTTCCAACATTTTCGTCATATCGGCGTCGCCGCCGTTTTTACCACCCATTATCAAGGGCAAAAGCATCAACGGATTGAAATTCATGGCTTTTCCTCACACGTTTAATTTATATGTCGCATAGATTGAAATAGTGCGGAGGGGAATATGAATTTTAAGGAATACGCAAAAAACAATAAGAAAAACGCCGATACCGACGACCTCAGAAAAACGTACGACGAAACCGTCCGGAAAATGCGCGGCAAGTCGCAAAAGGAACTTATGGACGAAATCGTGAAAGAAGCGGAGCGCGCCAAACGCGACGGCAGACTTGACAAAGCGGGGCTCGATAATTTTTACAAAACCGTCGCGCCGATGCTGGACAAAAACCAACTTCAAAAACTGAAAGAAATAATGGCGCTTATCGATGACTGAAAAAATTTCCAGACATTTACTGAATACGGTAAATACATTTTCTGACGAAAAAATCGGCGTTATCGTTTATTTATCGCGAAAAAACGTCTTAAACGGGTTTGAAATTGTAAAAGAGTATCCGTTTATAAACGCCGTCGGCGTGAAAATCGCGGCGCACGAATTAAACCGTCTTGCAAGTTTCAAGGCGGTGAAATTCGTTACTTCGTCGTCAAAGGTTTTCGCGCTTTCGGGCGGGGACGACGAAAACAAAACGTCGGTTTTTCAAAACAGGTTTTCGATGACGGGGAAAGGAGTCGGGATTGCGATTCTTGACACGGGCGTGTCGCCGCATATCGATTTTTGCCTGCCCGAAAACAGGCTTTCGGTTTTTAAGGATATCGTGTCCGGTAATCCCGATTTTTACGATGACAACGGACACGGTACTTTCGTTGCGGGAGTTGCCGCGGGAAACGGCGTTACGTCCGCAGGCGAGTTTTCGGGCGTCGCGCGGAGGGCAAGCGTTATCGGCGTAAAGGTCATCGGAGCGGACGGGGAAGGAAGCGCGTTCGACGTGCTGGACGGTATGCAGTGGATTGTCGACAACAAAGACGAAATCGGCGTGAAAGTGTGCTGTATGAGTTTCGGCGCGACGCCCACCGACAATTCCGATCCGTTAAGGCGCGGCGCGGAAGTTCTGGTCAGGGAGGGCATAACGGTTGTGGTGGCGTCGGGGAACGAAGGGATAAACGCCCTGAAAACCCCGGCGATAAGTCCGCTTGTCCTGAGCGTAGGGGCGATAAAAAATGATAATAAAGTTGCGGAATTCACGTCAAGGGGGCTTGCGTTCGGACGAAGAAAACCCGAAGTTTACGCGCGCGGCGTCGACGTCGTATCGGTTGCCGCAAACTCGACGTATCGCAAAATGAGCGGCACTTCGGTTTCCGCGCCGTACGTTGCCGGGGCGTGCTGTCTGCTGCTTGAAAAGTATCCGTCCGCGCCGCCGTGGCGCATAAAAGAGATGATTTTGTCGTCGTCAAAGGTAACGCCCGACGGTTTCTTTGCTCTCAATCTGAACAAATAGTCCCGAAAATCTTCGTTTTTTATTGTGCTAATAAAATAAACTTGGTATAATAAAGAAAAAAGAAAGTTGGCGGTTTATATGTTAAAAATCAACGGACTTACCAAAATTTACGGTCGCAGCGACGTGAAAGCCGTCGACGACCTGTCGCTGGAAGTGGAAAGCGGCGAGATTTTCGGGTTCATCGGACCGAACGGCGCGGGAAAATCCACAACCATAAAATGCGTCACCGGGATTACGGGCTTCAACGCGGGCACGATCGAGGTGAACGGTTTCGACGTCAGGAAAAATCCCATCGAGGCAAAGTGCAGTATAGGTTACGTTTCGGACAGCCACGTTGTTTACGACCAACTCACCGGGGCGGAATACGTTGACTTTATGGCGTCGATTTACGGCGTCGCGGATAAGGATTCGTACAAATCCCGCCTTGAAAATTACATCGACGTTTTCGGGCTCAAAGACGCGTTCAACGAGCCGATAAAATCGTATTCGCACGGAATGCAGCAAAAAATCAACGTCATCGGCGCGATTATTCACAATCCGCCGCTGTTAATTTTGGACGAGCCTTTGACGGGGCTCGATCCGCAAAGCGCGTACGAACTCAAAGAGATGATGAAAGAGCATTGCAAAAACGGCGGCACGGTCTTTTTCAGTTCTCACGTTTTGGACGTCGTGGAAAAGATTTGCGACCGTGTGGGGATCATTTCGGAAGGGAAACTCGTTGCAGTCGGCACCGTCGACGAACTTCGCGAAAATGGCGACGCTTCGCTTGAAAGTTATTTCTTGTCCGTCACAAAAAACGACGACGAAAACGAGAAAAACCAATAAAAAAATATGAAATCATACGTTTTAGTCCTAAAAACCGTGCTTTTGAATAACTTCCGCGCGGTCAGAACGAGATACGTCAGAAGCGACGACAAAAAGCAAAGCGCCAAAAATAAGTTGTCAAACGCGACAAACGCCGCGCTTGCACTTTTGGGCATTGCGGTTATCATCGTGCTTATGTCGATTATGACGCATGCGCTCGCGTTTTTGTCGGCACTCGAAGGCTTGCACGTCAAACTTCTTTCGACAATGCTCACGTGCGTTCAGATAACCGTTTTGATTCTGGGGTTTTCGGGCGTAACGTCAAATATGTTCTTTTCAAAGGACAACGAATTTTTGTCAAGCCTGCCCGTACGTCCCGAGGCGGTTTTTTCGGCAAAGCTGACGGTTGTGTATCTCAACGATCTGATTGTCGGCTCGGTATTCCTTATCCCGCTGCTTGTGTCGTACGTCGTCGGCGTGATTCAGGGCGGCGCGACTCTTCCGTTGTATTTTTATTTTATGATACCCGTCGCCATGCTGACGATTCCCGTCGTTCCGCTTGCGATAATTTCGGTTTTGTCGTTCCCGATGGTGAAAATCGTGTCGTATTTCAAAAACAAAGCGATCGTAACGCTTGTTTTAAGCGTCGTTATGTTTTTGGGATTTTTCGCGATTTATATGGTTTTTGTCAGATATATCGATAAATTCGTGGGCTCGGGCGCGGCGAGAGTTTTGCCGAAAGCCCTTGCGGATATGATAATCGCAATCGACAACGTCGTGTTTTACAACAGATTTTTCGCGCTGGCTCTCACGGGGACGAGGTTTTTCGGAAACGTTTTGATATACCTCGCCGTCGTGTGTCTGTCGGTTGGCGTCGTGACGGGGCTTGCCGCAGTCCTTTATAAAAAAGCCGCGGGGAAGTCGGGCGAGGAAACGAGAAGGAAATCTTCCGCAAAAAACGACGTTATCGTATTGTCCGGAAAGAAAAAGGCGTTGTTTTTAAGGGAAATCAAGTGCCTTTTCAGGAATCAGAGTTTCGCCTTCAACAGCGTTATGGGCAGCGTAGTTACGCCGCTTATCGTCGTCGTGATGTATTTCATCGGACTGAAAAGCCCGACCGAGCAGACGGGACAAGCGTTGTCGTCGCTTGCAAACGGGTTTTCAAACGTCGGCGTTACGTTCTTTTATTCGCTGATGCTTTTGTGCGGAATGAATTACACCGCGTCGCTTGCGATATCGCGCGAAGGCTCGACTTTTTGCGTTTTAAGGTACATTCCCGTCGATTTTTCGGAAATTCTTAAAACGAAAATCAAGGTTGCGAATCTTGTGTCGTACGTCGGAGTCGTGCTTGTATGCGCGGCGTCGCTCGGCGTGACGAAGGGCGACGTGGCAAACGTACTTCCCATGACGCTCGCGCTGTTCGTGTACGCATACGCGTTCAACAGCATTTGCGTTTTCCGTGACCTGAAAAAACCCAACGTATCCTGGACAAGCCCGTACGAGGTGATAAAACGCAACTTTTACCCGATGGTGCCTATGTTTTACGCAATGGGGCTCGGCATC
>ULYI01009360.1_pt1 | contig 21222 bp, 10 predicted proteins | sample 1962171 | NCBI WGS metagenome assembly ULYI01 (sample SAMEA4835863, study PRJEB28245) | human gut metagenome | biome: gut microbiome; material: fecal sample | place: Denmark | collected 2008 | reverse complement strand
AGTTTAGCAAACTGGTGGTTTCAGCCACTCACCCACCTCTCCGGAAATGCATTCCTTCGAGAGATTCGTTAACCGATTTCTCCTGATAGGAATGCAAAGATAAAACGAATATTCGGTTTTGCCAAAAATTTTTGACTACAATCCTAATTCATCTATAATTCGGGACATTCCGGCATATCTGTCCAAAGTCCAGAGAATGTAGCGGATATCCACGCAGACACACTTGTTGTAACCCGGAACTGCGTACAGATCACTGGCGAGAGACTCCTTGTTGCCGTCGAAAGCAAGGCCTATCAACTGACCTGAGGCATTGAGCACAGGACTGCCGGAGTTGCCGCCGGTGATATCATTGTCAGTCAGGAAATCGGCAGGCATTGTCCCTGCAGGAGCGCCCGCGAATCCAGTAGCGGCCACATTTGCCTTCCCGCGTGATTTTCCAGATACAGGCATCACAGACACAGCCCAGCGGCCCCAATCACGTGACTTCAGCATTGACATAAACTCGTCTGAAGGCTTGAAGTCGCGGTTGGAAGCATCATATTTTTCGATGATGCCGTTCGTGGATGTCTGCCAAGAGCACCACATGCCGTCCTTCGGCTCCAACGGGCCTACCGTGCCATATGTGACACGCATGGTGGAATTCGCATCAGGATACTGGGCGATTCCCTTGTCTCGACGCATTTCATAAAGCGCCTGGGTGTATTCCTTGTTCAGAGCCAGAATCTGATTCCGGTGGTTCATGTCATTGTCACACTTGTTGAAATCGAGTATGCTTACATCCAGAAGCAGCTTCTTGAGCCTATCCTCATTGAACTGTGCAGGATCATTGAACTCAGCTGCCCTTTGGGCAGAAGCCACCATTGTTCCTTCCCATATATAATCGGTCATCGACTTGTAATCCGTACCGAATTTAGCCGACAATTCTTTCTGATATGGCCCGAAAAGAGAAGTGTCAATATTGGTAAAATACTGGGCAACAGCATATTCCAACAGGTCTTTCTCCACTCTCGGGTCTGTCTCGGCAATGCCCCTCATAAGATGTTTCTTCATCGGTCCGAACTTGCCTCGTGCGCTGTTCATTCTCATAATCGTGCGACCGATAATCGTGCCACGGAAGAAAGTCTCCCGGAAATAAGCCTTGTTGCGCTCCACGGCCTCTGTCTCATCATACATCTTCTTCAAATCCGACATGAGACTGCCCCATCTGGCTTTACGACCGGCATCAGCCTCTATCCACGCCTGCAGTTCCTTCTCCTCAGACTCCTTTATCGACTTGACACCGAACCGTTTAAGGCACTCTGCCTCACCTTCCTGCATCTCACCTATATTGCTCAGACCGAAGAAAGTATCCGAGTACTTGAGCCATACAGAAGGGTCGGCATCCATCCAGCGACGCATAATCTCCATCTGATTACGTCTCAGTTCATTGGCAATCGGAAGAGTCACACGCTCCTGATAATCTGTCTCCAACGAAGACGCATAACGATTGGTTCTGCCTGGATAGCCGATAACCATCGTATAGTCACCAGGCTTATATCCCGCAAGAGAAATCTCCAACTTGCGAAGTGGCTTCAGAGGCACATTCTCCTTAGAGAACTTGGCAGGCCTGCCGTCAGGAGACATATATACACGATACATAGCGAAGTCGCATTTCTGCTGAGGCCATTCCCAGTTGTCAGTATCACCACCGAAAGCAGCCACAGAAACAGGAGGCGCAGCTACAAGACGAAGATCCTCATACACATCGTACAATGCCATATAATACTTCTCCCCAGCCCACATTGAACTCAAATACGCCTCTTTACCGGTATCTTTCTTGTATTTCTTCTCCATGATGAAGCTGATACGGCGCATCCCGCACGGCTGCTTCTTGCAGCGTAACTCCTCTCGAAGAGCAGTCACCTCAGATGTAACATCCAACACACGCTTAAGGAAGAACACCTGCTTGTCCGGAATCGGCAGTTCCTGATCCTCCTTCAGAGCCCAATAACCTTCTTCCAGATAATTATGATCAGGCGTACTCAGCGCAAACACATCACTATAAGCGCAATGATGATTGGTAATCAGCAATCCCTTGTCGGAAATGATACTTCCGGTGCAATAGAAGCCCAACGATACGATAGCGTCAGACACCGCACTTCCCGGAGCATCAGCATTGTAAATCTCCCCTGCTGACAGTTTCAGACCACGCTCCTGCATCTTCTTCTCCAATGCGGAATTGATGTCCTGAATCAGCCACATTCCTTCATCCGCCTCAGCTGCCGCCTGTCCCAACAGGATTCCCGCCAAGGTCAATGCCATCAATCTAATCTTTCTTATTTTCATTTTATATTTATTGATATTCAAAATCTACTCAGCCAGAACAGTTTCAAGAGCCGAACCCTGATAAGGCATTTCCACACCTGGAGTCTTGAACTTCAGCTTGGCATCCACTTCACGGACATCATCTTCAGCATAGGTGATAGTCCATTTTTCCATATTGAGGAGTTCCCATATACGGCTTGCTGTCATAGGGGCCGCATATCTTACCATAAGTGCAGGAACGAGATCCTTGTTGAGTTCCAGATAGACGCCGATGATACCGTCGTTCTTAGACAAATGGTTGCTTACGAACGGAAGATTGCGCAGAATGATAGGCTTCTCGTAATTCGCATCAGGAATCTCATACACGAACTGCGGCTTACCCTCGAATTCCTCGACTCTCTTCTTGAACTGAGCCTTGAACGGAGTGAACATCCTGCGGATGAACGCTTCAGTAGAGATATAGCTTTCACCGTCCTCCAGGTCCACGAACTTGAAGTTCACAGGAGTAATCTTGGTTCCGCCGCCATGCAAAGGCATTTCGAGTTCCTTCATATTGACAATCTTCTTGAACCATGCCTTGTCGAGATTCTCAGAAGGATCCATATACACTCTGACAATGAGCGGGCAGGCAAACTCTGACTCCAGACCATATATCTTCTTTTCAGTCAGACGCATCTGCAGACCGAGATAGTTCAGGTCGAGCTTGTCATACATGTTCTCAGTCCTGATGGTCACCACCTTGATACTGTCCGTAGAGGCAGGATCCGGAGTATTCACACGGAACTTGGACGGAGTGAACACGCTTTCCTGAATCTTTTCGGAAGTCGTAACTGAAGGGTCATAAGTAATCACCGCCCTATGATGAGCCACGAATGTCTTCACGCCATACACGCCGCGGATCTTCTCCAGCTTGGCCTTGAATGCCATAGAGCTTCCGTAGCACTTCACTGAGCGCAGACCGGTCATCTCCATGGTCTCGAGCACAGAAGGATCCACCAGCTGCTTCACAGTGCCGTCCTCGAGAGTCTCCTCGATGCCCCAGGTAACATTGATGGTAGGCAATTCGTACTTGTCCCCTGCCCAGAATCCGAATGCGACAAGCAGCACAGCGATAATGGCCGGAAGCAGCACATTGCCAAGATTCCTGCTACCTTTCACGCATACACCTGTATGGATAGCATCCATCGGGCAAACCGCCGTACATTCGCCGCAAAGCGTACAATCCACAGCATTGACAGCGCCAGTCTTGCAGTTCGCGATATCGATACCATAAGGACAATGCTTATTGCAGATTCCGCAATGGGTACATTTCGCATCATTCTTCATGATATGGAGCACCTGCAGCTTCGGCTTCCCGCAAAGAATCTCCAACAGGTAGCCGGCTACACAGAACGCAGCCAGAAGTGCCCACCAAGGGACATTGACACCCACCAGGCCGAGCACATAATACGCTGCCGCGAGAACGACTATCCACACCCAGAATTTCAATGAATTGGAAATCGCGCCGAGCGGGCAGAGGTACTTGCACCAGAACATATTGATGAAGAAGCCGCAGACAAGGACCAATGCAACTGTCACGATGGACATCCACAGGGTGATTTCACCCTTGAATCCGGTCGCCACAGCGTAATACGGGTCCAGGTTCTTGCAGAACAGCTCACTTGCAGTAGCCGTCATGTAGAAAATCCAGAACAGCAGCGCGTATTTGATGACGCGGAGTACCTTGTCGGCGATGCTTCCGTTCTTTATTTCAATGCCTTTCCACCCGATTACATTGCGCAGCTTGACCAGGAGGTCCTGCACCGTGCCGAGCGGACAGATATAACCGCAGAAAAGCTTGCTGAAAAGCACTACCGCAGCCGCGAGGACAATGCCCATGACTATCTGCACCATGCTCATGCTGCAAGGCAATGATCCTCTTACGAAGAATGTTGTCAATGCCTGAAGTCCGCCCATAGGGCAATATGCTTCAGGATTGGCCGGGTTCTTGCCCGGGATGAGCAAGAACGCCGCCAATGCGACCAGCACTCCCCACTGGAGGAGATACTTAGGCCAATTCCTTATGATTGTTGATTTTTTAGCCATGAATTGTAGCCCTGATTATTTGTTTTTTACGCAACGGAGCTGTGAACCGGTTTCACTGTGCACAAATGACATAGACAGACGACCATCCTTATACTGTCCCGTATATGTGGTCATCATACCGAAGAACTGGAAGTTGGTATATGACACTACACCATCTGTTGTTTTAGTGTTCGCTTTATTGAATGTAGACGAAGCCCAATATGTCAATGCAACGCTACCTACCAAAGATTGATCGTTCGTATTAGCTGCAGCTATAGTTCTGACTTGATAATCACCAGTTGCCGAGAAATCGCTCTTCATACGACATCCTGAAAGAACGACATTCCATCCAAGTTCATTAGCCTTCTTTACCGAGCCGTATCCAGCATCCCAGAAGACAGCATCTTCTTTAGTAATTGGAGCTGAATCATTTACACCCTTACCACTATATCCGCAAAGATCAATATATTCAGCTCTTGTAGGAACGTGCCATCCGTTAGGACAGATACCCTGCTTGCCTTCGAACGAACCGGCATTGTCAGCAGTGATTTCCTCTCCGAAAATCGCCTGATAATCATAGAAATATCCAGTTTTATTTAGGAGTTCTTCTTCTGTTGAAGGAACAGCCTTCCCCTCAACTATAGTATAAGGAGCCCAAATATGAGCCTCAACCTTCGGATCAGTAGAAACCGTATATCCCTCAGGCACATAACGCATAGACTGAGTCATCCAAACTGAACCATCAGACATCTTCGCCGTCGTATATTTCTCATTTTTGTAAATGAAATATCCGTCATACTCAGCGAAGTCGATATATGCAGGTACATCGCCGCCGATTTCGCCGCCATTGCCCCAGCCTTCGATCTCACCGGAGATGGAAACTTTGATGTCAGCAGGCAGGACCTTCACCTTGATGGTGTACTGCATGCCCTGCTTCAATTCGGAAGAAACGAGCTTCTGTGTAAGTTCCTTGCCGGTAGAAGTAGTCACGGCCATCTCGAAAGCCACTGTCTGAGGAACCACGATTGCGCTGTACAATGCATTGTCAGTCACCTTGTAAGCCTTCACGGTCTCCACTGCGGAAGACTCTGAAGCCACAGCCGTCATTGCAGCCAGATCTACATCAGCAGTAGTCTTCGAACCACGAAGTTCCACAGATGCGATGTTCGCCTGCGACTGGTTGTCGATTTCCAGGGAAATTTTGGTCAGCATGTGCTTGAAAGGAACCACGATGGCATTGACAGAAGGAGTCACATCCTCTTTCTTGCCTGCGATAAGGTCAGATGCCGTATAGCCCTTGGTCTGGTCCGCAGCCACAGTGAAAGAAGAAGGAGCGCCCGCAGAAGCATAAGGATAATATGCGGTGACAGTAGATGGGGTCAATGCCTCAGGATACCATTTCAGTGAACCTGAGAACACATTGTCCCCGTAGGTAAGAAGTTCATTGGTCGCATAGGCTGTCTCGCCCTGCATGATGGTAACGCCGACTTTATCTCCTGTTTCGAAGTTGACGTCAGTAGCCTTGGTCACGACCGGAACGATTTTTACGAGTCCCGGGACAGGTGATTCCACCTTTTCTGTCTGACAGCCGGCGATAACTGCAGCCGCTGCCACGAGTAAATAGACTTTCTTCATACTATTATTGTTTTGAGTTTATATTTTCTAAAAATTATATCCTATCGTCAATGTCTCGAGGTGTCTGAACCCGCCTAAGACATCTGTTTTTCTCCTGATACGGCCCATAATGTCATAAGACACGTCCAGATAGATGCCGTTGCGGAAATTATACCTCAACGCCATTCCCACACTGGCCTTGGCGCAGATTTTATATGCCGTCATCAATGACTCATATTCTTCCAGACGGAAAGGCTCCCCTTTCGTTTCAATGTCGGATGACTTGCGGTGAGTCTCATGGTCCCAGCCCTTCGAAGCCACTGCATTGACCTTCCAGTCGAATCTTCCGAATTTCTTGAGGAACAACGCATAGGCATTGAATACATCGGCCTTGCATGTATTTATGAACGGATAAGTCATCGTGGAGAGTTCACGGTCCTGGGCCCAGCCGAAGCCGACATTGACATACTCCCCGGTTTCGTAGAGCAGTTCCCATTCGATGCCGGCCGCTATGTTCTGACGGGTGAAGATGGTGTTCGAGCCATATTTGTGCGCGATGGTGACGCCATTCTCCGTAACATCCTCAAGGACACTCTCGTCATTGTCCTGGGAACTGAATGAATAATGTCCCCTGAAGTAATGGCTATGCCCCGAGTCAGGCAGTCTGTAGTCCATCTTCACGCCTACGGACCAGCCGTCGAAGTTGTACCACATCTTCTGCTTTTCACCGGTACTTCCTTTGCTTGCCAATGCCTCTACATCAGCATAGAAGTTTCCCCACTGGAACTGCATGGCCCCGCCGTTGATCAGTTCTCTGGACGGGAAGCCGGAGACTCCTGACTCCTTGATATGCAGACTGGAATTGTCCCAGTTTTTCTTCACTCCGTACATCATTCCCTTGTCGATGAAGGCCTCATAGATTCCGGATGAAATTCCAAGTTCCTCAGCAGTAATAGTTTCCGAGTTCTTGGAGAACACATAGCTGAGACCGAGGGCAAGGTCGCCACGATGCCACATCACGCTCGGCGCCACTGTCATATCCAAGAGATAGTCAGTATGGCGTAGGTCCTTGCGCTTGGTATAGTTCTCTGCAGCGAAGTCTATCTTTCCGCCGAGCCTCCAACTGTCATTCAAATCCACCGCAATTCCGCCGAGGAACGAATAAGTCTGCCTTGTCTTGCGTCCCGGCGTGAATTCGTAGATATCCACAGGGTAATATCCAGGACGGGCAGACATTGACCCGCACGCTTTCCGGCTCTCAGAATTCCTGAACGAGAAAGCACCTATCATCGAGAACTTCTTCAGATGCATTATCGTACCCGCCTCGGCACCTGCGCTCCAGACGGATTTCGGTTCATTGACATCACGGAATTTTCCGCTCGTGTAATCCGCCTTGAGTTCCGCATAAGATACTGTCAATGAGTCTGTTCTCAGACCATTGACATTTCTTCCGGCATTCCAGAAGTCCCTGCGTTCCACAATATCGAATGTCTGCGCAAACAGTCCGGCAGACCAGAAAAGAAGGGCCGCAGCCACTGTTATTTTCAATGTCCTATTCATGGAGAGACTGTTTTTCGCGTTCATAAAAATCATTGGTAGAATTGTTTGTATCCGACAGGACTTCAAAGCCGAAAGTCTGGCTCAGGTCATCATCAGTCTTGCGGAAAAGAGAATGTCCCTGGTATGATCCTGAGAAATATACCGCACCGGCATCAATGTCAGAACAGAGCCTCTTCTTGTTCGCCCCGCCTTTCACGAACACCTCTACACCGTCGATTACCCAATCGACAGGAAGTTTGACAATATTCTCGCTCGTAGAACCCGGCTTCGGGATGATATTTCCTGCTCCTGACACGAAATCCTTCATCGTGGTACCTTCCGGCGCCCTGAAAATGACAGCCGCAGGAGAGTTGATGGAGAATGTAAAGGCATTGGCCTTTCCGGTCTTCACCACCACATCCAGAATATGATCCTGCAGGATGTTGTTGCCCGGTGCCGGATGAAAAGCAGGATTCGGGAAGTATGTCGTATTGAAACATACAAAGTACTGTGAATTGTTGAGATTCACCGAGTTAGGATATTTCGACTGATGATCTATCGCTCCGAAGACCACTATCACGGCATCTTCTCCAGGTTTAAGAGGGAACGATGTGCCATTTCCGCCTATCTGCCAGACAGCCTGTCCGAGAGGGACGAAATCCTGATATACGGTCTCGCCGGTAACAGGATCAGTTGTTACCCATGGATTGGTTCCGATTGAATTGGAAGGATCGAGAGCACCGAAACACAATCCGTCAAGATACTGGACCTCATATGTATTGTTGTGCAGAATCACATAAGAATCACCTATATAGTTACCCTGCTCTGGATATTTAGTACAGCCGCCGCAATAGATTTCCTTGAACACTATCTTGCCGGAACGTGATTCCTTTATGATCATCTTAACATCCTTCACGCCGTCCGATTCGCCAAGAATAACCTTGTCAATGATCCCGTTGTATGAAAGTCCGTCATAGTTGTAACTGAAAGCCACTCTATAGCTTCCGACAGGCAATTCAAGCACAGCATTACCGTCAGGGCCTGTTTTCTGGGAATACTTGTTGCCGAGATTCCTGTCAGTCACTGAAACTGGAATTCCAGCCTTCTGAGCCTCAGGAAAGCCCTCAGGATAGACAGGTTCGACCACCAGACGATACAGTCCCCCGTCATACGGGTCTCCCGTCTTCAGATTCACGCAGGAGGCCAGTGCCAATGCAGAAAGAACAATATAAACTATCTTTTTCATAACATTCAGAATTTAAGTCTGCAAGTCAGTCCGTAATAGAACGCCGGAGTGAAAATCGCGCTCACGCCGGTAGCCTTGGAAGTCACGAACTTGCGGGAATTGGTAAAGTTGTTGGCGAAGAACGAAAGCGACACGTGGTCTCCGATTTCTTTCGTAACGCTCAGATTTGCAGAGAAATACGCACCATAACCATCCTGTGCGAAAGTGTAGGCGTTACCGGATTTGATTATCAGGTTGGCGAAAGCAGGATCTGCCGCCTCCTTATCTGTAAAGTCATGTACGACTCCGTTTTCATCCATATATTTCACAGGACGTATAGCCGTATAGTTTCCGGACTTGTAGATATCTCCGCCGATGGCCTCGTAGCCTTCTGCATTGACATTATAGGCATACGGCTTGCCCTGATAACTGGACAGGTTACGGAAGCGGGTCAGCAGCGACATTTCCAGACGGCAAGTGATGATTATCCTCGCCTCAGGAATATGCGTTATGGCGGTCAGGTTGGCATTCACGTTATGCGCCTCCTTTCCGTTGGAAGTGCCGTTCGCCCCGCCGTTCGCATACACGCCGACATACTGGTAGGAGCGGTTCGGCAATGAAGTGTGCGACCATCCGGTACGGTATGTCCAGTTCAATGTATTGTCTATATAATGTGTGTAAGAATAATTCGCATCCAGCCTGAACTTGGTCCTTATCGGAGCGATCTCAGGAAAATCTACTATAAGTTCCGCTCCAGTACGATAGATGTCATCCCCGTTTCCAGGCATCTGTGACTCGAAGAATGTCCTGTCAGTCACCTTGGTGGTCATCGGGGTCCAGAACTCCTCGTCCGTTCCGCGCATATAGACCTGTCCTGTCTGGTCATCCACCCGCAGCTGAGGATTGTCCGGGACCTTGTAATCTGAAGGGATGGACATTATGTTGTAGGAGAACGGAGTATAGACGTTCTGGTACGTGTAAGGGTCTTTGGTCTTGTTGAAGAAGCCGACGAGTGATACAGAAGTGTGGAGGAAATAAGCCTCTATACCGAACTCGGCATTGTAACTCTTCTGCCATTTCAGATTCTCATTGAACAGCATCTTATATGGCTGAGTATAATAGATATACGAGGAAGAGTCGCCGTGAGAAAAGGCAAATGTCTGGATATCACGATAATTCTGCACCGGATAGAGGATATAGAACGACGGGAGCTTCTCGCTCACGCCCCAACCTCCACGCACAGAGAAATTGTTGGAGAATTTCCACTTGGCATTGAATCGTGGAGAAAGACTGCTGACATTCTTGTAATCAGTGTCTTTCACGAAGAGGTTTTCCATACGCAGACCGGCAGAAACCTGGAGCGAAGTCTTTCCGATAGGGAAAGTATAGTCCTCTTCCGCATAGAAGGCCAAGTTGTGCATAAACGGATACTGGCTGTAAGGACGTGGTCTGTAACCATTTGCAGCAAGCGAATGATCCTTGTAGTATTCACCCTCACCGACATTGCCGTTGGCCTTCCACTGGATACCGGCCTTGAGTTTGCTGATACGCTTGCCAGACTTCTTGAACCATTCGTATTTCAGGGCCGCTGCATAATCCAACTCCTTGGAATCCACCACCTTGTCCGAGAAATAACTCTTCGGAAGCCTGTCAGCAAGATAATAACCCTGCATCTGGGCATGTACTGACGGCAGAACTGACGCTGAAGAACTGTAGGCGTGGTCCTGAGAACGGTTGTCATTGTAGTTCACTGACGCATCGAACTTCAGATTCGTAATCCACGACTTGCGCAGAAGCCAGGTAAGCGAAGTATTGGCACGGAATACATTGTCCCTCAACTTGCTCCAGGTCCCGACATAGGCATCAGGGTCGTTCTTCGTATTCATACCTCCGATATTGCCTGTGGCGCCGATTTCAAACTTCAGCACCTTCTTGAACGTGTTGCTGTATGATGCGGAGAAGCCGCGCCTCGTGTATGAAGTGTATGGAGATGAAAGTTTCTTGGTCGCGCGGGTCCATTCAGCACTTACGTTCAGCACCCCCTTATGATTCAGGTCAATGCCCTTGGACGCGGATGCCTGATAGGTTCTCGGATTCACTGCGAAAGTGATGTTCCACGGCGTAAGGCCCTTACGTGTGTTGATACGCACCATACCGCTGTTCAGGTCTCCGTATTCCGCTGACGGAACGCCGGTTATGACCTCTATCGACTGCACGTTCTCAGTGGAGATGTTACGTGTGCCGGAGCCGGTCATCGTACCGAAAGAGGCATTGTTCCCCACACGCACACCATCAACTTCGAGAGCAGTTCCGAATGCAGCATTTCCCGCTGCCAGTCCGCCGCTGCGGAGAGATACCGCGTTTTCGGAAGTCAGGTCAGGATTCACGGTCTTGCCGCCAGGAAGAAGTGAACTGATATCAGTCACATTGCTCATCTGAAGATGGTTGAGAGCATTGGCCCCGAACTTCAGCGAGGTGTTCATGCCCTCTCTGTCACGCTCGGCCGTCACAGTCACTCCCTTGAGAGCCAATGTATTGAGATCCATCTTAATGGTCAATGACGGGATATCCTTTCTGACGACGAAAGACAATGACCTGTCCACGTATCCGAGGCATGAGAACAAAACCGAATAGTTTCCCGGTCTGATATCTGCCAATGAGAAAGCTCCGTTTTCGTCCGAAATGGCCCAGATACCGGTATCTTCCACATTGACAGCCGCTCCTATGACAGGTTCGCCGGACTTGGAATCGACAATTTTTCCAGATATGCTGTAAAGCGAGCCCTTCTGAGCAAAAGAAGGACTCGCGTTAAACAGCATAAGCATAATAAACACAAGTAGTCCAATTCGTTTCATCTGAGTACTTTAATTAGTAAGCGTCCTTACAAATATAAACATATTTGCGACTTGCTCACCTCTTCCGCCTCAAAAGTTAGACTATTTCTTGTGAAAAACAGTTATAGATTGTTACTTCACCGGCCTTATCACGAAGTTGAATTCGTATTCGGCAGGCCTTACAAGGTATGGTTCAAGTGGCCATCTTCCCCAAGAATCAGTTCCACCTACGCCCATTTCCTTCAGGTCAAAGTTTACATAAGTAGTTCCGAGAGAACGGGCATCATTGTGCGCAAGTGGCAGAAGCTCAAGCGAATGCGTAGCCTCACCTGCCTGCTGGTTTGTAGGGTTCTTCCTCGGGCGAGGATCAGAAAGAGCTGAATCCATCTGCTTCTGGCTGAACGGCAGAGCAGAGCCGCTGAAGCGTACATCAGATGTTATCTCTATTCCTATTCCTGATGATGAGAGAACTTTCAGCCACCTCAAATCAGATTTCGTTCCGGATTCCTGAGTGCGCACATAACCGTACCAATACTGGTCCTGAACTCTCTGTACGTAATGTCCGAGCAGAGCCGCTGACTTTCTGTCGCAATAATTGTCCCACGGACCGAGACCATAGAAGTCGAGCGTCGAGAACTCACCCGGCATCGCCAGTTTCATTCCGAAACGGAACAGGCATGGAGCCTTGCTGAGTTCTCCCTTGTCGTTCATCTTCTCCCTGGCTACGATCGAGCCGTCAGGATGGATTTCGTAAGTCATTGTCACAGAGCATACTTTTCCGAACGGAACATATTCCGTAGTCACGACATAGTGGTCAGAGGACTTCTCCACATTGAAAGAAGCCACCTTGAACTCCGGATATCTCCACATCTTGAATCTGTTCTGGAAATCGGCACCCATATCGTTCTCCACGACTGCCCTGCCGAATGACGGCATAAGCGGTTCCTTCAGGGTCTCCACTCCGCCTATCACATAACTTGACAATGCGCCGGTATTTTTGTCGAAAACGGCCTTCCAGTCAGATACGCGGTCGCCTTCCATAGACTTCTCATAGATGAACTGGCCTGAGAACACTGCCTCTGAAGAGGTTTCCTCTGCATTGACAATATCATTTACAGCCGCAGAACCGGCATTGAAAGCGGAAGCAGGAGCCTCATAGAGGACAATCTGGTCATAAGCCACTTCGTAGCCGGCAGGCAGCAGCCCGTCGCTTTCCTTCAAAGTCCAACTGACCTTCACGCACACGTCAGTGTCAATGAAACCGTCCGGAGTGCCGAAACCAGTGCAGGAAGGCATGTTTCTCAATGACTTGCTAACAGCCGAAAGTATATCCTTGCCGGAAATGCCAAGACCTACCTCAACTGTCTGACCAGGAGCAGCTTTCACGTTCTCGACGATGCCAGACTTGACTGCCGCGCCACCGGCTTCGATGGTCCAGTTCATCCTGTAGCGGGAAAGGTCAATGAAGAAATTCTCATTATATACATTGACCACAAATTCCTTGTCCTCCTCCAGGAATGACTTTCCTGGGGTGCAGAACTTCGTGTCGGCAGTGGTCAGAATGGAGCGGTGCTGATACCTTATCTCATAGGTCTGAGGGTGCCAGCTGCGGTCTGCCGCCAATATTCCGTTGCAGTTGAACGAGCCGTCGGACGCGTCATAGTCATTGGCATCGCCGCCGTAAATGAAGATGTGGTCCGTGCCGTATTTCAGCGCATCCACCTTCTTGCAGATGGCCTGGTCCACATAATCCCAGATAAATCCGCCCTGGAATTCAGGATATTTGCGGACAAGGTCCCAGTATTCCTTGAAGTTTCCGTTGGAGTTGCCCATCGCGTGCGAGTATTCGCAGAGGATAAGAGGCTTTGGAGGATTGTTCTTCAGATATTTCTCGCAATCTACCGGATGGGTGTACATCGGGCAGTAAACGTCTGTGTTGTATTTGAGTTCTGCTCTTTCGTACTGCACCGGACGTGATGTGTCATAGGCTTTTATCCAGTCATACACCTTCTCGAAGTTCTCACCGTTGCCGGCTTCGTTGCCCATACTCCAGACAATCACTGAAGGGTGGTTGAAGTCGCGGCATACCATTCTGCGGTTTCTGGACAGATGAGCCTCATAATAGTCAGGCCTGTGGGCCAATGACTCCTTGCCGTAGCCCATTCCGTGAGACTCTATATTGGCCTCATCCACTACATAGATGCCATATTTGTCGCAGAGGGCATACCACATAGGGTCATTCGGATAGTGGGATGTTCTTACTGCATTGATATTCAACTCTTTCATGATTCTTATGTCCTCGAGCATCTCGTCATAGGACATCACGTATCCGCCATAAGGGCTCATTTCGTGACGGTCAACGCCCTTGAACAGGACTGCCTTACCATTGACAAGCAGCTGGCTGTTCTTTATCTCGACAGAGCGGAAGCCGAATTTCACTGATGCGCTTTCCACCAGGCCTTTCTTGTCGTAGGCGCTCACTGTCAATGTGTAGAGCGAAGGACTTTCCGCGGACCAGAGTTCCGGAGAGGAAACGACTGACGTACAACGTATTACGCGGTTACCGTCCTTATCTTTCACTACCTTGCTATCGACATTTTCCACACAGGAGCCGACTTCGTGACCTGACGGGTCCGTGACTTTGCAGGAGAATGATGTGACGCCAGGAGATACTACGATGGACATATCCATGTTGCCGTCCATATCTCCCTTTACATTGATATCCTCGATTCTCTTGGTCTCACGGGTATAGACATAAATTCCGCGCGCGATTCCGGAAAATCTCCAGAAGTCCTGATCTTCCAGATAGGAGCCGTCGCACCAGCGGAAGATCTCGAGGGCAATCTGGTTCTCGCCTTCCTTAACATATTTGGTAATGTCGAAACGGGCCTCCAGCTTGCTGTCTTCGCTATATCCTACTTCCTTGCCGTTCACCCAGATACGGACATTGGAGGTGGCGGAACCGATGCACAGGCAGATCTGACGGCCTGTCCAGTCAGCCGGCATGTCGAAGGTGCGGCGATATTGTCCTACATAATTCCTTTCCTCCGGAACATAAGGCGGATTGTTCTCGAAATGTCCTCTCCATGCATATCCCACATTGACATAAAGAGGATCTCCGTAGCCGTTCAGTTCCCAGAGTCCAGGTACAGGGATGGTTCCCCAGGCAGAATCGTTGAATTTTTCTGAAAAGAAATCCTTTGTCCTCTCTGCAGGAGACTGGCAGAGCTGGAATTTCCATACTCCGTCCAGTGTCAATGTCTTCTGCTGGTCTGTCTGGAATGTGGCCCTCATCGGAAGCCTGTTCATCTCGAATACACCCGGATCCTGCCAGATTTCCATCTTTGTGAAGTTTCCGGAAACGGCAACAGATGACGACATCGCAGCTGCAGCCAAAGCACACGTCAATAAGTTCATAGTGTATAAATTATTTCAATTTTAAAGCTCGTGTTTGAAGCGAATGCTAATTTACTCATTCTCCCCCACTCCTGCAAAAGTAAGGGGAAAATGACGGAATTTTTAGTATCTTTGTCTTCCTTAACAAAAGATGAATTATGTCCTTCGTACACCTTCACGTCCATACCCAATATTCGATTCTTGATGGCCAGTCTTCTATCGAAAACCTGTTCAACCGAGCCGAAGAGCTTGGTATGCCCGGTCTTGCGATCACTGACCACGGCAATATGTACGGCGTGAAAGAGTTTTTCAAGTTCGCGGCTAAGCACCCTTCCGTAAAGCCTATCATCGGATGCGAAATCTACGTGTCCAAGGGAGACCACAAGGTAAAGGAGAAGGGCTATTACCACCTTATTCTGCTGGCAAAGAACTACAACGGATACAAGAACCTTATGAAGATCGTGTCCACCGGACATATCGAGGGCATGTACTACAAACCGAGGGTTTCGCACGAGGTCATTGAAAAGTATCACGAGGACATCATCTGCTCTTCTGCCTGTATGGCAGGAGAGATTCCGAGAATGATTCTCGACGGCAATATCGCAGGCGCGGAAAAGGCCATAGAGTGGCACAAGAGGGTGTTCAAGGATGACTATTATCTGGAGGTGATGCTGCACAAGACGGAGGTTCCGGGACTTTCGCTCGAGGTGTATGAGAAGGAGAAGGAGTACGACGAGGTCATCTTCGACCTGGCCGAAAAGCATGGCGTGAAGGTCATCGCGACCAATGACGTCCACTTCGTGCGCAATGAGGACGGCCCAGCCCATGACAGACTTATCTGCCTGACTACCAATGCCTACATTGACGATATAGACCGCCTCAGATATACCCAGCAGGAGTATCTGAAGACCGAGGAGGAGATGGCGGCATTGTTCCCGGATCATCCTGAGGTCATCACCAACACGCTGGAAATCTGCGACAAGGTGGAGAACTACACCATTGACCGCGGACACGTGCTGCCGAAATTCGAGATTGACAAGGACTTCCTCGATGACATCGACACTTATCTTGAGAAATATAAGGGTGTCATAGACGCCGGACGCAATGACGAAAAGGGCAATGACCGTGGCGAGGAATTCCGCCATTCGGTCGCGTTCCTGTGCCATCTGTGCTACAAGGGTGCGCAGGAGAGGTACGGGGATGTTCTGGATGATGTCACTGCGGACCGTCTGGATTTCGAGCTCAAGACCATCTCCAGGATGGGTTTCCCTGACTACTTCCTCATCGTGCAGGACTATATCGCGGCAGCCAGGGCCCAAGGCATATCTGTAGGTCCGGGCCGTGGTTCCGCTGCCGGTTCTGCCGTAGCTTACTGCTTGGGTATCACCAATTTGGACCCTATCAAGTACGACCTCCTGTTCGAGCGTTTCCTGAATCCGGAGCGTGTGTCAATGCCTGATATTGATGTGGACTTCGATGATGACGGACGTTATCGTGTCATCCAGTATGTGCAGGACAAATATGGTGTCGATCATGTTTCCCATGTCATCACGTTCGGTACTATGGCCGCAAAGGGTGCAATCAAGGATGTGGCCCGTATCAGCCGGCTTCCTCTGGATGAGTCCAACAGGCTTACGAAGATGATTCCGGACAAGCCTATCACGGTAACGGAGACCAGCGAGGTGGAACTGAAGGAGGGCGAGGAGCCGGATGAGGGCGATAAAGTCGTGGAAAAGGACGGGAAGCGTTTCAAGATCGTCAAGAAGGATGTCGAAAAGAAGGCCACCCTGAAGAACTGCGTAAAGTACATTCCTGAGCTGAAGAATGAACTGGAGAACGGTTCTGAACTGGTAAGGGAGGTACTCAAGTACGCATTGCAGCTCGAGGGATGCATCAGGCAGATCGGTATCCATGCCTGTGCGATGATTATCGGACGAGGCAATCTTACTGACTATATTCCGATTACGCTCGGTGAAGACAAGGCCACTGGACAAAAGGTGTGGGTATCCCAGTACGAGGGTTCGTTCATCGAGGACGTGGGTATGCTCAAGATGGACTTCCTGGGACTCAGGACATTGTCCATCATAAAAATCTGCCTGGCGGAGGTCAAGAAGCGGTTCGGAATCGACATTGACATAGAAAAGATTCCTATCGACGACCCGAAGGCTTACGAAATCTATTCGAACGGCGATACGAAGAGCGTGTTCCAGTTCGAGTCTCCTGGAATGATGGAGTGGCTTCAGAAGCTGCATCCTGAGCGTTTCGAGGACCTTATCGCGATGAACGCGCTGTACCGTCCGGGCCCGATGGACTATATTCCTTCATTCGTTGCCAGAAAGCGTGGAGAGGAGCCTATCACTTATGACCTTCCTGCCATGGAGGAGTTCCTGAAGGAGACTTATGGTGTCACCGTCTATCAGGAGCAGGTGATGCTTATCTCCCAGAAGGTGGCGGGGTTCTCGAAAGGCAAGGCGGACAAGCTCCGTAAAGCGATGGGTAAGAAGAAGATAGACATTCTCCAGTCGCTGTACGGAGAGTTCATCGAAGGCGGAAAGAAGAACGGACACCCTGAGGATGTGCTGAAGAAGATATGGAAGGACTGGGAGAAGTTCGCTTCTTATGCGTTCAACAAATCGCACGCTACCTGCTATGCCTGGGTAAGTTACCAGACGGGCTGGCTCAAGGCGCATTACCCTTCCGAGTTCCAGGCTGCCAACCTCAGCATGAACAAGAACAACATGACTGAGATCCAGGCCATTATGGCGGACTGCAAGAAGCATCATATCCGGGTTCTGAATCCGGACGTGAACGAGAGCGAGTCGAACTTCACCGTAAACAAGAACGGGGACATCCGTTTCGGAATGGGCGGAATGAAGGGGTTCGGAGCCAATATCGTGGACGCCATCGTACAAGAGCGTACTGAACATGGCCTGTTTGAAGACATATATGACTTCTGTGTCAGGATGTCCGGCGTGGTAAACCGCAAATCGATGGAAGCGCTGGTGAATTCAGGAGCATTCGACTCTTTCGGCATATCCAGGTCGCAGTATTTCCTGGCCGGAAAGAACGGCCTCCAGTATCTGGATGACCTTATGAGTTACGGACAGGTTACCCGGCAGAATGCGGAAGACGATGCGGCATCCCTTTTCGGTGACGCTGAGGAACTTAAAATAGAGAAACCGGAGCCACCTGCATTGACCATAGAGCCTGACATTCTGGAAGTGCTTCAGAGAGAGAAGGATGTGGTGGGAATGTACCTCTCGGACCATCCTCTGAAGAAATATGAATTCGAGTTGGAGAATTTCACGAACTGCAAGATGGCCGAGCTTGGTGACCTGATTGCCGACTGCGACAAAAACAGACAGACGGCGCAGGTAGCATTGGCCGGACTCGTCACATCCGTGGAAACCAAGATTTCAAGGAACGGAAAACCGTTTGCCAAGGTGAGCGTGGAAGACTTTTCCGGTATATATGAATTCGCATTCTTCGGCAAGGATTATGAAAATTTCATGAACTACCTGCAGGAGCACACGGCCATCTACATTGAAGGAGAGATCTGTGAGAAATATTTCCTCAAACCGGAAGAAATCGCTGCCGGCAAGAAGGCGCCTTACACATTCAAGGTAAAGAAAATCAGCCTTTTGGGAAATGTGGCGGAAGACCGTCTGACAGGCTTTGCAATAGAGATGCTGGCAAACGACATCACCCCTGACCTGCGTCATAGGCTCGTTCATCTGGTCAAGGAATACTCGGGCAAAATCCCGCTTTCAATGATTGTCTTCGACCCTGTTACAAACTATATCGTGGAATTCATTTCCAGGAAGTACCACATCTCGGTCAGCGCGGATTTCATACTGCAGCTCAATGAACTCGGACTCAAATACCGGGTTTCCCGCAAGAACTTGTCATCATAGACGAAGCTACAACATTCGCAATGACAGCCCTGAACCGCGCCAGAGAGCCTTTATCCTGAGGATGGACCCGATGAGTGAGGATTATCAGCGCTGTCCTGTTTTTCATGTCAATGACTATGGACGGGCCGGTGTACCCGGTGTGGCAGATTGTGCTCTCACGGTCGAACAAGTCGCCACGTGGACCGGAATGGGTACTGCGATGGTCCCAGCCCAATGCTCTGCCCACGCCGCCGTCAATATCTTCCGGAACACGGGCCATAAGGTCAATGGCGGCCGGCGAAAGGATACTGACGCCATTTGCAGTTCCTCCGTTCATTATTGCCGCACATATGACGCTCAGCCCCATCGCATCCGAAAAGACACCGGCATTGCCCGAATTCCCGCCGTTTATGCGCCTCGCAAGCGGATCGTGCACCTGACCGCAGAGAGGAGCGCCGTCAGGCTGCACTTCCGTCGGCGCACAATATTTCAGGTCAATGACGGGAGTCTCCCCTACCGGCAGATATCCTGTATGCTTCAAGCCCAACGGACGGAACACGTTTTCCATAGCATAATCACAGAGTCTTTCTCCTGTAACTTTCTCGAGGATAGCCTGTAATGCAATGAAATTCAAGCAGCTGTACATAAACTTGGTGCCAGGGCGGAAGTTGCGGCCGGCATTGTCCGAGATATATCTGACCAGTGAATCCGACTGGTTCTCCCCATATTTTTCCACGAATGACTTTACATTCAGATAAGGGTCGATGCCGGACGAATGGGTAAGCAGATGCTCCACAGTAATATCCTCCTTCCCATCTTCCGAGGTCCAGGGCCTGAAGCCTGGAATATAACGGCTTACGGGATCATGCAGTCTCACTTTTCCCTGTTCTATCAGCTGCATGAATGACAATGTGGTGCCGACGCATTTGCTGCACGATGCCAAATCGAATACGGTCTCTTCCGTCATGGCTACAGTGTCAGGGACTACTGACTTGTTGCCGAACGGCTTGATATACACCAACTTGTCTTCTTTAACCACCGCCACTACCGCCCCCGGTATCAGGCCTTCGGCAACAGCAGCATTGACAATACTGTCGATAAGGGCAAGTCTGGAGGAATTCATTGACATGGATTCCGGCGAAGCCTTTTTCAGTTCTCCCGGGAGGGATCTTCCTCGCGCTCCGCATGCGGACAAAAAGGAGACAGCCGCCAGAACGGCAGCTGTCAACCGATATATTTTTCTGCCTGTCATTAGAAAACAAAAACTGATTTTACAGGGTAATGGTCTGATATATAGGCTCTTTCGTCATAAGGCTTTCTTATCACTTCGAAAAGTGTGCAGGCGTTGAAACCAGAATAATAGATATGGTCGATTACACCTTTGCTCCTGCCCCAACCATTGAAAGTGTCACCTTTGTCGGTCTTCACAGCCGTTTCGCGTGCGCTTGTCATCATATTGTTCAGGTCATTGAGAACCTCATCGGCAGGAGTAACATTGAAGTCTCCTGTGAGAATCATAGGATAACCTTCCTTGTTCATTTCCTGTATCTTCTTGACAATCAGCACAAGGCCGTTTCTCTGGGCTTCACGTCCTTTGTGGTCGAGATGGGTGTTCACATAATAGAACTTCTTTCCGTTCTTCTTGTCTTTCAGGAGCGCCCAGGTGGCTGTTCTCTTGCAAGCAGCATCCCATCCCTTGGACGGTTTGTCAGGAGTTTCGGAAAGCCAATATGTTCCCCACTTCAACAGCTTGACTGTCTTGGTATTATAAAATATGGACATATGCTCGCCCTTGCTCTTTCCGTCTTCTCTGCCGACGCCCACGCACTTATATCCGTCGCAAAATTCATCGAGATACTTCACCTGATAGTCATATGCCTCCTGCACTCCGAATATGTCCGGCATCTGGTCCATAATCATCATTGCTGAAGCCGGATAGCGGTACTGCCACGAATTGGTGCCGTCCTTGGCCTCGCCGTTCCTGATATTATAGGAAATCACTGAAAGTTCGTCAGGCGAGCCTGCATTTGCATAAAACGGCATCGCCATAACCAAAGCTGACGCAAGAGATAAAATTTTACTTGTAATCGACATGATATTGATATTGTTTTAGTTCCCAAATTTAATAATTAAGTGGCAGGAAAAAAACAAGTTGCCTCAGATTAAGAGAAGATTTTCAAAGACGGAAAAAGGGAGCTGCCCATCACGGACAACTCCCCACCACATAACCAAACTTTTTCTTATACTTAAAACGCTGCGGTTTTATCCTTAATCATTTCAATCACAGAAAGTAATCACAAAAATTGTTATCTTTGGGAATGTGTAAAGTTTTGGACTATGGAGACGACGATTA
>ULYI01023206.1_pt1 | contig 21958 bp, 35 predicted proteins | sample 1962171 | NCBI WGS metagenome assembly ULYI01 (sample SAMEA4835863, study PRJEB28245) | human gut metagenome | biome: gut microbiome; material: fecal sample | place: Denmark | collected 2008 | reverse complement strand
CAGAAGCCTTGAGCCTCAACGGGTTCAGGGCTTTTCCCTTTTCTAAAATAGCTCGAAATTCCCATGTGTCTAACATTTTGTCTAACACGCCCGAGCTAAAGTTTCGCGAATAATTTCAGAGGTCATCTTTTTCCTCGACAAATCAAGGTGTCCATATATATTACAAGTCATCTTTATATCGGCGTGACCCATCCAATCTTGGACGTCCTTGAGCGAACAACCTTTGGCGAGAAGAAGGCTCGCACAACTATGTCTTAGATCGTGGAATCTTATATGCGGGAGATTATATTTTCTCAATAGGTCTCCGAATTTGTGCGATATATATGACGGGTCATACATTGCGCCATTCGCCCATTTGAAGATATAATCACTCTCCACATAGGTGTCTCCAAAGAACTCTCTGTTCTTCTGTTCCTCTTCTTTGAGCTGAAGCAGTAGCTCTCTAATTTCAGGAAACAGCGGAAACGACCGATAACTTGATTTGTTTTTGGTTTTGTCTTTCTCGACAACCTTGGTTGACATAGAGACCGTGTGACGTATAAGGATAGTATTTGTGTCAAAATCAATGCTTTGCCACTGTAGACCCAAAACCTCACTGCGCCGCAGTCCATACATGACTGTAGTTTGGATGAGCGGATGCAAAGGTTCGTCCTTTATGGTCTCAAGCAGAGTGTTAATTTCACTGGCGTTATACCACTCATACTCACGTCTTTCGAGCTTTGGAAGACGCACGAGTTCACAGGGATTAGACCTTATGAGCTTATGCCGCATAGCCTCCTTAAAGGCAAGCTGAAGAACATTCTTGTGCAGACGAAGGGTTTTAGGTGATAGACCGCCATTCCCATCTTTTCTGCCGTGGGTCGCCTTATAGTCAAAATATTGCTGTATATTGTCAAGGTTGGCATCCACTAATTTTATTTTGTGTTCCTCAAAATACGGTCGAACATGAGAATCGACTATAACCTTATAACCGTCCCACGTTACAGTGTCTATGAAGGGTTTCGTCTCCGTGAGCCACTGGTCTAAGTAGTCCGAGATAAGTATGTTGGGTTCATAAATCAGCTGAGCACTTTCATACTCGCTAATTATTGACCGCATAGCCGCCTCAGCTTTACGCAGATTATTCTTTACTTCATAACCTGTGTAAACCCACTTCTGCTTACGCTTTCCAGTGTTGTCTACGAAATTCAGAACGGCATAATATTTGCCGCGTTTTGCTTGCAAGCTTCCTGTCAATTAAATAATCTCCTTTCTGTAGTCCGCTTGCTGTTGTACGGTCATTTTAGCACAACAGCGCAAAATGTCAACTACCGGCAGAAAGAAAATTTTCAATACTCTTTTTAGTAATTAAGTAGCTTGTACCTATACGAACAGAGGGAATAGTGCCGTTATGTACAAGGTCATACGCAGCCTTTCTTCCTATTCGCAACATTGTCTGCATCTCTTTAACAGTTACCACATCAGGATAATTGTCAAACAATCAAATCATTCCATTCCTATATTTTTTTATCAGTGCCCTGCGGAAACTGTCTACTCCTCATCAGTGGAGCGACTTTCTATCCGCAGGGTCTTTTAGTTCCCGCCGCGAGTTCACGGCTTTGTAAACCCTACGACTCGTCTACCGCTTATGGTGCGGCGCATCCTCGTAGAGCGTAATCAGTAACTGCATAACCGCCATTATTACAGTTTGCAAAAAGAAGTAAATTTTCCATTTAAACTCCTTGCACCCATAGTCAATGGTGAGATAGACTGTCTATCTCACCATTTTTAAGTCCCTACTTACGGCAAGGGATTTCCGCTTTTTTAAGTCCTAACTTACGGTATGGGATAACCGCTTTTTTAAGTCCTGCTTTTACGGCGCAGGATCTCCGCTTAGACGTGGGTGACAGAAGTATCGTTATATCACGCCGAGGCTCGCGAGCAGCTGGATAATTGCCACAATAGCAATACCACCAGTGAGAGCAAAGACGTTTAAAAAGTTGTAGATCAATGCAATCAGCATAATATCTCTCCTTTACAGGTCGGCGTAGTCGGGCTCAGTGCTCGGGAAGAACGCTACACCCGGCACGAACTTAATAACATCCGACGGCTCCGGCACACACATCTCTCCCGTTACCGGGTGTCGGTAAGGCTTCGGCTTACGCCTGACCTTCTGAAATGTACCAAAACCATATATTGACAGCTTATCTCCGTCATTAACGACCTTGGAGATAGCGTTGCACACTGCATTAATGCAGAACTCTGAATCACCGAGGGTGAGAGAGTTATCTTTCGCCACAAGTCTTATAAGTTCCTTGCGATTCAAATTATCTTCCTTTCTTTCCTCAAAAGGCGACAAGCTTCGTCGCCGACTCAATGTTATAACCATCTTTATCGAGACACACATAAATACAGCCCTGCTGCTGAGAGTTAACCAACGCGCCGTCACCATATCTCATTTTCTGTGTCTCACACGCCGCACCCTGCTCATACATAGTGGTGTTTCCGATTTTATACGAACCGAGTCTGTGCGTATGCGCCATTACAAGGCAGTTGAAATCATACCCTTCATTGCGGAACCACAGCACAGCTTTCTCCGCCGTCTTCATAGGTGAACTGCTAAAAGCCTTCGGGTGAACAAACATTACATGACCTATCTGCGAAAACCACTCGCCAGTATAAACGACTTCGATATCATCGAATGTCTCACGAAGCGGCTCAAACCACGTCTTAATATGATTGCGACGGTCGTAATGATAGAAGCCATCAACGAAGATGTAGTCCAGTGCCGTCTCAGGCATAAGCTCCTGAAGATCTGAATCGAGGTGGTTGGCGAGATATGCTCCGAGGCGAAGCTCATGGTTGCCGTAGTTTGCGATGACCTTCTTCGGTTTTATGTAGTCAATAAGGTCTATAATGTACTGCCGACCCTCAACCAGTTCCTCGATACACGGTATGCGATACGACTTCGAGAATTTGGATATCGACTGACAATCAAATATATCTCCGTTGAGCTGTAGGATGTCTACACGCCCGACATACTTTGAAAATGTCTCTATAGGCTTTGCGAACGGGAAGTGCAGGTCTGATATAGACAGAACCCTCGTCGCCACGCCGCGCTCAGCTATCTCACGTTCATAGTTGCGACCGCGATTGAAAGCGGCAAATTCTTTTCGATAAGCACTCTCGCCGAGCGTCTGACCGCTTTCTGTATTGAGCAACTCGGCTATCTGGTCGCAAGTGAGACCATAAATTTTCTTGTTGTCGAAGAGCCGAACGAAGTAGTCAACATAGGACTCTCCGCTCTGCTTCTTAGCGAAGTCTTCCATCAGCGGCTCACCTCCACGGTTCGTGGCGAAGCTTCTTTAGGTAGCGCATCACCTTAAAGCCCTCGGTGCAGTAGTATGTTTTCTTTCGACTGGGAGCGTAGCGGTTCGTTACCGTTATATGCGTTCCCGGAAACTTCTTTCTAATCTTAAAAGCTTCCTCCTGCGAGATTTTAACTATATAAACCGTTCCTTTTTATCAATTTGGAGCGAGTTTTCTTACCCCTCTCCTATTGTAACCGCACGGGACACCCCTAAAATTTGTCGCATAATACGGCTATTTTAAGGGGTCGTTTATCCCGTTTGGGTCGGATTTTAGCCTATTTTTTGTAAATTTTTGCGTGATTTGTTGTCAATTTACGCGAAATATTTATATCGAGTGTATCTCTTCCCATATAGCTCAACATCACCCTCGTCGTCTTCTGCGAGCAGTCCGATAGGTTCTGCACCCGCTTCGAGAACCTCATAGAACGAGGTGTTGGGGTAGCCAAAGAGTATGTTAAATATCTTACGCTGAATCTGAGAATAACGAGGTTCTTCTATCTGGCGCAGGAGGTAGACCATATCGCTCTTGGTGAACGACATATTGCCCACATACTCTACGCACTCCTGCCTGATATCGCAACATTGCATCTGTTTGACGGAAGATTCTATGTCCGAAGCATATACACTCTTTATCTCATTTGTCATGTCTGTTACGGCATTGATGACGCGGGTGACTTTCTCGTACTGTCTGCGATGAACATCTATGCCGTTACCCAAAAGAGCGGAGAAGGGAAGATACTCCTGCTTCTTTCCTATCTCTTCTCTCTGAGCCCTGTACGAATTAATACAAGTCTGCACATGATCCATGGTCGTCAAATGCTTCTTGTAATTCTTTCGCTTGCGGTCATAGTAACCTTTGCCGATATCCTTCGCCTTGAAGAAGTTGGGTTTAATGGCTCTTCCGTCATCGCCCTCAATCTTATATTTATCACGCAGTCGGCGAAGCTCCTTAGCATTATTGATATTGAACTCTTTCTTTGCTTTGTCGATTTCAATGCCGCTCATAATATTCAAGATACATACATCTTTATATATTTCCTCAATATCATTATAACTGCCGCCACGATTAAGGACATCCCATATGCGGGTATTGAGCTCCTGACTGAGGTTGATGATATCACCTATAAGATTGTTGCTCGTTTTAACATCAAGGTCAACCTGCTCGTCGTGAGTATATCTGCGTTTTTTCTTAACGGACGAGACATCCGGAACTGCTATCAAAAACTTGCCTTCGTTCTTAAGCGCGGCATTGATAAGGTAAAGATTATCCGTAACAAGCGAGGTATCTGAATCAAACCTTTGCACCCTCGGTTTCCCGATATTTATTAGGGGAGTAGACTATCTCTTGACGTCGCTACAACGTCCACGGCACTTCCAAAATGCGGATTTTCACCGCATAAGTACAGAGTTCATAGGCGTATCAATAGACTTAGCCCGTATCTCTTAGTCGTTACACCTTCAGTGATATTTCTACCACTGCTTGGCACGGTATTGTCTTGTGGAGAAGATTTTTATATTAAGCCACTTTAAATGTATACCCCAAATAAGGGATGTTGGTTTTTATTGATTTACTTATTTTATCCGCCACATAATCGCGGGGCTTATTTGTGATTTTCGAGAAATAATCTTGTCCGACCGAATCTATGATATAATCTGCACAACCCCTCAGATATCCAAACTCGCCCATCTTTGTCCCCGCAGTATCAAACACCTGCACAGGAACAGCTTTCCCGTTTTGTCCTCCGGGTCTACCAAGTTTTTCTTTTGCAAGTTCCGGGTCATTTCTATATATATCAGACAAAATATGATTGCCATAATTGGGGTTGTTTTTGCCGGTTAAGTCTCTTGTACATATATGATTTCCAGCTTCTATGGCGTACCGAACATTTTGTTCGTGGGTGCACCACTCAAGATTCGACACATTGTTATTTGTTCTATCACAATCAATGTGATTTACCTCGGGATAATTATTAGGGTTGGGAATAAAAGCTTGTGCGACAAGCCTATGTACACGCACGGTTTTATATGTGTTTCCTCTACATAACTTTAAGGACATATACCCATCCGTATTAGGTATTGGTGTAATTTCTTTCGCCTCAAATACTTTTACTCGACCATCTATATAATTGACTGTGCGAGTCTTTCCCCTCACTCTTCCCGTGTTGCTTACTTCATAATAATCTTCATAACCCTCAATGGGTTTCCAAACTTCTTTCAATAAATCTCCTTATTTTTATTCTCCATTTAGATGTTTACCGTTAGCAGTCGGTGGCTTATTCCGACCACACCCCAGATTTCTGGGTTCACCGTGTTTTTTCACCACGCGTTACCGCGTGGGGCGACCCTCATCGATCGCAACCCGATAATTTGTTTAAGACATTTTCGCCAATACTGTTTATACAAACTATCTCGTTCGTCAGATTAAAGTAGCGGTCGATCTCGCCACACTCCACATTCGTCGGAACCCACACATTGCTCATTGAGATATGGGGGCTGCGCGAACCTACAAGCCTCTGCCCGTACTCGAACCTCTTCGTATGTATGTTGCCAACACCCAGCACCGACACGCCGTCGAACTTGCCGATGCTCGCCTGTAACATCTCGATTGGATTGCCAAACAAGGTTTCGTAATTGCCCTCGACAAGCACATGACCGAGCCTAAGATTTTTTGTAAAAGACTTAAGAATATCTATCTTGAAGTCATGATAAAGCTTCGTCTGCGCAAATCTGTCATTGAGACCGAGAAGCTTATATACAACATCATTCTTCGACTCAGCAGGGGAGATGTCGAATTCGTCTTCTATCGGATATTTGATATGGTAGCGCAGAACTGCGGGGTCTGTTCTGATAGCTGTCATATAGTCAAATGTCTCCTTGAGGAACGCCGCCGTCTCAGCCTTGTCCATCTGCAAGCTGTTGAGAAGCTGATAGTGCGTCTGCACCATGCGCCCGTCAAAAAAGTGAGTCGGCTTATCATACTTAACAACGCCAAAAGTATTGTCGATGTGCTTCATCCAATCGTTTATCGTCCCGAACTTCAGATACTTGATGCTGCTCGGCGTGGTTACTATCTTTATATCTTCCACACGCTTCGCTTTAGTGTAGCCCTTTAGCTGGCTCACCTCTGTTATGCCGTGGTCGGCAAACCACTGCTGCAAGTTTGTATTGAAGCAACAGCATTTAAAGAAGAGGTTGCGGAGTAGTATCATGCCCTTATCGCTGTATTTGCCCATAGCTGATATATCTATAAGTCCCTGTCCGTCCCAGATAGAGTTTGTTATCTGCTCGTCTTTTTCTTCGGCGATTAGGTGGTCGCCATCTTCGCTGACGGACATAACCCTATCGAAGAATTTGCTCTCGTAGTCGTCTATCACGAGAATGTTCTCGGGGTTTATTTCCAGTATATCAATAATAGAGCTTGACGGCAGAGAGATATATGACTCAAGCGCAGCAAGGTCTACCTCTTCACCCTCGGCGACTTTCAGTCCGCACATCTCCCACTTGTGCATACGAGCGTACAGTTTCTCGTCAATAAAGAGACACTTGCCAACGCGAGAACTGCCGCTCGACCTCTTCCACCTGACATACCTTACTCCATTACACACAAAGCCATCATTATACAGTGTCCTACGCAGCTCCGCTGTGCTCTTCAGCGTCTTAGGTGTTTTGATAAGCGTGTATACGCCACCTTCAAAACCGAAGTATTTACCGAGCACCTCGTCAGATACCGGATATTCCACAGGCTGTCCAAGTATTATTCCCACCAGCTCGCCGTCTTTTATAGCCACGCAGTCATTGAAGTTAAGGTCTGAGTCTTTATATCCAAAGCGAATATACCTATTTCTGCCGGCTTTATTAAACTCCGCCACCGAGTATTTAAAGGTTACATTTATTACACGCGAGGTATACTCTTTCTTTCTTCCGTAAAAGCTGAAATTAGTGCGGCGGTACACTTTCTCATAAACCTCGCGCAGTTTTATCTGATCTAAACTGTAGTCGAGTGTGTTGGCATATCGTCTATAATTGACCTTGCCGTCTTTATCCACCAACGAATAACCTGCGTCGGGGTATAGCTCATTTGTTATGTATATATCCTTAGCGTCGATACCCGGTATATATATTGTATTACCTATAGTTAATTCTCCTCATCCATATCCGTATTTATGGCTTGATTTCCATAGTCTATGTAAGCGACCTCATCCCAACTGCCGTGGCAGGGGTAGTCGTTGTCGTCGTTGCCGCAGCAGTTAATCCACGGGCAACCCTCACAAAACCCTCTATTCAACTTCTTTCTCTAATCCTTTCTGTAAAATGCCGTTCACACCTCTTCCCTAAAATATCAGCCATGTCTCATTTCGTCCGAGTTTTGCTATCTATATACTATAAACTTTGGTTTAAAGTGTCCCGGTAGGGTAACTTGTACCCCGAGTTTCAATGTTTTATTTTTATGTATTTAGCTTAGCCTCCTCCACTCTTCTCCACGATGAATGGTGCAGGTCTTTCCGCAAGTCGGACAATCGTCAGCAATTACAACATGGTCGTCCTTAGACCACACCGCAACCCTCTCGCGTGAAGATATCCATTCTGTGTGACAAGCGGAACACACGAAGCGCTCTTTATCGTTTACCATATCACTCTTCTTGGTTATGCGTCTGTGAGTGTAAGGCAGAGTTACTTCTAAAATAGAACCCATGATTGTACAAAACAGCAAAATAAAAAAGACCCACATTGCTACCGTTCCGTCTGTCATTATTTGTTGACCCCCTTATTAATAATACCATCTATCGTCTGCGCGACCTTAACGAAGTCTTCTTCCTTATAGCCCTTCGAGTATTTATTGGTTAAGCACGAACCAACCGCCTTTAGAACATTATCACTCACGAAGTTTTCGGAAGCGATGAGTTCTATGTTGTGGGCTTGTCTTTCTTCTTCATCTCTTATGTACTTAAATACTTTTGATCCCATTCACTTAACCGCCTTTATTTATTTTGTACTGTTTGATTTTCTTTCTTTTAACTTGCAATAATTTGGTGTGTCTTTAAGCATGTTAACCATATTTTCTTTACTAATTTCACACGGCTGTGGAAACGGCATCCAGTGTGTTACACAAATAGGCTGTCCTTCATCCCAATCACTAAAAGTATCAAAACCATATTCTCCATTTGCAGCTGGAATATAACCACCGCACCCTACAAGCCCTTCACATACTTCGACACGCAGATCCGTCATTTTACCATAACTTTCATCTTCAAGTACCATAATCAAACAACTATCATTCGGAAATTCTGGCTTTTCATCAAATACACTAATCCATTTATCCATTAGTTCACCTCCCTCACGCGCATACCATAGGTGCGCCGATAAGTCCCTTTTCTATAAGCTTCTTATGAAAGAATTGTTTGCCCTGCGGCGTAAAGAGCACCCTTACCGATACGATATCCGACTTAGTGTACCAATCTTTTGTCTCGAATAAGCCCTCGTTGCTCTTCTTTGCGTAAGGACGAAGCTGTTTGGTCGGAGTGCGGTACAGGTACTTTTCATCTATCAGAAAGTTAACGAACTTACGCTCAGAGATACCAAGTTCTTTGGCGGTGTCTCGAAGCCCAGTACATTTATTAGGGCTAACAAACGTGTCGTAGAAGTCCGCCTTCGGCTGAGCGACATCGAGCTTTGATTCCAAGATGTTCGTTTTGTCACGCAGTTTAAGAAGCTCTTCTGCAAACGCAAACATGACATTGGGGTCTTTCTGACATTTAGCGAGAAGCTCATCGGTCATGTAGCCGCCCGTCTTACGAATGGCGGGAAGGATATCTGCTGTAACCCAGCGTTTGAAAGCTTTGGCGCTTGGGAGCTTGCTCGAAATGATAAGGCTGTAAAGACCAGACTCATTGATAATAGCCATTTCCTGTGCTCCACCAAGGGTGTCACATTTCGTTACACCCTTATCCTCGGTGTCTACATGGTCTATCATTGCTTTGCGTGGATTACTATACCCGAGCACCTCAGCCACATCTTTTCCCACAAACCACGGTTCGCCGTCAATAGTTATGGTGCGGATTTCTCCAAATTCCTCATTGTTAAATACTGTCAGTTCATTCATTTCATTTTCTCCTTATTTATAATGTTAAAATTTGCAGGGAGTCACGTTTGCGTACCCCCCCATATATTGTTGTAAAACTTTTCGACATTTTTGTCTGAAAGTCCGCCGCCAACATCCTCGCTTCAATCGAGGGCGTGCTAGCCGACATCCAGACTATCGCTCATTTTTGAGCAACAGGGATGTCGCAATTTGTGACACCTTTATCTTCTTGTCGTAGAACTTTTGCTCATTTTTGAGCTAAAGTATCTTTTCGGTAGTTGAGGGGTGACGCTGAATGAATCGTTCACCGCCGCCAACGATTATCATCTTCGCGAGGTCACGAAAATGGTCTATAGTCTTATACTCAAGGCGGGCACATTCCCATTTTGGGAACCTGCTCATTTTTGAGCAGGTTCGATTTATAATGGCTAAAACTCGATAACAATTCATTATTGAGTTTTAGCCAGAGCCCTCATGACCCTCACTACTAATGAGGGTCACTTTTATGTGGGAGGGGTCGATATTATCGACCCCCGTAATATTTGTTGCCGGGAAGCTATTTGACATTTTTGTCTAACAGCCCCATATCACTTCTCCGCTCTGTACTTCGCCAACGCCGCTGTCGCCTTGCGTTTCTGTTCTTCGGAAATGCTTCGAGCGGCGTTCTTTCTTATAGTAACTGCGGAAGGGATAGCCTTTAGAATCATCCCGCACACAGTGCCGTCGTCATAAACCGTCTGCTCTACAGGTGTCCAACCCTTACGCAGCGCGGCATTGAAGTCTTTCGGGACGGTGCTGTCCATCGTCCATCCGTCGCCACTTCTATATATGTGCGTCTCTCGCTCACTCACAGATATCTTACTCGTAATCATCTTCGTCTTTATCGCCATTCTGAACCCTCTCCATCCAATCTTTTAAAAGTGTCCTCATTCTTCTGCTCGGCACATACAGCCATATCTCTTCTCCGCGTCTTATAGCCGATCTCCATATCCACTGCAACATAGTTGAAAGGGCGTACATATCTTGGTCTACCTCTACACCAAATTTCTCATACACACGCCTCTCCGCGACATTCATAAACAGGTTGACGGCGTAGGCAAGGTATCTCTTGTTGATGTATGAGTTAGTAGCCCTCTCGTTGAAGACGACGTAACTCTTGGTGTAGCCTTTGCCCTTAACCTTGTTACAGGCGCTCTTATAGGTTCCCCACATACGCTCGTCCGCAGGTGAGTTCTTCCATATATGCTTGTAGCAGTTGGCTATATGATTCTTAACAGCCTTGAGCTCGCCGTCCTCACCAGCCTTGCGTCTCTGATACCAATTCATAGACAGCGCATGGGGCGGGTCGCCTATACGGTTGAGCTTTGGCGACTCTATTATATGTATAAGGTCTTTGATGTGTTTGGTGTACTCCGGCACATAATCGGTATTATCCGAAAAGCGGTAGACCCCGTCCTTTAGCGACACACCTATATATGTATAGGGGATTTTATTGGCTTTCATAAAATAGCAAAGGCTTTGCCCGCCGAACAGATAGGTCAGTATAAACACCTCATCAAACGAGGTAAGCAACTCAGGCGACAGCGCCCAATAATAAAGCTTCTCCTTTGACCCATTGTTGAGGCTTATAATGCTATGAGAACGAAGCATCTTCATTTCTTCGGAGAACTTACCCTCGTCATACCATTTACCCGTCGGCAGATATACACCATTGTCATTCGTCAAAAATCCTGTAGCCTTGAGCATTTTTACGTCAATAGGCTTCAATTGGCTTTCAACAAGAACCTCTAAGCTCTCATCTATGATGAGGGTATACCCGAGTTCCTTTATCTTAGCCAAAGTCTCTCGGGAGTAGCTCTTGAAAGCCACATGAGTAGTGGTAATATTGCGCCCCTTTTCAACGAGAGCCGCCGTGTGCTCAGTTTTTCTAAAATGGTATTCACCCAGCTTGTTGCTCGGTTCGACGAAGTGCAGCTCTGGGCACCCCTCTTTGATACGATTGCTCTCCGCCAGATACGGTGTTACATAAATAAATTTCTTTTCCTTGTGTTCGTTCATATAGGTAATGGCAGCTTCAGTTTTACCAGCACCCATAATCGCGTCGCATACTTTAATACTAATAGTGTTTTCCTCCTTTGAATCTTGTTGTTTTCTTTAATTGGAAACCAAAAGGTTCCAAGCTACCCCACACCCCTTGTGTATCAAGGCATCCGAGCACCCCCTTGTTATAAAAACAATATATGTTATGTGAAGGTCACAAGTCCACTAACGTGTCCTTGCTCGCCACATAATTCCGTCTACGGAGTAGGCGGGAGGCTACGCTATACCACCTCGGGAGAAGTTCTCTTCGCAAGCTTCGCTAACTTCTCTTCGGAGATACCGCTGACGCCTCCCTCAAACATCTCCGTAGGCGGGTGGAAGGCTTCGCCTTATTTCTAAAGGAAGACTGCATCCTCGGTTCGCTCCATCTTGAGGCGAACTCAGCAAGCCTTTAACTGCGCTGCGCTCCGTTTCCGTTCGCCTTATTAGTGTCGCTCACCTCGGATTTGCCTTGAAACGGCTTACGCCGTAGCCTGTACCACCATGTTATGTATATACCTTACACCCGAGGTTGGCTGATTTACCAAAATCTGAAGGTTAAATTTATGAATAAATTATTAACAGAAGTAGAGGGTAGAAGCTTAGCGCGTAGCGATAAACATAAATAAAAAAAACGCGCCCTTCGGCGCGTAAGACGATCGTACATATATAGAACTTGTAGAAGCTTTCTTCGAAGACGTCAGCCTGTTATAGGCTTATACCACCGACGAAAGACCGCTCGTAAGGTAGACTTTAGGGATTTTAGCCTGTACCACATCTTTATCTCGGATGCTCGTAGGGGTAACTTTGTGCGTAGAGCGGGCTTTTACCAGTTTTTTTAAAATTTTAAAAAGCACCAATCTACCTGACCCGTAGAAGATACCCTCTACTATGGGCGGGATTTATGTAGTTCTGAGGGTCTATTTTGACGACGTGTGAGTGGGGTTGATTAACTAAGCGGTTTTTCACGATTATTTTTCTGCTATAGGTTTAAAATAGCCCCCATAGGGCTATAAATCCATAAAGGCGTATTTTATGGATTATTTGCGGCTCTGATATGGGTATATACAGACTGTAATATTTTTATGTATTTATAGCACAATAATTATACAAATAGTATACACAACACAACAACACAACACCACCACGTCAACGTCAACACTGCATAATATCACCGTCAACACGTCAATTACATCTTATATGCTAAAATAAAAAAATACCTATACACCAAAAGATAAACTCCAATGTGTATAGGTATTATATTATATATTATATATTGGCTCTATAGGTAAGTATATATACCTATAACGTGCGTACCGTCTCACCGTCTGCGGTAGCGTCGCACGGCGTAGCCGTGCCCCGAAGTCCCGCGCAGGGGTATTATGCTATTACAGAATATTATATATCGTTGTTGGTGCTGCTGCTGCCGTTCGGCGGCAAGCGTAGAACGCCGCGCACATAGTCCGGCGGTAGATCAGCCGCGGCGGCTACTGTAGATATCGCCGTGTTCAGGTTAGACGGCTCAGGCTCAGGGATCGGGCGGTCAAGTAGAGCGTCAACGGACATATTAAGATAGTCACATATACGGGCTATAGATTTATAGTTCGGCGTGCTATCATTTTTTTGCATTTGCTGCACGGCGTTCACATTGATGTTTAGTTCTTTTAGCATACTTTTTATTGTTATATTTTGTCTCATGCATTCTTTTTTAATCTTTTCTGCAATAATAGCGTTGTTGTAGTTGTTGATGTTAGACAATGTAACGCCTCCAAAATATATGATTATATGTGCAATAGTTACAAAGATGCAGAAATACACAAATTCTTTGATTTTATTTCTTTTTTGAGTATATAATCAAGAGATTCCGTGGTATTATATGGGCGTACTCGAGAGAGACCCACGGACAAGCCGCCGACGATGAGCCGCTGAGCCACGCGGATAAGGCGCGCGGGGTATCTTGTAAAGTACAGTCATCCGAATATACACCATTATATAATAGGGGGTCTAAAAAGTCAAGCGCGGTCAAGCGCACTATTCAAGCGGCTTGTTATCCGCTGCAAGGGTAAAAAGAGCGGAAAGCGGAACACATAATTATTGAATATAGCCTTGCAATACTTTGATATTGCTATCACGCTTTGACGGCTTTTTATAGCTATCAGCCAGAGGCGGCGCGTGCCGTGACGCGTTCCCGATTCTTTCAATAATGTAAAATACCTTGCAAGCTATTTATATAGCTATTATCGCGTTTATTAAATTTTTCGGTTGCAAGGGTGACGCGCGGTCAGAGGGCGCGGAAAGATTTAGAAAATTTTCGGAGGGGGCTTGAACCTCCCGCCGCGTATGGTGTGTATGTGTTCGGACGCCGCAAAAGCCACGATAAAAAATAAACTATTCATTAATGCTATAAAGATATTTTAGCTTTACACTGTTCGCGCTATTTCTCAGGAAATACGGACAACGGACAGTAATTTTTTATTCTTAGGAATAAATATTTATTGTAAAGCGGGGATGTTAATATTTCATTGAATGAATAATGACGATATATAATTAATTCGTTTTTAACACATTCCGAGCGCGTGAACTGTTATAAGTTCGCGCGTTCTTTAATGTGCTAAAAGCATATAAAAATTTTAAATAAGGACGGTAAAAAATCATGAAAAAGACAACAGAGAAGAAAGCATTACGGAATATCGCGGATATCAGAGCAGATCTTGAAACACGTGTTAACGCCTACAACGCGGCAATAAATGCCGACGATACAAAGGCGGCAGAGCTCGAAAAGCTCGACAATGAAACATCAGAGCTTGAAAAAGAGTATGCCCGCGCCGCGTTTCATGCAACGGCACTTGAACTGTTCGATAAACCCGCGCCCATGCTTGCGGCGGCAACGGCTTTAACTTTCGAGACGCTGAAACACAAAGACAAAGAGGATGAAAACGGCATAAAGTCACGCGAAATTGTTACGGCTGAACGCCCGCTTGATTTTGTCGCACTTGAATCATTTTTTGTTGAGCGCGGAAAGAAATTTGGCGCGGAATCTGCATGGATTTACAAAGTCGCGGCTTTTAATCGTTTACTTTGTATGAGAACGGCGCAGAGTATCGGCGCGGATGTGAAAGCAGTCGCGGAAAAGTTCGCCACGCCTACACAAGCCCGTGATATCAATCTCGGCAAAACTCCGACAAGCAACACGCAATTACTCAAGCAATTACAGATGATAATTGACTCCATGCTTTATGTAGAGGGCGAAAAGGGCAATATCTATAAAGCAAATTCTCACGATGTCGGTTATCTGTTGTCCCTCTACGCAAAGAAGGGGCGCGGCGTTCTGAGTGTTGCGGCGGCTCGTCCGAAGTATCTTGAAAAGCTTATCGCTGAAATACTTCACCGCATAGTTACCGAAAAGTCCTATAATATCGAGTTCAAGGAAAAGAAAGACCGCGCAAGCGGCAAGATAGACCCTAAACCCGCCGGGGCTGTTGAATCCGCGAGAAAATCCGCGAAGAAGTCAAGCGCAAAGGCTCAGACAAAGGCAAAGGCAACAAAAGCGGCATAAAAAATTTTGCGCTCAAAAGTGAAATTAAATCAAAATTAAAAACCCCCGTCTGAAATGAAAATCAGTTTTGACGGGGATTTTATATCCAAAAATCTGAATCAGAAAGGAATTGAAAATCATGCGCTATTACAAAGTTAAACCGGAATACGATCAGACCTACAAGAACCCACGCATACACGACGGTAACATTTTAATCGGGAATGAACTTTATACGGAATCAGAACGAATTAAAATGCGATTCGTGCCCGATAAGTGTTTCGATGTTGTGGATATCCCGCGCAACAAAACTGGATTTATGTTCGGCGTAAGATTTGCATTTGGAATCTAAATCAGAAAGGAAATGAAAATCATGGATAAAAATCAGGTTGAAATTTGGGATGCACTTTGCAATCTCGACGGTGAAACGGTTGCAAGACTGTTTACGGATTACTATGGGAATCAGCTTTTAACAGACGATTTCCGCGAGTTTATGGAAGAGGAAGGGGTAATATGAAAATCAAAAACGGAAACGAAACCGTATATGAGATTATAACCAATCACGATTTTACACTTGACGAAGCTATAGCCTTCGCGGGTGAATACTCGAACGACGCCGCTATAAACGGCGAGCCGGAAGTCACAATAAACGGCAAAAAATATTATTATGAGGAGCTGAGTTTAGAATGGTAAGTGCCTACGAGACAGAAGCCCGTGATTTTCTGATACGAAACAATATCAAAATGAGTATCATATTCAAAGACCGCGAAGCAAATCGACTTTGGCGCGACAACGCAAAACGAAATCGCTACTCGGTTTATATCAAAAACACCGATACCGGCGAGGTTATGCACGTTACATTTTGGGATTCCATATATAACACAACACACAATATTACGCCGACTTGCTACGACATTCTCGCGTGTTTGACGAAGTATGACCCCGGTGACTATGAGGATTTTTGTTCGGAATTTGGGTATGAAACCGAAACCGAAAACGAATTCGGCAGACTAACGCGAAATCCGAACGCTTATAAGATTTGGAAGGCGTGTTGTCACGAATGGGAAGGAGTAAAGCGCGTATTCGGAGAAGATGAAACACTCGAAGAATTGCGGGAAATAAACTAAAGAAAATCACTTCGGAAATTGGTAATGAAATTATATTCCCGAAGTGTTTCTATTCTCAAAACATAATCTAAATACTACAAAATCGAAACGAAAATGAAAGGAGCGAATATTTTACTATGTCATACGAAAAGTTTGTAAAGGGAGTGGTGTGGAAAGTCGGATTTGAAACGAAAATCCGTTTTGAAAACGACGGCGAAAAGTATACGGCATACATAACGGGCGGAATTATTATCTACGGAAATAGCATATCCGCTCTTGTATTGGTGCGCTGGGGCGACGGTCATTCGGCGCGAATAAAATTAGAGGAGGAAAGGAAATCATGAGCTATAGTACCTATGGGGTCGAAGTCGAAAAGCAAAACGGTTTGGTAATCGGAAAGCATTTCAACAATCTCGATGATGCTATGTGTGTAGCCGAACGGGCTGTGTATGAGCGCGGCTGCGTGTGGTCGTGCGTATATATGCCTAACGGCGATATCTATGTTGAGTATGAGATGTAAATCGAATACGGCTTTAGCTAATACGAAGAAAATGTGGCGTAAAATTTTAAAAGATTTTGGTAAATAACCGAAGTCGTGATATAAGATAGAGCCGCCGTGAAAGGGAAACCAAACTCGGTTGCTAAATTTAAAATCAGAAAGGAAAACAAAATGGAAATCAGAGAGGAAACGAAAGACTGGATAGATTTTAGCGAAATACGCTGCGGAGATGTGTTTCGTACCGAGGACGACGATTACTATTACTATATGAGGGTAAGCGGGTCAGCAAAGTACAACGCTGTTAGAGTTGGTACTGGGCAGTTAGCCTGTTTTGGCGGCGAATTGGTGAGTCCAGTTCACAACGCGAAAATGGTGGTTAATTTCTGAAAGGAGATCAAAATGAAAATCGAAATCAAAACCGGGAACGCCGCTTTTTATGACTGTGACGCGGAAAATGAATATGCCGACTACTACACCACGGCGGCTGAGCTTGACCGAATTTTCGGGCAGATAAGCAGAGCTGTAGCCGAAGGGCGAACAGACGGCAAGGTGATAGACAGCAACGGAAACATATGCGGAGAGTGGAGGATCTGAAATGAAAATGATTTTTGTTGTAGTTGTCATTACCGAAAACGGTAAGCATTATGCCCGTGCCGATACGATAGCGACGGGTAATAACTTAATCGCCATACTTAAAAGATACAACGCTGATATATGCCATTTATGCGAAAGCCGTAGAGAGGCGGAGGAATTGGCGCGAAAATGGAATGATGCGTATAGGCAAAACGGTACAAACTTATTTTAAATCAGAAAGGGAATCAAAATGGAATTGAGATTTGCAATCACCACTGTAATTGAAATTGCCTTCGTCGTCGCGTTTTTGTATGCGCTGTGGCACGAGGGTAAAATTATAGCTTTCGAGGAACGGATGGAGGATGCCGTAGCTCGATGGCTTGCAAAGAAAATCATAAACAGAAGGAGGAAAGCTGCGGTTGACAGAAGAAGACAGAATGAAAAGGTTCGTTAAACACAAAATCAAAGTCCTAAAGGAATTGGGCGTGAGTTTGACATCCGAAGATGAAAAGCGTTTGGCGACGGCTTCCAGTTATATCGCTGTAGATAATATGGCGAGAACGATGATTCAGAAATTAAATTAAAATTCAGGAGGAAAACGAAATGAATAAGGTTATCAAGGGAAAGAAGTACAACACAGAAACTGCAAAGGAAATTTGCGACAGAACAAGCTACTGCAACGGAACGCCGAGCAGTTGGACAACTCTTTATCAGAAGAAAACCGGTGAGTTCTTTATAGCTCGAATATCCAGCGGCATGAATTGCTGGGACACGGAAAACAAAATCACCCCGATCGGTATCGATGAAGCAAAGGTGTTTGCTCAAGAGAACATGGATGCGGATGGCTATGAGTCCGTGTTCGGTGAAGTCGAAGAGTAAAAGGAAAGGAGAATTGAAAATGAAAAACGAAATCTTATCGGAAATCAAAGAGTATTTTAAGGACAACCCTGATATCTTCAACGAGTGTCTTGAAGAAGCAGATGGTTGGGATGGTCTTTTAGGTGATGATCGTTACTACAACATGGAAGAAATAGACGATCTGTTTTCTGATGATTCTATTACGGATATATTAAATCGTGCATATTTTGGTTATGATGAAGAGACTTATACAACAGATGGTAGCGGACAGCGTGACTATGGGCAATTCAATCCAAGCCGCAACTATTTTAGGTTTAACGGTTATGGGAATTTAGTGTCTGCCGATTATCCGGATTACTCGGATCGACTGGATGACTATACAATACAACGGTTGTGTGAAGATAGACAACATATAGATTCGATAGATCGTTACGACGAATTAAGTGAACTGTTTGATGCTTTGGAAGAAAACGGAATCAAGGAGGAATTTTAAAATGGGATGGACAAGTTATCATGCGTCGTTCTATAAGAACGGTAAAATAGATAGAAAAGCAGAGTGCGACAGCATAATGAATTGCGATATGGTAGGCAACAAGGGGAGATATGAAGTGCTCAAATCTGCTATGGTGGGCTCTACTTACTATGCCGCTGTAAAGAAAACCATTTTCAAAACGGGAGCTAAGCCCGAAAAGAAAAGCGTTTTTGGAATGGTGATGCTCACGTCTGTTAACAACAAAGACTATTATAACTTTTCTTACAAGGATATGGGTGAGAGCGCTGGTCCTGGTTACTATGATTGTCCGAAAGGAATACTTGATATGCTTACCCCTACGGAGTATGAGTGGGCAAAGGAATGGCGAGAGCGCTGCTATGAGAATATAAAAAAGAAAAAGAGTCCAGACGCACTCAGCAATCTGCCAATCGGAAGTGAAATCAAATTTACTTTGTGGGACGGTGCTGAAAAACGGTTGGTAAAGCATCCGGCTGCGTATCAGTTTAGTCGTCCGTTTTGGATGAACTTAAATGAATATACATATGTGCCGGTAAACAGAATCCCTAAAAACTATGAAGTAATAAGAAGAGGCGCGTAACCATGTTTGATTATCGATAATATTAATTCAAAAAAGGAGAATTAAAATGCCAAATTGGGTAACAAATCGAATTGTGTTTCACGGAAATCAGGAGAATATAGACAGGGTTCTTCGGAGCATAAAAGGAAACGGGTCTATGATTGATTTCAACAAAATTATCCCAATGCCCAACAACATTTATCGCGGCGATTTAGGCAAGAGGGAGAGGGAGCTGTACGGCTTAAATAATTGGTATGATTGGAGTGTGGCGAATTGGGGCACGAAATGGAACGCGCAGCACTCCTCACTCAACAACAAGAATACGCTGTGGTTTGATACGGCGTGGAGCTGCCCTATACCCGTACTCAATAAGCTTGCAGAAATATGCTGCATAAACGATGTTAGGTTTGAAGGGGAATGGGCTGACGAGGATTGCGGTTGTAATGTTGGCGTGTTTTGGAGCGACAACTGTGTAGACGAAAACTGTGATTTTTATTATAAACCCATAGACGACAATACAGACGAAGCATATGACATATATGTAAAACTCAAAGGCGAGAGTGATTGTATGGGTAAGGACGGCGATGGACATTGGATCCGTTACGATTGTGATACTTGCCCAAACAAAGACAAATGCTAAAACAAAATAACAAACAGAAAGAGACTGGAGGAGAATGAATGATGACATCGAACAAGAAGTGGATCGACTTTCTGCCAGAAGATGTGTACCAGCGCTTAGCAAACTGCAATAGCGTGAAGTCTGACATTCCGGCGCTTGTGGATGCCAAGTGGCGCGGATATAGGGAACTTGGCAAAGACAAGTGCGGGTTTACCAAGGAAGATGCACTGATTTCTGTTCTTGAATTGCTGGACTGTAACAGTTGTGATATAGAGCTGACGAGTGACGAGTATCAAGAGATGAAAAGATAATCTCGCGAGTCAAATGCACAAAAATGAAAAAATAACAAATAGAAAGGAATTGAATTTGGAATGAAATTAAAATTTGATTTAGGAATGCAGGTCATGACGCAGGGTATAGCGAATATACTCGGTGACGGTAAAATTTGCGAGGAGCTGCTCGACGCTTTCGGGCGATACACAAAGTGCGATTGGGGTGATATCCCCGAAGAGGACAAGGCTTTAAACGACGAGGCGGTTCGGGTAGGCGATGGACGAACGCTCGCCGCGTATAACACAAGTAAGGGCGAGATTTGGATAATCACAGACTTCGGCGACGAGGGTAATGTGACGACCATGCTGTTGCCGGAGGAGTATTAAAATGATATTAGACACACTAAGGTGTTTTGATGTAGTTATGGGTGACAGTATGCTCATAGTAGATTTTATTTAAGAAAGGAAAACGAAATGGAGTATCTTGTGGGATTCAACTATTCAGGACGAGTTACATATGAGATTGAAGCAGACGACGAAGAGACGGCGAAGAGAGAAGCTGCTAATAGGTGGTCTGTTTGGGTATCGGCAGACGCGGTGGGACACAATCCCGAGTTTGCGTGTGCGGATATTAAGTATGACACTATGACGGCTGAACGGCTAATAGACGGTGATGTAGCGGAGGTAAATGAAAAATGAGTAATGAAACAAAGGCTTTACTCATAGATGGCGATACCGTAAATAAGGCATTAGAATCAATAGGGGTTGCTGCGGCTAACGCTGCTAATACAAATCGTACCCTTGCCGATATACTTAAAGATGTCAATCATCGTTTCGAAGAGCAATTTAATATTGATGTAGAAACAAGAAAAGAAAAAGAGAAAGAGCTTGATGAGATGAGAGCTTCGGGCAAGTTTGTTTCTGTTATGGTTTTTGACCAGACAAATAAGCAGAGAAATTATCAGTATGTCGGTGAAACTTACTCGGGAGAGACGGTAGTTGGCAGTATCGTTTATGATGAGGGGACTTACATTTATGACCCCAGATATTATATTTATACTTTAGCCAACCTTAATACTTCTGCGGGCGGCGAAGTAGACGACCATAATATGCGTAGAGTTGAGGTGCGCCCTGATTCTATTCGTCCGTACACACAAATTGAAAGAATTAAGAAAGAGCTAAGAAAAGGAAATTGTGTAGAGCTTGTTCGGAACCTCTCGGATAGCTTTTCTGATAAGTCAATATGTACTATTGCGAGTGAAAAAGAAATTCCTTATAAGCTTTGGTTTGGGAAGACAACTAAAATGAAGAGATTTGGAGGCAAATGAAAATGAATTTTGAAACATATGAAAAGTGTAGAACCATAGAAGCAATAGATAGAGTGTTAGACTTTATGGAAACAGATGAGTTCCGAAAAGCCAGAGAAGCCACCGAGAACTGGTGTGGTGATGTGTACGAGTGTAAGGCGACGCTTGATGATATAAAAACGCTTCTTAAGGATGAGATAGAATAAGAAAGGAAAACAAAAATGTATAAACTTGACTTTTACACAGCGATATCTAACAGAAATGACTCTAAGACCCTTAATCACTTTGAGCGGGTCAGCGGTTATGGACAGGTAGTAAGAACTCCACGAGGAAGAGAAATCGAATTTGGTTTTGATAAGCGGAGTGACGGATGGTATGTAACTGATGTTGCTTCCGGTATGAGGATTCCTAAAAAATATGACACAAGAATGAAAGCGCTCGCCGCTCTTAACGCAGAGATGCTTGGTAAGGTTGATAAGGCAGTAGAGAACGATACATACAAAGCTGTAGTGAAAGCTCTTAGCGAATTTAAAACAAATTCGGAGGTAGCGTGATATGACGGTGTATGAAGTGTTGGAAACATATTGCAAAAACTGCGCACACAACGGTAATTG
>ULYI01007824.1_pt1 | contig 22017 bp, 19 predicted proteins | sample 1962171 | NCBI WGS metagenome assembly ULYI01 (sample SAMEA4835863, study PRJEB28245) | human gut metagenome | biome: gut microbiome; material: fecal sample | place: Denmark | collected 2008 | reverse complement strand
GCTGAACCTCGGCGAGCAGGATGCCCTTGCATATCGCATGGAGCGTGCCGGACTCAATAAAGAAGAAATCTCCCTTTTTGACCGGGACTTTCTTGACATAGTCGGTCAGCGTGCCGTCGGTTATCGACTGCCTGAACTGCTCGCGGGTTATGTCTTTTTCAAAGCCGAGCAGAAGATAGGCGCCCGGCTCGCAGTCGAGGATATACCACGACTCGGTCTTTCCCGCGCCGCTGCCCTTTTTCAGGCAGTAAGCGTCGTCGGGGTGAACCTGAACCGAGAGGTCCGCCGCGGCGTCGATGAATTTTATCAGCACCGGGAAATCAGAGAATCCCGCGCAGTTCTTGCCGCCGAGCTCCGGGTGTTCGAGATAGACTTCGCGAAGAGACTTTCCCGCAAATTCGCCGTTTGCGACTGTTGAGCTGCCGTTTTTGTGCGCGGACATGACCCACGCCTCGGCGGCGTTTCGCTTGTCTGTGACAACGGAATATTCATCAATGAGCCTGCGCCCGCCCCAGACAGTTTCCGAGACAAAGGGCGTCAATACCATGGGATAAAGCTTCAAAACACATTCTCCTTTATTATAAACATCTTATATATTTTTGGCGTTCGGACGAAAAATATCGTCCGGCTGAATTATTTTATCATATTTGTCCCATAATTGCTATACAAATAATACCGGGAGGACGAAAAAATGGTTACTGCTTTCAAATATCTGCTCGGAGGAAAGCTCAAAAAGGCGGACGAAGCTCCAACAAGGGAGGAGCAGCTGCTCGTGGACATAAGAGCGCTCAAAAAGGAGATGGACGCGGCATATCTGCGGTTTGAATACGGCGAGGACGACGACTCGGTCGAGGCCGCGATATATGAGCTCGAATCGCTCAAGCGCCGCTACCACAGACTCCTGAAGCTCGCAAAGCAGGAGGGACTTGAAAGCAGCGACATCGCCGTCTGCTACAAACTGGAATGAGGGGATAGCCTTGTCAACGGGAATGAAAACGGTTCTTATAATATTTCTCGCTGCCGCCGCGCTCGCGATAACGGTGTTCGCCGTGACGAACAGACGCGGCTTTTCGGCGCTGATACTCAACGCGATAGGCGGCGCGGCGGCGCTGTTCGCCGTCAACATCGCGGGGCTTGCGACGGGGATACAGCTTTCCGTCAACCGCTGGTCGCTCGGCGCGGGCGCGCTGCTCGGCGTGCCCGGGGTGATATCGATGCTGGTGCTCGATATCGTTTTCAAATAAATTAAAATGAAGCCGCCCGCGGGCTGAAAAGAGCATTTTTGCGGGCGGTTCACAAAAAAATCAATTTTTTTAAAATTATGCTTGACATTCGCGAGGCGTTCATATATAATAGGCTCTGCTGAACGGGAAAGACCGAAAAATTCAGCTCAAATGGACGCTTAGCTCAGCTGGTAGAGCATTCGCTTGACGTGCGAAGGGTCAGCGGTTCGAGTCCGTTAGCGTCCACCAGAAAACGCCTTGATGAAATATCATCGAGGCGCTTTTTTATTTGCTTTGAAAACGCCGCCTGCGGAGAAACAGGCGGCGTTTGATGCTTTATGCGGTTTTGACTTTACTTCTCTTGTTTGCCTTTATTCGCGCGGCGGCATAGGCGATATACGGCACGGCGGCGTAAGCTATTATTATAGGAATAGATGCATCGGACATTTTTCCGTCAGAACCGTAGGTGAAGAGACTTATCATTGATACTATAAAGCCTAATCCCGCGCCGAGGAAAAAGACGACGGAGGCGATGAGCCCTATTAGATATCCGTTTGATCTTTTCCTGCCGAACACTATTCCGAACGCTATTCCGCCGACAAGAACGGCGGAGCTTGCGATGCTCCCGATGATGAACACGGCGTGGCTCGCCGCGAGGCTATCCAGTCCGGCTTCGGGGAGCGCAGTAAGAAGGTAAGCCGCAAAGCCCAGAATGCCGTAAACAAGAAATGTAATTACACCGGTCAGAACTTCTCTTTTGGTGGTTGATTTCATCTTTGTCACCTTGCTTTTTAGTTTATTGAGAAGACAAAATGCGCACAAGCCGGCTGCGATGCCGACCTATGCGCCTTATTAAACTGCCCGAATGCGCACCCGCCTCAGACCTGATAAAAATCTATAATTTTTTGAACCGAACAGCATCATAGCATTTCTCCGAAATTATATGATATTCTGTCTCAGAAAACCCATCTGCAATTACAAAGTAGCATATTTATATATCGGAGTCAATGCTTTTTGACATACTTTTTTGAATATTCACAAAAAGTTAATTTTTGAAAGCGAAAATATATTTCGCCGCCGCGGTGTTGCCGCAAAAACTATTCACTAAAAACAAAAAGTGTGATATAATCAGCTCGGCTGAAAATACCCGAAAGGAGCGCAAACATGAAAGAACCCATCACCCGATATGTCGAAGACAGGTATGCGAAGCTCAACGAGTTTGTTTCCATGCAGCCCGATATGTCGGAGCTGCCGGATTTTGAAAAGGAGAAGGGAAAGCTCCCTGAGCCCGTGTGGGCGGGACACGACGATGAAATTGCCGCATATTACAAGGCGTGGGAGATAGCTTTCCGCAACCTCGGAAAGCCGACGAAAGAGAGCGGCTTTGTTTCGCCCTATATCGACGCCGCTTTTAACGGTCACATTTTTATGTGGGATTCCTGCTTTATGCTCATGTTCGGCAAATACGGCGACAGCGTCCACTGCTTTCAGAAAACGCTCGACAATTTCTACTGCAAGCAGCACAAGGACGGCTTCATCTGCCGCGAGATAAACGAATTAGACGGCGTTGACCGATTCTATCGCCACGACCCGACGAGCACGGGACCCGAGATAATGGCGTGGTGCGAGTGGCAGTATTACAAGAACTACGGAGACAAAGACAGGCTCAAAAAAGTTTATTATCCGTTGCTCTCGTTCCACCATTGGCTCAAGAATTATCATCGCTGGAAGGACGGGAGCTATTGGTCGAGCGGTTGGGGCTGCGGCATGGACAATCTGCCGCGCTGCGATCTTGAGCTCATTCCCGACTCGGAGGACTGGCAGCTTGAGACTTTCCACCACAGCTATATGTCATGGATAGACGCGACTCTGCAGGCGGCGATGAGCTGCGAATATCTTATTATGATGGCGGAGGAGCTCGGCATCTCTGACGACGTTGACGCACTCAGGGACGAATACGATAATCTCGTCAGGTTCGTCAACGAGAAGATGTGGAGCGAAAAAGACGGGTTCTATTATGACCTCAAGGCGGACGGAAGCTTTCTTGCCGTCAAGACCGTCGCTGCGTTCTGGGCGCTTATCTCGAAGATTGCCCCGCCCGAGAGGGTCGACGCGCTCTGCCGTCACCTCGAGGATAAAAATGAATTCAACCGCCCGAACCGCGTCCCCGCGCTCTCCGCGGATCACCCGGACTACAAAGATAACGGCGGCTACTGGAACGGCGGAGTTTGGGCGCCGACCGATTATATGATACTCTGCGGGCTCTCCGCAAACGGAAAAGAGAAGCTTGCAAAAGAGATAGCCGAGTGCTGCTATAAAAACTGCATCGAGGTCTATAAAAAGACGGGCACTTTTTGGGAGAACTATGCCCCCGAGACTGCCGACCGCGGCGACCCCGCGCGCGAGGATTTTGTCGGCTGGACGGGCATATTCCCTATAACCGTTTTGATAGAGTACATCCTCGGCATCAGAGTCTCCGCCGAAAAGTCGGAGATAGTCTGGCGCGTGAACAGGCTCGAGGAGCACGGAATAAAGAAGCTGCCCGTCGGCAGGGATTCGTTCGTCACGCTCATGTGCGAAGAGAGAAAATCCAAAGACGAGAAGCCCGAAATAACCGTCGAGAGCGACAAGCCGATAAAAGTAAAAGTTATCTACGGCGAGGATTGGCAGTTCTCGTTTGATATTTGATGGAGGTATATATGAAACTTAAGGTTGATTTCAAAAACACTGTCGGCAGGATAAAGCCGATGAACGCCGTCAACAACGGTCCCGTGTATACGGACAACGGCGACCAGAATCTCACGAATCTGCCGGACTTCAGGGAGGCGAACATCCCGTTTGCCAGAACGCACGATTCGTCCATATGCTATGACTACGGCGGAGAGCACACGGTCGATATACATAATATATTCACCGATTTCGACGCCGACCCGTATTCGCCCGAGTCCTATGACTTCACGCTGACGGATATTTATCTCGGCACGATTATGCGCGCGGGCGCAAAGGTGTTTTACCGACTGGGCAGTAAAATCGAGCACTGGCCGAAGCACTACGGCATTATGCCGCCGAAGGACTATCAAAAATGGGCGGTCGTCTGCGAGCACATCATAATGCACATGAACGAGGGCTGGGCGGACGGCTATCATATGGGCATTGAATATTGGGAGATATGGAACGAGCCGGACTTCAACGACAAGTGCTGGACGGGAACGCCCGAGGAGTTCTATGACTTTTTTGCAACGGCGGCGAAGTATCTGAAAGCGCGGTTCCCGTCGCTCAAAATCGGCGGACCCGCGGTCTGCGGCTACAATGAACAATGGCTCGACGCATTCTTTGAAAAGATGAGAGAAGAAAATGTGCCGATGGACTTCTATTCATGGCACTGCTACGGGTCGAAGGTAAGCGATTTCACGTCCGACGCGCGCCGACACCGCGCCATGCTCGACCGCCACGGCTACACGGACACCGAGAGCATATTGAACGAGTGGAACTATGTCTGCGGCTGGGGTGGCGACGGCTGGAGACGCAGCCTTGAAACCGAGGCTTCGCTGAAGGGTGCCGCGTTTATCGCCGCCGTTATGAGCGCCTGTCAGCGTGAAAAAACCGATATGCTCATGTACTATGACGCGCGGGTAAATTCGAGCATGAACGGGCTGTTCAAGCGCGGCACGCTGGACAGATTAAAGGGCTATTACTCCGTTAAGGCATGGGGCGAGCTGTTCTTGCTTCAAGATGAATGCGCCATGAGCTGCGATGTGCCGGATATCTATTCCGCCGCCGCGACGGATGGGGAGAGATCAATGCTGCTCGTCACATATTATACAGATGACGCCGCGCCTCTGCCGCGCACATTCAAGGTCGAAACGGGCGAAGACAGGCTCTATACTGTTTATATGCTCGATGAGGAGCACGACATGGAGCCGTTTGAGACGATAGCCGCGGACAACGGCGGATTCACTCTGACAATGCGCCCGAACACGGTAGTTGTGATAAAATAAAAATTGATATAAAATATGCCGCCTGCGTGAAATGCGGGCGGCATGTTTTATCCCCGACAAAATTCTCTGTTAAATACCAAATTTTGAATTTTTTTTCGTTGCTTTAACGGACGTTTTGTGATATTATAAATACATAGGAGTAATTTATAGGAGAATGGGTAGTGATTTTTTAAGACAGGAGGTGTAGATTCAGAAGCTCTTTTTAGTTGGCGAAGCACAAAAACAACAATGTTAAGAAAAGGAGATTTGTAATGCAAAAAGCATAAAAAATCGTTTCGATTTTTATCAATGCTCATTTTTATATGAGCTGTATGCCGTATGCGGCTCGGGCACTGAGCACGGCTGACACATTCGGCATATATAAAAATTTTGAATAGGAGGTATAACCTTGCCTGATAAGAAACTGCTTTCTCAGGTCAGAGCGATATTCTTTCGTTCGAAAGAGATGATCGTTGTTCTGTCGCTGTTTTTTGCCTCGATAGTCGGCGCAGCGGCATGGCAGATGACAAGGGCGATAAGCACCCTCTATGACGATGCGGCTCTCGGCGCGCTCGATATGCCGCTGAAGTTTTCTCTCGCTTCGTTCGCCGTCTTCTCGTTTTTGTCCTTTGAGATGAGCTACAAGCTCCGCCGATATAAGCTCGACGAGTGCATGAACACGGTAGCTCACGCAAAAAGAAAGATATTTCTGGCGCAGGGTGTGATTTTTGTTGTCATCATCCTGATATTTTTTGCCTTTTTTAATATATGGAGTCTGCTCCTCTTTGTAAAATACAGAAACTTTAACTGTTGGCACGGCAAGTTTATCATCCAGACCGTTCTGAATATGCTGCTGAGCCATTTTTTTGTTCCCTGCTGCGCCGCGGCCATGGGTATGTCGGCGTCGCTGCTTTTCCGCAGAATAAACGGCTGTCTCGGGCTCGTGCTTTTTGTGCTGCTCGGCTCGCCGCTTTCAAATTATCTCGGCGAGATGGTCTATGAATTCAGCCGCAATGTCAGCATAAATATCTTTCCGCTTTTGCGGCTGTTTGATATCTTTCCGCCGGCGCTCAACTATCGACCGGTTTATGCGTTCGGCCAGTCTGTTTTGCCATATCGCTGGTTGACGGCGCTTTTCTGGCTGCTGCTCTCCCTTTTTGTGATAAGTCTGAAAACCGGGGAGAGAAACAGACGCTTCCGGGCGGCTCCCGCCGTTTTTGCGTCGCTCGCGCTCGCTTTTCTCGTTGTGTCGCAGCTTCCGGCTTCGAGAGTCATCGTGGGGAGCGACGACCCGAAATATTCCATGGAATATGGCGATAAAGAATACTACTACAAGGCATATGACTTTTATTCCGACGACTATGATGAGGACGGCGCGAACAAAGAGTGGGCGCATTTTGAAAAAGAGTTTGATGTGACCGATTACGACCTGGAAATAAAGGTCGGCAATAATCTGCACGTCAGGGCGGCGATAACCGTTGACAAGCCGAATCTTGAAAAGTACGATTTCACACTCTATCACGGATATAAAATAAGCTCCGTCCGGGACGGCAGCGGAAACAAGCTTCACTTTGAACAGGACGGAGATCGTTTCACCGTTTTCAATCCGGAGAAAAAGAGCCTTGACAGGATAGTGCTTAAATACAGCGGCTTTTCAACGCAATATTATTCCAATCTTCAGGGCTTGTTCCTGCCGGGATATTTCCCGTATTATCCGCACAGCGGCTCGCTGCCCGTATATAACATGGGAATGGGGGAAATATATCGCTTCGTGCTCGACAAGCCGACCCACTTCAAGGTTAAGGTGAACAGCAGCCAGACGGTATACAGCGGACTTGAGCAGACGGGAAAGAATGAGTTCGAGGGCAGCACGACAGGTGTGACGCTCGTTTCCGGTCTCTACGATTGCTACGAAAAGGACGGAGTGAAGATGGTATATCCCTATCTTCATTTCTATTGCGGTCAGGAAAAGCAGCGCGCAAAGTTCTTCGACAATTACCGCTCGACCGAGACGCTTCCCGACAACATAAAAACAGTAATAATTATCCCGAGTGTCGAAAGCAGCGGAGGGTATACCGGTTACTGTCAATTTGACAATTGCCTTGTTTCAACGGAAATACTGCAAATAGACGGAGACTATAAAAGGCTGAATATTGAGCCTTGGAAGTTTGACTTGTATCAAAATTATATGAGCTACACCAAAGGCAATGAGAGCACAAGAAAATTTATGCGCGAAAACGGCAGCGAGGAAGTCTACAGCACATATGATTTCATACAGTATATAAACCGTGTCGGCGAAGAAGAGGCACTCAAGAGAATGTCAGAGTATCTGAACGATCATAACGACAGACGAACCGCGAGCGAGTTTTACGCCGACGCAGACTGAGGAGGGAATTTTTATGCTTTCACTTTATGCGGTGGATAAGAGCTTCGGCCGCAGCAAAATATTGAAATCGATAGATCTGCAGCTCGATAAAAAAACATACGGACTCCTCGGACCCAACGGCGCGGGCAAGACAACGCTTATGCGCTGCATAACGGGACTCTATCCGCTGAGCGCGGGAAAAATCGAATTTAACGGCAGTGATATTTCAAAGGACAAAAACTTTCAGAGCCATATAGGCTATCTGCCGCAGAAATTCGGTCTCTATAAGGAACTGACCGCCTTTGAAATGATGGAGATGCTCGCAGACCTCAAGGGCGTCAGCCGCGAAAAAATCGGCGATGAGGCGAAAAAATATATCGAACTTGTCGGTCTTCAGGACAAGCTCGACAAAAAGGTCAAGACCCTTTCGGGCGGCATGATACGCAGGCTGGGCGTAGCTCAGGCTCTGCTCGGTGAGCCGGATATCATTATATTCGACGAGCCGACCGCGGGTCTCGATCCGGAAGAGCGCCTGCGCTTTAAGAATATTGTTTCAAAGCTCGAGGGCGAGCGCACGATAATTATCTCCACGCATATTGTCGAGGACGTCGAAAACCTCTGCGACGAGCTGGTGATAATAAACAACGGTACCGTGGCGGCGCAGGGCACATGCGCCGAAATAGAAAATGCCGCCGCAGGCAAGGTCTATGAAATCGAGGATTCAAGGCTCGGCGAGCTTTCGGAGCCGTATTTCATTCAGCGCCAGTTTGAGCGCGATTCAAAGCGGATGACCGCCGTGCTCTCGGCGCAGGCTCAGCCTGCCGCCGCGTCGGTATCTCCGCGCGTTGAGGACGGATACATATGCATAACAAAAAACATATGAGCGCAGTTTTTACGGCTGTGCGGCTGTCGTTGAAAAACGTGGGCGCGGTGAGGTTCGTTCCGCTCGTGCTCTTCGATGTTCTCTATCCGCTGCTGCTCTGCTCCATGCATTTCAACGGCACCGAGCCCGATATGATCGAGGTTTATCTGCTGCAGATGTCGCAGGTGATATTTCCGTTTTTCTCCGCGTGGGATGTCATTTTTGTGCTCAGGGAGTATAACGAATCCGAGGGCAACGAGGTGCTGTTCGTCAACAAAAGGGTGAGCGCAGGCGCTATTTGCACGGTCATATTCTGCGCGATGCTCCTGAACGTTTCAATTATGATGGCGGCGTCGTGCCTGCTCCTGCCGGATTTTGCCTTTGAATTTGTGCGGATAATCCCCGCCTGCGTGTTCTTCTTCGGAATGTGCAGCTTTATTATCAGCATTTCAAAATCCGCGGCGATAAGTATCCTCGGCGGCGTGCTGTATCTGATAGCAAACTATATGTTCTGCATCAACAGAGAGGTGCCGATGTTCTATATGTCGTTCGGGCTTGTTTCGTCCGAACTGGTGCTTCAAAGCTGCCTGCCTCTGTTCGTTTTGGGTATTGCGCTTGCCGTGGCGGGAAATATCATAAGCAAGAAGAGAACGGTCTATAACTGACCGCAAAGTCAATTCAAAATGCCGTGTCCGGGAGCGGGTAGACCGCTTTTCGGGGGCGGCAAAATTTTTTGCAAATTTTTCCTTGACAGAACAGAAATATAATGCTATGCTATATACATAGAACGCCGATGTATAGAAACTCTATGCTAAAAGGAGGACTTTATGTGAATATCCAAAAAGAACTGTCGAAGGGCAGCAGCTCGCTGCTCGTGCTGTCCGTCCTCGGAACAGGGGACATGTACGGCTACCAGATCATCAAGGAGATCGAACAGCGCAGCGAATTTGTGTTCTCGTTCAAGGAGGGCACGCTCTACCCGATACTCCACGGCTTCGAGCAGGAGGGGCTCGTGAAGTCCTATTGGCAGGACGGCGAGCGCGGCAAAAGGCGCAAATATTATCACATCACCGACCGCGGGCTGAAAATGCTCAACAAATCGACCGAGGACTGGCATTCGTATTCGAGCGCAGTCGAAAAGGTGATAAGGAGCGGCTTCGCACCCTCGGCGGTCTGAGGTAGAGAAAATGGACAAAAGAATAGAAAGCTACCTCGATTCTGTGATTCCCGAAAAGCTCTCGAAAAGGCGGCAGAAGCTTATCCGCGAGGAGCTGCGGGATCATATATCCGACCACATCGATTTTTATACCGAGATCGGCTACAGCGAAGATGAGAGCATCCAAAAAGCGCTGGCCGATATGGGCGACGACGGAGGTGTAACCGCAATGGTGAAAAAGGATTTCGAGAAAGTCTACGGCGAAAAAATCTGGATGCCGATTTTGGCGTTTGTGCTGACGACAGCTGTAATAATGACAGCGATGTCTTGCGGTGTGTGGATATTGAGCGCGGACTCTAAGGGCAGCCCGGAGACGGCGGAGATTTTTGCAAGCTTTGCGATAATACTCGCGTTCTCCTTTGCTTTGGCAGTTGCCTACAGAAAGGGATTTAAGAAAACACTGCTTGCGATAGGCATACCGAATCTGCTCTTCGGCGCAACTCTGTTCTTTAGCGGATATTCTCAGCCTGCGATATATGCGCTCATCAGTGATATCGGGTTCCTGCTCGAAAAAACAACTCCGCTGATTACATATAAATTTGCGAGCGAGCAAGAACTTGTCAATGAATATATTTCTTTTATAGCGGGTATCGTGCTTGATATCGGGCTCGCGTTGGTGTCGCTTATACTGTTTATAAGGCTATGTAAAAAAGGCACGCCGGAGAAAAAGAGCAAAAAAGGCATTATAATAACGGCATCCGTCCTGTGCGCGGCGGCGATAGGCTTGACTTTTATGTACACGGGCACGGAGAAGTTTTACAGGAGCTATAAGTATGTAATGAACGGAAAAAAGTTCGAGACCTCGGACGGGATATGCAAGCAGAGCGAAGCGGCGTTCGAATCTATAGACCTCGGCATGGATTATAATGAGGCGGTGCGGAGACTTCGCGTTCAGGGCTATATGCCGTTTGACGAATACCGCAAAACGCAGAGCAGGGAAATGAGCAAGCGTCTTAAATATTCGCTCGGCGAGCTTGAGCTTACGGTTACAGACGAGGGCTATACCGTGTTTATCAATCCGAACATATTCTATGACGACAACGACATTTACGGGCGAAACGGCAGCAACGGCTTTGTTTATCTCAGAGCCGATTCCGACGGCTGCGTAGAATCCAAGGGAGTCGGAAGCGGAACGAAGCCGGGCGACGGGAGCTATAGTGTAACATTCTCGAGTGACGACAATTCGGACGGTATAACGGAGGGCATAGTCGAAAACTGCTCCGTATCTTCAAAGTTTTTCACGCTCAAAGACGGGGTTACAACAAGAAAATATGTTGTCACTCCCGGCAGACCGTACCGGATAGAGGATATGCTGTAACAAAATCAGCCCGCAGTGCCGAAGAAGCTATATAAGTCAAGAAGTCCTACCCAAAATAAAACTTGGGTAGGACTTTTTTCATCGCGAGAAGTATGAAAGCTTTTATTATAGTGAGACGCGAAGGTAGAAGTCGATTATCAAAAGTGCCTTGCCGCATTATTACACGGATTTTTTGACCTCTATCCTGACTCTGCCCTTCTTTGTCTGCGTGAACTCTTCGCCGAGAATCGCTCTGCCCTTGCCGCGCAGAACGATTTTGTCTTTTGGGGAGAGGCGGCGGTCGGCTTTCAACACCTGCTCGTCGTTTACGGTCACCGCGCCCGAGGCTATTGCCTGCGCCGCCGCCGAACGCGAGAGCGAGAATATCTCGCCTGCCACTGCGTCGAGCCGCGGCGATGCGACGGTGATGCTCGTTTCCTTTATATTTACCTGCGGCGCACGGACCTCGCCGAGCGGAATCAATTTCGCTTTCAGCGTCGCGCGTCCCGCGCCGGTCAGGTTCTGAGCGATATATTTTGCGGCGTTGGGCAGGGCGACTATGTCGCAGCCGTCGGGCTGAACGCAGATGTCTCCGACGCTCTCGCGCGTAAGACCGAGACCCATTACCGCGCCGAGATAGTCCCTGTGACCGATGTCGGAAAATTTGTCCTTCTCTATTCTCACGGCGCTCAGCGGGCAGCCGTCCGCATAGACTGTGAAAATTTCGTTCGGGTCGTCGCTGTCTATATAATCGGGGACGCTGAGCATGACAACTCGCTCCGCTCCCTCGAAGCCGCCCCAGAAGATGAATCTGCCCGCAGTCGAGCGGGCGAGGGCGGACGCCGCGGAGAGAGACGCGGAATCGAGAAATTTCGACACCGCCGACGGGATATTTTCTCTTTGAGTCTTTTCGATGTTCTCCGATATATATGCTCTGAGTATGCTGCCTTCCATTTTTGCGCCGCCTTTTTCGCTTTCTCGGCTCATTATACCATAAAAATCGCGCGGATAAAAGCGCCTCAAACCCTCTATGTGGAATTCTATGGACAAAATGACCAAAGATCAAATCCACTAAAAGCGAATTAAAAAAATTGTGGGAAATAGATAAAAACAGGCGCTTTTTTACCCGATTATGAAAAAAATCCTTTATTTTACACATTTTTTAGCCCCGTATGTATTGCAATTAAGCGTATAATTGTGTAAAATGTCTATAGCGCAGTTGTCAAAATGTCTAAAACGGCAGAAGTTGAAATCATTCAGAATAGGGGTAGATATTATGTCAAACAGGCTTTTCCAGGGTGTCATTCATCAGATGCGCGACGCTGTTGACAGAACGATCGGCGTTATTGATGAGACCGGCACCATAATCTCCTGCAGTGAGCTCGGCAAAATAGGCGAGGTCATCTCGAACGCTTCGCAGATTTTTGCAGAGGACGGCGACCGTATTGTTAACGGCTGCACTTACCGCTCGTTCGGCTCTCATATGCAGGCCGAGTATGCTGTTTTCATTGACGGCGAAGATGAGCTTGCAGGCAAATATGCGGATATCTGCTGCGTGGCGCTGAGCAACATCAAGCAGTGCTACGATGAGAAATTCGACAGGGGCAACTTCGTCAAGAACGTCATTCTTGACAACATACTTCCCGGCGATATCGCTATCAAGGCGCGCGAACTCCGCTTCAACAGCGATGCCGTGCGCACCGTTCTTCTCATAAGAATCACCGAGCATAACGATTCCGCGGCGTTCGACGTTATCCAGAATCTGTTCCCGGACAAGACCAAGGATTTCGTCATCAACATAAACGAGAACGAGATAGCTCTCGTCAAGGAAGTCCGCAGCAACATCGAGACCAAGGATCTCGAAAAGCTCGCACGCTCCATTTCCGATTCTCTGACAACTGACCTTTATATCCACGCATATGTCGGCATCGGCACGACCGTCACCGGCGTCAAGGAGCTTGCCCGTTCGTTCAAGGAAGCTCAGATAGCCCTCGAGGTCGGCAAGGTGTTCGACACCGAAAAGACCATAGTCAGCTACGACAATCTCGGCATCGCAAGACTTATCTATCAGCTTCCCACGACCCTGTGCGATATGTTCATGCGCGAGGTGTTCAAGCGCGGCTCGATAGACAGCCTCGATCAGGAGACTCTGTTCACCATTCAGCGTTTCTTTGAGAACAACCTCAACGTCTCCGAGACCTCCCGCAAGCTCTTTGTCCACCGCAACACTCTTGTTTACAGACTCGAGAAGATCAAGAAGCTCACCGGCCTTGACCTGCGCGAGTTCGACGACGCTATCGTCTTCAAGGTGGCTCTTATGGTCAAGAAGTATCTCGATGCGAAGCCTGTCAAATACTGATCTGCGGCGTAATTTAAGATCGGTATAAAGTCAAGCGAGGGGGATACCGCTTTATATAGGAGTGAAAACTGTGATTGAATTCAGAGATGTTTCCAAGACCTACGAGAACGGAACACATGCTCTAAACCATGTCAATATCAAGATAAACAAGGGCGAATTCGTCTTTGTCGTCGGCGCGTCCGGCGCCGGAAAAAGCACCTTCCTCAAGCTCATGATGCGTGAGGAAGTGCCCTCGCATGGAAAAGTTATAATCAAAAATCAAGATCTGAGCACCCTTACCCGCAGCGAAATACCCTATTTTCGCCGCGGGTTGGGCATAGTATTCCAGGATTTTCGCCTGATCCCCAAGATGACCGTGTTCGACAACGTGGCGTTCGCCATGCGCGTCACCGGCTCTAAGGAGAACAAGATTCAAAAGCGCGTTCCGTTCGTGCTCGACATAGTCGGGCTGACGGACAAGATGAATTGCTATCCCACCGAGCTCTCCGGCGGCGAGCAGCAGCGCGTGGCTCTTGCCCGCGCCCTTGCGAATAACGCCGATCTTATCATAGCGGACGAGCCGACGGGCAATGTTGACCCGCATATGAGCCTCGAGATAGTCGATCTGCTCATGCGCCTCAACCAGGAGGGCACGACTGTCATCATGGTTACCCATGAGCACAATCTCGTCCGTATGTATGACAAGCGCGTTATCCTGCTCGAAAACGGAACCGTTGCGGCTGACGGCAGAATGAAAAATTCCGCTCACCGCGAGCGCACGCTTGCAAAATCAAGCAGTCTCAACCGACCGGCGGACGGCTTCGCAACGAAGTATCTCGACGACGAGGAAGAAGTTCCGGAGGAGAAATCTGCCGCAAAGGAGCCCGAAAAACTCCCGGAAAAGGCGGAGGAGATAGCCGCCGAGACCGCTGCGGACGATGTCTACAGGCAGGCTCTCGAAAGCATAAGAAAAGAACGCCAAAAAGAGACAACGGAATACGGCGGCGCAGACGATACAACGTATTCTTCCGTCTTGGCGGATTATTCGATTTACCTCGAAGACGACGGAGAGGGGGACGAGAGCGATGAAAAATAACGGAAGCCTCGGCTACCTCACCCGCGAGGGAATGAGAAATCTCTATGTCAACCGACTGATGAGTGTAGCGTCGGTCTCCGTGCTGTTCAGCTGCATGGTGATGATCGGCGTTGCGTTCATGATAATGGTCAATATAAATATGTTCATCGGCAATGTCGAGGATCAGAATGTGATAATGGTCTTTGTCGATGACAGCGCGACGAAAGCGGAGGAGGACGAGCTCGGCGCGAGCCTCAGAGGGCTTTCAAATGTCCGCGAATGTACTTTCGTCGGCAAGGACAGCGGCTTTGCCCAGCTCAAGGACGAGATGGGGGATAGCTCCGTGCTCTTCGACGGGCTCGACGAAAACCCGCTTCCCGATGCATACGAAGTCTCGCTCAAAGATACGGATAAGTTTGACGACACGGTCAAGCGCATTTCCGAACTCCCGCATGTTCTGCATATCCGCGAGAACAGGCAGCTTGCAAAGCAGCTCGCGGGGCTGAGAAATACAGTCAGCTATGTGAGCGCAGGCATGATAGCGCTGCTGCTCATAGTTTCGCTTTTCATCGTCTCCAACACGATAAGAATAACGATGGACAGCCGCAGGCTCGAAATAAATATCATGAAGAGCGTCGGTGCGACAAGGTGGTTTATCCGATGGCCGTTCATGATCGAGGGCATGATGCTTGGACTTATCTCCGGTGTGCTCGCCCTGCTTGCCGTCTGGGGCATATATGAAATTGCGGGCAGGTCGCTCGTCAAGACCCTCTCCGGCATCGGAATGTCGGGAATCGCTCCGTTCGGCAAATATGCTCTGATACTGCTCGCCGCGTTTATCGTGCTCGGCGTTCTCTCCGGCGCGCTCGGCAGTGCGGTGTCGATAACAAAATATCTCAAAGAAAAGGAGTTCGCGATAGTCGATGAAGAATAAGCGTAACACATGGCTCAGAAGAGCGGCGGCGTTTGTTCTTTGCGCGGCGCTCGTGCTGATGACCGGAATTTTCCCGACAAGGGTTCAGGCGAAGAGCCTCGAGGATCTCAAGCAGGAGTATAACGAGCTCGAAAAAGAGATTGAGGCAAACAAGAAAAAGCTTGAAAGCATAAAAAATCAGCAGACCTCGAATGCGGAGAAGATGAAACTGCTTTCTTCTCAGGCTGAGGCGATAAGCAGCCAGCTCGATGTCATAAACTCACAGCTCTCCGTTTTAAATGCGGACATTGCAGACTATGACAGAGAGATAGCGGCACTCGATAAAAAAATTGACGAGGCTCAGTCGAAGATAGACAAGCTCGACGAGCAGATAGACGCCACGCAGGAGAAGATATCCGAACGCCTGCGCGCCACATATATGGCGGGCTCGTCCTCGTGGATAGAGATACTGCTCGAGTCGGACAGCATCTCATCGCTCTTGCTTCGCATCCAGCTGCTCGCGAGCGTCACGGAGAACGACAACAAGCTCATCTCCCAGCTCGAAAAGCAGACCGAGGAGCTCAACGCCGCCAAGGCGGAGCTCGACGAGGACAAAAAAGCTCTCGAAGAGAAGCGCTCGTCTCTGGTCGAGAAGAAATCCGAACTCGACACTAAAAATAAAGAACTCGCTTCAAAGCAGAACGCATATAACGCGAACTACCGTCAGATATCGGCTCTCATGACCTCGCTCGATAAGAGCAGCGCCGAATATCAGCGGGAGATTCAGCGGCAGTACAGAAAGCGTGAGGCATTTGAGCGCCAGATAGACAAAATCATCAGCGGCGGCTCCCAGAGCGGCGACGATGACGATGGATTTTATAACGACGGCGAGATGATGTGGCCGGTTCCATATAAGAACTCTTACATCTCCGCGGGCTACGGCTACTACGACCCCGAGGGTGACGGAACCTACACCATGCACCCGGCTATCGATATAGTCGTGCGCGAAAACGGCGTCAATGTCTCCTACGGCAAGAAGATAGTTGCGGCGCAGAGCGGCAAGGTGCTCGTCAGAGGCTATTCCGATGTCGGCGGCAACTATATCACCATCGACCACGGCGACGGATACAGAACATATTACGGCCACTGCTCGAAGATAGTCGCTTCGGCGGGACAGTATGTTGAAAAAGGCGAGGTCATCGCCTATATGGGCAACACCGGATATGTCACCGGACCGCATGTCCATTTCCAGGTCATGCATGTCAAGAACGGTGTCGTCACAAGGCTCAATCCTCTCGATTTTGTCACGCCTCCGAATTGATCTCAGGCAGGAAGGAACGTGAAAGCAAATGAACAAGAAAATTTCGCTCGGACTTGCGATTGCGCTCATTATTCTGAGTGCGACCGCGACCTTCGCAATAACGATGTCGGTCTCACAGCGTATGTATAACAAGCTGATAACCGACCTTCCCAAGCGCGCGCAGATGTATGATGCGGTCGAGGAGGTCGACAAGATCGTCCGCTCGAAGTACTACGGCGATATAGACGAGGCTCTGCTCGACTCGAACCTCGAAAACGGCTATATCAACGGACTCGGCGACAAGTACAGCCGCTATATGAACGCGGACGCCTACAAGCTCTATTCCTCGAAGCTTGAGGGACGCAGCGCGGGCATCGGCGTTGAGGTTGAAACAGACTCCGAGAGCGGTTATCTGCTCATAACGGAAGTCTATCCCAACTCCCCGGCGCAGACCGAGGGGCTTCAGAAGGGCGATAAGATAGTTGCTATAGGCGGCGACACGGTAACTGCCGAAAACAGCAGTGAAATGGCGGGCAGACTCAGCGGTATAAAGCTGACCTCCGTCAGCCTCACCTACAGGCGCGACGATGTCGACAAATCCGTCAACGTCGTCCTCGGTTATACGAATCAGACCGTCAGCTATGAGCTTATCGGCACGGTCGGATATATAAAGATATCCGCGTTCTACAAGAATACATTGAACCAGCTCGAAAAGGCAGTCGACCAGCTCAAGAAAGAGGGCGCGAAGAGCCTCGTTTTCGATGTGCGCTCGACCTATGACGGAACTATTGAATACACCTGCCGCGTTATAGATTATCTTGTCCCGACGGCGACCGAGGGCAACAAGGCGCTCGCGACGCTCGTTGACAAAAACGGCAACAACGTCAAGACCTACAGCTCCGACGCCAAGGATATAACGATGCCCATGGCGGTGCTTATAAACTCCGACACTGCGGGCTACGGCGAGCTGTTCGCCTGCGACCTCAAGGATTTCGGCAAGGCGTTCCTTATCGGCGAAAAGACCGCCGGCAGAGCCGACGTTCAGGAGACTTTCGAGCTCAGCGACGGCGGCGCAGTCGTGCTGACCACCTCGAAGATGCTGCCCTATATCAGCGAGAGTTTCGACGGAAAGGGCCTGACTCCGGACACCGAAATAATCCTCGCGGATTCGCTCAGAGAGAATCTCAGCACGCTCGAAAAGGACAGAGACACCCAGCTTCAGGCTGCTATTTCAATGCTCGCGGGCAACTCGTCAGAGGGCTGAGACCGAAAATAAGAAATGCAAACTCCCTGCTTTTTGAAGGCGGGGAGATTTTGTTTTGAAAGGCAAAATAATGATGCCGATATGTCAAAATATCCGCGCCGGATTTTCGGCAGTATTATGTCCTTTTGGGCTTTATGATACAATATTTTGGGCAGATTAACGAAACTTTTCCTGTATCTGTAAAATTTTATCAAATTGCTTGCATATGAGGACAAAAACGGCTAAAATATATGAGGTATATAACCAATAACCAATTATACTAACAACGGAGGAATTCAAATGTCAGTTAAAGTTGCTATTAACGGCTTTGGCCGTATCGGTCGTCTTGCATTCCGTCAGATGTTCGGCGCAGAGGGCTACGAGGTTGTTGCTATCAACGATCTTACCAGCCCCGAGATGCTTGCAAACCTTCTCAAGTACGATACCGCTCAGGGCGGCTATTGCGGAAGAATAGGCGAGAATCTTCACACCGTAGACTTCAAGGCTGCTGAGTATGAAGAGGACGGCAAGACTGTCAAGGTTCCCGGCGCTATCATAGTTGACGGTAAGGAGATCACCATCTATGCTATGCCCAACGCGAAGGATCTTCCCTGGGGCGAGCTTGACGTTGATGTTGTTCTTGAGTGCACCGGCTTCTACTGCTCCAAGGCTAAGAGCCAGGCTCACATCGATGCAGGCGCTAAGAAGGTCGTTATCTCTGCTCCCGCAGGCAATGACCTCAAGACCATCGTCTTCAGCGTCAACGAGGACACCCTCACTGCCGACGACACCATCATCAGTGCAGCTTCCTGCACCACTAACTGCCTTGCTCCCATGGCTAAGGCTCTTAACGATTACGCTCCCATCCAGAGCGGTATCATGTCCACCATCCACGCTTACACCGGCGATCAGATGATCCTCGACGGCCCCCACAGAAAGGGCGACAAGAGACGTGCCCGTGCAGGTGCTGCCAATATCGTTCCCAACTCGACCGGCGCTGCTAAGGCTATCGGCCTTGTTATCCCCGAGCTCAACGGCAAGCTTATCGGCTCCGCTCAGAGAGTTCCCGTGCCGACCGGCTCCACTACCATCCTTACCGCTGTTGTCAAGGGTAGCGATGTGACTAAGGAAGGCATCAACGCTGCTATGAAGGCTGCTACTTCCGCTTCCTTCGGCTACAATGAGGATCCGATCGTTTCCTCCGATGTTATCGGCATGAGATTCGGCTCTCTCTTCGATGCAACTCAGACCATGGTTGCTAAGATCGCTGACGATCTGTATGAGGTTCAGGTTGTTTCGTGGTACGACAACGAGAACTCCTACACCAGCCAGATGGTCAGAACCATCAAGTATTTCGCAGAGCTCAGCAAGTAATCAGCCAAGTTCATTGCCCCGCACGAAAGTGCGGGGCATTTTTTTTATATTGTTATCTTCGGCGAATTTTTGACGAAGGCTCCCCTGTATGGGAGCCGGATACGCGAAGCGTAGACTGAGTGGCTATTGCCTCGAATTTTAAATGACATACAATCCGCGCCATACAAAACATAAAAATCCTCCGTACACCAAAATGTACGGAGGATAATTTTTTTATATCGCGAGGAACGCTTTTGCGAGTGCGAAGTAGATGAGCAGGGTGACCATATCGACTATCGTCGTTATCATCGGTCCTGCCATGAGCGCGGGGTCGAGCTTTATCATCTTTGCGATTATCGGCAGGGTGCATCCGATTATCTTCGCCACTATAACAGCGCAGACCATTGCAGCCGAAACGACAAGATAAACGGGCATTCCGCCGGAGGAGAAGAGCATCATTCTGCCGATGTTGACTGCCGCGAGAGTCAGTCCGCAGATGAGCGCGACTCTTATCTCTTTGAACACTATCTTCAGATAGTCCTTCGGGTGGATCTCGCCGAGCGCAAGACCGCGGATTATCAGCGTCGAGACCTGATTGCCGGCGTTTCCGCCCGTATCCATGAGCATAGGTATGCAGGCGGTGAGTCCCGCGACTGCTGCGAGCATATTCTCGTAGTTTTCGATTATCTTGCCTGTAAAAGTCGCCGAGACCATGAGCACCAGAAGCCAAAGGATTCTGTTCTTTGCGAGCTTGAAAACGCCCGTCTTGAGGTAGTTGTCGTCCGAGGGATGAAGCATTGCCATCTTCTCGAAGTCCTCGGTGTTCTCGTCCTCGATGACGTCGACGATGTCGTCTATCGTGATTATGCCGACGAGCCTCGCCTCGTTGTCAACAACGGGGACGGAGAGCAGGTCGTATTTTCTCGCTATGTCTGCAACTTTCTCCTGGTCGTCGAGCGTGTTGACGCAGATGAGCTGGGAGTCGGTGTCCATTATGTCGCGGATAAGCTCGTTGTCTTTTGCCATCAGCAGCGTGTGCAGGGCGACCGTGCCGATAAGATGGCGCTTGTCGTCGATGCAGAAGCAGGTGTAGACCGTCTCTTTGTCGACGGCGGTCGAGCGTATGTGCTCGATTGCCTGACCGACCGTGAAAAAGTCATGCAGCTCGACCATCTCAATGGTCATTATCGAACCTGCGCTGTTTTCGGGATATTTCAAAAATCTGTTTATCAGGCACCTCGTCTCGCTGTCTGCCTTTGCGAGCACGCGGCGCACGACGTTTGCCGGGACTTCTTCGAGGAAGTCGACGGTGTCGTCAAGGAACATGTCGTCAAGCAGGTTCTCAAGCTCTGTATCTGTTATAAGATTCAGCAGCTGCGCCTGAGAATCGGGCTCAAGATAAGAAAAAACGTCCGCCGATATGTCTTTGGGGAGGATGCGGAATATCCGCAGAAGCTCGTCTTCCGGGAGCGATTCCATCGCCTGCGCTATATCAACGACGTTCATGTCGCACAGCTGTTCACGCAGATCGGCAAGTTTGCCCTCTGCCAACAGTGCGCTGATATTTTCCAGGATATCACGGCTCATATTGCACCTCTTTCTCCGTGAGGCGCACGCAAAAAGAGCCGATTTTTTTATCGGTCGAACTTTTTCGGGCGTGACCCCACAGCTTTATTTTTAGTTTGCCAACTTCGCGGCTTAGGTTTGTCGCTGCCCAAAAAATTTCACCACTTTTCAAAAATTTTTGCGTCGGGAAAGCCCGACGGGAGCACTTTTCGCACTTCTACATTAGTTTATACCCCACGACCTCAAAAGTCAAGCAAAAGAGCAAAAATCTTGCGTAATCGGCGGCAATCACCGAAAACGGGGAAAATCAGCTGAAAAATGCCTGAAAACAGGCGAAAACAGACTTTTTGTTTCTCTAAATATTAATAAAATATGAACTTTATTGACGCCACGCCGTTTTTTGCACCCCGATATGCAAAAAATCGGGGTGTTTTCGCTATGGGTGACGGGCGCTTCGGAGACCGCCGCCGAAGAGCACGTGAATATAGATGAGGAGATGAGAGTATGAAAAAGAAAGAACCGCTTTCGCCGAAAGAGGAGAATTTTTGCCGCTTCTTTGTCGCGTCCCGCGAACCACGCGCGTCGGCTGCGCGGGCTGGCTATTCCGTCCATCCGGAGCGAACGGCAATGAAACTGCTCGCCGATCCGGAGATCAAAAGGCGAATAGCGAAGCTCGAAAACGAGCGCGACGCGAAGCTTGCGGAGGTCACTGAAGGTTATCGCAGGCTCGCTTTCGGGAGCGTTGCGGACGCGGTGAAGCTCATTTTGTCGGACGAGCCGCCCTGCGAGTCGGAGCTCGAAAAGCTGGATTTGACAATGGTATCGGATATCAAATGCCCGAAGAACGGGGGAATAGAGGTCAAATTTTTCGATCGACTCAAGGCACTCGACCGACTTTGCGAGCTGAGCAATGCCGCTTCGGCGGGAGAAAATTCGGATTTCCTCTGCGCGCTTGACCGCAGTGCGCGTGCTCTGCGCGGGGATGATGCGGGTGAGTAAACGCAAAAATAACACTTTTGAGAGCTTCTCGGAAAAGCAGCTTCGGGTGCTCTCGTGGTGGTGCCCGTCGAGCCCGGACAGAAATTTTGACGCGATAATCTGCGACGGCGCCGTGCGCTCCGGCAAGACCCTGTGTATGTCCGTCTCATTTGTCGCGTGGGCGTTTTCGGCGTTTGACGATACATCTTTCGCGCTGTGCGGCAAGACGGTGACTTCGCTTAGAAGAAACATAATCACGCCGATTCTGCCCGTCCTGCGCCGACTCGGCTTCGACTGCCGCGAGAAGCTGT
>ULYI01015116.1_pt1 | contig 25242 bp, 27 predicted proteins | sample 1962171 | NCBI WGS metagenome assembly ULYI01 (sample SAMEA4835863, study PRJEB28245) | human gut metagenome | biome: gut microbiome; material: fecal sample | place: Denmark | collected 2008 | reverse complement strand
AGCAGGATCTCCTCCTCGTTCTCGGCATCCCATAACCAGAAATCATCCAACCATTTCCCAATTCCCGTGTCCGGGGTCATTTCCTGAAAAGGCTGGCTCTGGATCAGGTATTCATGCCGCTTTTTACGCAGCAGCCGTTCGTAACCGGGGAGTGTTTCACCGCGCAGCACTGCTTCACAGGCCGGGATAGGTTGGCGCAGCTCTTCGCTCATGCGGCGTCGCACTGCGGCACTATACCCTTTATAGGCGAACGAATAATCCCGCTTGACAAGGTGGATCTCATCACGTTCCGGCTGCCGGTTCTGACGTCTGAGTGTCTGACGAAGATAATGCAGTACCTTCGCCTCGGTCAACCGCCGTTTGCACCATTCCTCATATCGCATCTCTGGCGGTTGTGTCTCCGTATAGAACCGATGCAGATACGCGCAGCATTGGGCATACCGATCCTTCAGGGACGGATGTATCCTGATTTGGTACAGCATCTTCTCTACCGTATAAGTAAACGATGCAGAGGTTTGACGCTCCTTTGCCAGTTCCCGCAGGATCTTGGCGCGATTTTCCTTCAGCATGGCCTTTGGCATTTGCAGCAGCGACATGTGGATCGCTTGTGCTGCACCAGCATAGATGCCGCCGGAAAGATCGCTATCCATTCCTGTGTGATAGCGAGCCGGTGTTTCGGAATCCACGCCCTTCTTCTGCCAGAACTGCAGCTTTATTGGGAAGTGCGAAACACCCATCTGCGCAAAGGTATCATCCGGCAACAGGATCTGACCAAGAAACCGGAATTGTGCCTCCATCTTCCGAATCATTGAGCTGTCCGAAAACGAGTCGGCCAGAAATGAGTTGGGTACGATCAAAGCCAGGATCCCCAGCGGCTTCAAGAATTGGGCAGCCTTCAAGCAGTAGTAGAGCTGTGATAGATACTCCTTTCCATTCTCAGCCATCCATTGCAGGTTGAAGGGCGGGTTGCCTACCACATAATCAAAGCGTACCTGCGGCATATAATTGCGAATATCCTTATTAACCAGATTGGCCTCCGGATAAAGATATGACGCCACCTTGAATGCCTTGGTGTCCAATTCACAGCCATAGACATTGGCTTCCACCGGCATTACGTTGAAGAAGTTCCCCATCCCACAGGTGAGGTCCGCTACCAGATCGTCCTCTTCCAGTCGAAGGCAATCCGCCACAAACTGACACAAGGCGGGCGGTGTAAAGAACTGGCCGTTTTCCAGCTCTTTTTTTGCCTCACTGTATGTATGGTAGCTCCGATAGTTCTTCCGGGAAAGCCCGTGCAGGCCTCCATCCCCTGTATAACCCTGAAAAATATCCTGCTTCGTGATACCATACGCTTCGCAGCAGTTGTTGTCGATCAGGTACAGGAGCTTTTCGTTAACTGCTCTGCGACTGCTCTGGGGGATCGATTCTGTCGAGGGTGTATACTTCATGACGACACCTCAGCATGAATAGTCAAGATACGTTTCGGCAAACTCCTTTGCAATAGACGCCGTCTTAAACTTCAGATCCACGCGCCCGTTTTTGAACATGCGCAGTTGTACGAGCTTCTGGCAGGTTGGAAACTGGAACTGCGATGTGGATACGTCAGAGTACCCCAGCAGCTCGGAAAAGCCTGCGGGAAAGCGCCCAAATGTATTGGTCTCATAGTGTGCTACAGCGGTAAAAATGTCCTGCATACGTTCTGCAAGCCTCCACTCTTCATGGCCCCATCGTTCATCGCAACTGCAAAAGTATCCGCCAAAACGAAGCGTATCTCCTTTTCTATCGTAACCGGCATTGCTATTACTCCAATATGCCGCCTTATGGCATTTGGTACGCAGCTCCTGAAAAGCACGTTCTACGAAGCTGAGTCCGTCCAGCTGTATAAACATCTGGTCAACCACATCTTCATAGTGCAGCGAAAGATCCCGCAGATTGCGATGATACTCCTTGCTCCATCCTGCCCTATGCCGAGCAGGTCTCTTTGCGCCTGAATCGCTTTTTTCCACTGTTGGCGTATTTCACGGAGCGCACGGCAGGATTCATCATACGCCTGTTGATGGGTTTCGCAGAACATCAGGTCATCCTCCGGCAGGCGGGAATCCGCCTTGATCTCAACTTGCTCCAATTTATCGAGTAATCCCATAATTAAAAGTCCTCCTACAAAAACAAAAGCACCGCTGAACTGTCGTCAAACAATTCAGCGGTGCTTCTCCGCGTTTATTTCTTATTGTGCTGCTTCGATTAACACGTTTGGTATCCGGGGAATGGGCATAGATTTACACTGGACTTTACTGCCGCATAAATTGGTATGTTAGCTTCCTTCAATCCCATTATACCCATTATACTGGGAGATGGGGATATAGGAGGACGGCGTTTGCCGCCCTCCTATACCATTCGTCATACTATGCGCACATCGCCTCCGGCAGTTCCATCACAAAAGGGTACGTTTCCAAGGACACATGATACATGGAGTTCATGGTCTCAAAAACGGCCTTTCGGTCAGTGAGAGATTGGATACGGACGACCCGTGAGGTGCAGACCAGATCGCTATGATGGCGTATCCATGCACGGCTGCCCTCGCAGAGCGGTGCGGCCAACCGGCCGGTAAGAATGACCTGCTTCTTATTCATTTTCTTTCTCCTTCCTTCGACCTGTGTGGTCGTGAAAAGCGCGATCATTATCCGAATCGAAAAACAGCTTGCGAATGATCTAATAGGCGCACTTGAGAATACTCCGCACCATGTGCACGGTGGTATTCTCCCTCTGCGCGATCTCCCGCGTACCGTAGCCATCTGCCTTGAGCCGCAGTACGTTCATATCACGGCGGGGCATATGCCGGCCCAGATCGTGGAACAGCAGGCCGATCTCCATCTCCAGAAAGCTCTCATCCGTTGCGGAGAGCATATCGGACAGAGACAGGCCGGCATCGTCCATAACAGCATTGAGGCTGACCGTCGGTGCTGCACGCTTGGTAGATGCCTGATGGCGGAAGTGGTCTGCCAGGCGGCTCTCCATCTTGCGCCATGCAATGGTGGCGAAGCTGAAACGGCTGGACTCACCCTGCGTGGTATAGTCCATGACTGCCTGCAAGTAGCCAAAGACCACCACATCGTAATACTCATCCTCCGGCAGCTTCTTCTCATTGAGAAAAGCATAGACCAGATTGTGATGCTCCTCCGCAAATAACTGCTGCGCCGGGGTCATGGGGGTATTTTCATTCATTACAGTTCCTCCTATATGCCGGGAGCCGCAGCCTGTGTTTTACACAGACTGCGGCTCTTCACATGTTTCAGATCCTTATAAGGTCTGACAGGTTCATTTAGTGGGGAAGCTCCTCACGCTCGCCATCGATCACATCCGCACCGGAAATGCAGAAATGCTGGCCGCTGTCGGCAACAGCATACTCGGTGTTTGCGGTGGCATACTGGTCCTCCTCACCCTCACGGGCGGCAGACAGCTCCGCACGGTTCTTCAGCATCTCCTTCGCCTGCTGGCGGAACGACTCTACAAAGGCGCGGAACTCGCCCACCTGTTCAGGCTGGAGATCTTCCACCTTACGGAAGGTCGCCACGCTGTAGGTGTTGTTGCCGTTGTCCACGCGCTTCAAGCCGATCTGCACCACGCTGCTCCATGCCGGACGGCGCCGGGCCACAAACGCGGCGTTCATGAAATCATTGAACGGTCGCAGGCTGGTAGGCGGCAGAGAGAGCTGCAGCGGGATATAGTCACCGTCCTGCAGAAGATACAGAATACGCATATTTTTGCAGGCCTTCCCCTTTCCGTCTGTTGCCGTCCCGTAACGGTTCAGCTCACAGGCAGCGCAGGCGCCGCCGGGCGTACCGTAGCCCTGCTTTCCGTCCACGGTGGAGCACAGAGGGACGGTGTTATCATCGTATTCACAGCCCTCGGGCCAATACGCGCCACTGGCATGGTGATACAGGATAACGCCCTGCAGAAAACGGGTATACTCCGGATTCTCCGGGTCGCCGGTAGGCAGCTCGAATTGCAGTGCGCCGCCGGACGGGATCTTGACCTTGGGGAATGAGAGCGTCAAGCCCTCCATATCGTCGGCAAGATCATCGTTGCCGAAATCAAGGCCGGCCATGGTGGGAAGGTTGAATGCACTGGCAGTTGCCATCGTAGTAGTTTCAGGATAACTCATTTTTTGATCCTCCATTTTATCTTTTTTGTTTTTTCACATTACGCCGCGGATACCTGATTCAGCCGCGACCACACACTTCTGGGCATTGCCAGAATGTTGTAGCCGATGATCTCCAGATCCGAGGCGCGGTCATAGCTGCTTACGTCTTGACTGTACCGTGTTACCGCATTGGAAAGACCGTACAGGCTCAGGTCATGGCCTTCGATCAGATGTTGCAGGATGCCCTCACCCTCCGAGTCAGTAAGGCCGAACTGTCTGCTGGCCAGCTTCACAACGCCGGGTACATCTGCGGTGTTCATGGGGACGGCCGCAGCCTCCCGCATCATGCCCACCACCTGAGCGAACCGCGCTTCCTCTGCGGCGGCACGGACAGTGTCCTGCACCTTCAGCAGAAAAGCGTGATCGTCTGCAGCCAGCGTCTTTTCGGAATAGAGCTGGAAGTTCTCCTCCGCATCCGTTGCCCGGCCAATATGGTTGCGCTTTGTGGCGGCGTCGTTGACCACCATACCGTTGCTGCATACCAATCGGTAGATCAGAGGCTGGATGTTGACAGAGCCTAAGCCCACCTCGCTATTGCTGATGACCACACCGGCCTGCACTGTGTCACCCGGCGTCACATCCTCCTGTAAACGGGGATTGACCGCCTTGATATACATGCGGGAGTCGGTGATCTGGCAGCTCTCGATGCGCACATCGGGGATCTCCGCCAGGATGGGCAGCACCGCTGAGGCGATACTGTAGTTGTCCATACGCAGATAACGATTGCTGAGATAGGCGCGTGCCTTACCGTCCAGCACACGGATCATGCGCTGGGCAGGTGTCCGCTCCAGCCATGTGTTGACATTGTGTGCCAGTAGTCCGGGGTCTTCGCTGCGCATTCGCTCATAGTACTTGGCAGGGATACTCAGATGCGTACCGATCTGCCGGTGGGCGATGTCCCCGATCTCCAGCGGTTCGATACGGTCTGCGCCGTCACTGTCCAGCACACGAAGTGTCAGATCGGGACCATAGCTTTCCAGACGAAGATTGCCGGTATTGACCACATAATCCTCTTTGGCACTCTGCTGCCGGGTGATCTCCGCGGCAAGCTGTTCCAGGGTTAAGCCTGTTTTCATGGCAGCACCCTCCTTACCAGTTCAGCGCGATGGCATCATCCGTCATGCTGGCGGCGATGCCCTCACGCTCGAATACCTTCAGGAGCCGGGGCCAGTAATGCTTCTCCGGCAGGCTTTTGAATGAGGTCTGCGCTTTCTCTACGTCACCCTGACGGATGCAGATGTCACCGTTGTCCTTGATGACAAGGCTGCTATAGCCACGGGAGTTGAGGTCGTAGATCAGATCATCCAGAATCTTGCGCCCCTGCTGCTCGAACCAGACCTGCGGATCGATCTCACGGGGCGGAGCAGGCAGCTTCTCGGAGGTGCCGTTCTCCGCCGCACTCTGTACCACAGGTGTGACCTTCAGCAGCGAGCAGGAGAAGTTGGCCTTTTGGTCAAAGGTCACCTCCGCCTGATCATAGTCGGGAATACCAGAGATGGTGATACGGCCTGTACCGCCGTGAAGGATCAGCTTCTCCGGCTCTGGGCTGCGCCACTCCCATGCGGCATCCGGATACACTGCTTTCAAATATGCGGAGATCCGGTGGTTAACATGGCGGAGCAGCAGTGGGCCGAAGCCATCCTCCTCTTCCACAGACAGTGCGCGAAGACTCTGGCGCTGTGCGTCATAGGCTGCTCTGCGGGCGGCGCGCCGCTTTTCGTTTTCCTGTTCCTGTATATAAGGGAACACGAATGCGGCCGTGACCCAAATCGCCCAAATGGTAAATGCGGCTGTCAGAAGCCATATCTGCGTGTCGCTGCGTACAAACGCAACGATGGCCAGAACGGCTGCGATAAGGACAGATACGCCAGACCAGATGGACTTCTTCTTATTCATGCTTTGCACATCCTTTCCTTTTCGTGATGAAAACAAAAAAGAGGAGCTGCCACGCATCCTTTTGATACATGACAGCTCCTCTTATGCCCGGCATCCTATCCGGGCAAGGGTTCTCGTTCTCCGTCGATCTCCGGTACCTGTTCAGGCACTTTCGTGTCATAGGGCTGGAGATACCGCCATCGCAGCGCGATGACCTTCAGACGCTTATCCCGCGTCCAACCATCCCGTTTCAGATAGTCCTCCAGCTCCAGTGTGCCTTCCACACTGATCAGCGCGCCGCGGCACAAGCCTCTTTTGGCGAACTGTGAGGCAATAGCCCCAAAGGCAACGACCTGATAATACTGCGTTCTTGCGTAAGCCCCCTTACCGGTACGCTCCGCAAGGTCGAACCGTAGATAGGGCCGATTATTGGCGCTGATCTTCAGTTCAATATCATCCGATACAATACGGCCAACGACGGATATGTTTGCCATTACACTCCTTTCTGCCTTACGGCTTAAATATCTATAATAAAAAGTGCCGGCATACAGCATCAGCAATAAGCCAAAGCTGTCATGTCGGCACTAAATTACAATCTTAACAAACGTGTGCGATCCGAAAGGTATTCGGAAACCCTGAATAGGCGATGCACAAAGAACAACTACAAGTGCATTGTAGCACTATATATTGCGATTGTCAAGAGTCGCAATTCTATATATAGATATTTATTGAAACACACGAGAATCAATGATGTGCTGCAGCGCAGTGATTGCGGTGGAATATGACACGTCTTCAAAAAGGAGTGCGGATGTAATCTGCTCATAGTCACTCCTATATGCATCGGAGTCAACGATCTGCCGAAGGAGATTATTCATATCCACCCCCTCTTGTGCAGACAGGCAGACCTTGTGCGAGCGGCGTTCCAGAATGACCTCACTGGCTAATTGTCGCAGAGTATCATCAATCGTGACGATCATACTCAACTTATATATGTCATAAATGTGCCGCGAATGCTCTGTGATCGATCCATTGAGGTAGTAGTCTGCAAGTGCAAACAGCTTATCCAGCAGGGTACGCTCCGCTGCCTGCACATTGATTGAAAAAGGTTGCAGATTGTATTCGCGGATAATATCTTCTCTGCCGGTATCTTTCAGGAAATCATAAATGAAACTGGATGCGTCCATGGGATGATTCGGGAATGCGCGCATGGAAACAACGGTTTCAACGATAAGCTGCTGCTTCAAATACGTTGCCCCTTGCAATGCAGGGTAATTGATCACATAGCGATTATAGTCGCGCCGACTGCGAATTTCTTCAGCATTGCTCAGGGATAATCCCAAGTCATCAACTACCGCCAAAATATTTCGCTTGAGTGCTTTACGCTGCCCTTCACTGGGACGGTCTTCAACATTCAAATCAATGTCCTCAGAAAAGCGCTGGATCAGCTTATAGCATTTTGAGAGTGAAGTTCCGCCCTTGAACACCATGTCTGGCTGATAGGAAGTCATCCTCCTTAAAAACTCCGTGACATAGTAGTCTTTTTCAATGATGCTGGCCGCAATCCCTGTCGCATCTGCCGTTCGTAGTATAGCTTGCTCGAACAATTCTCTATTACTGTGTAACATGATAGATGATCTCACTTTCCACCAGAGTGCGCATAGCCTTATCAGGAAACGCAGGTGCGTATTCTGTGATGTCGCGTCTCGTAATGCCGTTTTTTGTGATAAACTCTATGGTCAGTTTCTTCCTCCCTTCGGAGAAATAAGGTGCCGGCATTTCATTCATAAGCTCCAGGAAGCTCAACACAGCAGCATTTTTTGCCGTGACCTTACTTCTGGCTCTGCGTAGAATAACACGCTGCTTCCCGATAGCTAACTCACGGGAACGTGTCTTTTCGTTGTTGGTACAGACTTCAATGGTATTGGGCATTTGCGTTGACAGCCCCAGTTGGTTTAAGAAAGCTGCACCGGAATAGTAGCCGTAACAGCCAGAACTATCCTTTACATATTTTTTCTCGATTACTTTGCGGGGGTCGAGCAGACTGGCGCCAAATGCTGTCTCAGTGGGAATATAATAAATACCGCGGTCAAAACGCACCAGCCTACCAGTTCTACACAATTCGTTCAGTTCTTTGAAGAGCCACGGGCGTGAATAGCCCCCGCAGTCAATCTCATCAAGTAAGATCGGCTCGTTACAGCCGAAATTCGTTGTGAGTCTATCTAAAAGCGTCATATCACAGCCTCCTTCTAATCATAGTATGCTTTTCTTGATTTGAATTATACTATAATCAACGCACTGTGTCAACATTGCTATAATCCGACGCCGCCTCAAGCCCAAGAAAGCCATCGGTCGGGAGAGATTCGTCTATGAAGCTGCTGCCGGTCTGTACCTGTGCAGGAGATTTGTGTGCAGAGGCTTTGAAATAGAAACGATATTGGCGGCCAACCTCTATCTTGTCCTGCCTGGGCAGTACAAGTGTCCTTTCACGCTCCTGACTGTCTATGATCCGGATATTGCGGTACTTGCGGAGCGGCGTCTGTGTGATGGCAATGCAGATGCCATCAACGGTCGAGTAGTGCCCGGCGATAATTAGGCGGTAGAGTTCTGCCGTTTTATAGGCAAGTCCTATGGCGAGGATACCGCTGAGCAGAGCTGTAACGGTATCGAGGGAAAAGAAAATGGTTGCCAGCCCTACAAGGAAGAAAGCCGCCCCTGCCAACGCGGTGAGGAGCAGCTTTCTTCTCAGAGGCAGCGGTGCTGTCCTGAGCTTGTCCATCATGACAGCCTCTCAAAGATGATCTGACGGCGCAGATAGAGGTTTGCCACAGCCTGCAGCACGGGGCGGCAGCAGACGAAGGGCCTGACCATATCCGCGATATTGTCGCTGGTGGTGGTATCGTCTGCATACAGGGCGTCCATCAGCTGCGAATCAGAGTGGATCGTATGGATGTCATACTCCACACACTTGATCAGTTCTGCCGTGGATAAGAGTGCCTGACGGGACAGACGATAAACCCGCCGTTCGTTTGCGCTGCGCCGGTCCTTGCGAAACAGCTTCCTGGTAACCACAAAAGGGACATGGCCGAAAACCGTCAGCTTGATAAACGAGATCAGCCGCAGCAGCAGACTGTCTGAGATTGGCACCACGTAAAGCCCTGACAACAGAGCATACAGTGCATCCTCATCGGTTTCGCCGCAGCCCTCCACCACTAGTCCGCGCTGCATCAGTCGGCGCATACAGTCGGAGATACTGCGCTGGGGTCTGATGCCGCTGGCTTTCAGCTTGGCAGAATAAGCATCCTCAAGGGATCCGGCGTCCATGATCTGCCAGTTCAGTGCTGCCCAAAGGATCATCTCCTGGATGTCCAATGCATATTCCCGGTTGTTGATGATGACCATAGGGCAGGTCATATCGCCCATGCGGCCTTTGCGCTCGAATCGGCCGACGGCCGTATAGTATTTCTGCATGAATTTCACCTCACATTTTTCACGAAGCCTTGGAGCTTTTCTTCAACGGCTCATATTCAAGGCTATTCAAAAACTCCGCATTGTTCCTCAGCCGCTCAGCGGCTCTATGTACGGCCGCGCCCAAATAGTTGGCCTTGATCCCATAATAGGCAGCAATGTCCGTATTGCTCAGGCCGATAAATTTCAGCTGCATCGCCTCGATACCCAGCCGTGCGACACCGTTGTATTGCTGCTTCGCGCTTTCCAGAAGCGATAACGCATCTACCTCAGCCAACTGCTCCTGAAGACTGCGGATGCCGGAGGCCATGGCACGGTGATTGTCAGCCTCCGTGTCAAAGATCTCCGATACAGGAAAGCTGCGCAGCTCCTTGCTGTGCTGCAGCCGGCAATAGGTACGCAGACCGTTCTCAACGACCCTCTGAGCATAGGTAGAAAAGCTGGCGCCGCCGTCCGGGTCATACGTCACTGCGGCCTTGCAAAGCCAAATGCAGCCCTCTTGAAACAAATCGTCATAGCCGAAACCATAGCGCTGCTCATTGACCTGAATGCTGGTACGGATGACCCAGCGTACCACGTCCATATTCGCCTCTACCATACTGCGCTGGGCATCAGTAAGGGCAATATCCCTATTCTTCATCGTCAGATTCACCTCTCTTTCTCTGTGGCTTTAGGCGTGCTCTCTATGCGACCTCTGCGCTGTGGATACGAAACTTATCGCAGGCGCAGATCAACCGATCACACATGTACGCGCCGAATTGTGCGATATGCGCCTGTTCCTCGTGCAGACCGAACTCTGTCTGCATCCATTGATACGCCTCTTTCTTGGTCATCAAGCCGGAACGCCACAGGCGGTCAAAAGCCCGGTGCGCCTGGATACGCTTATGCCGAAGCTCCCCGTCAGCCAGAGAGCCCATGGGCTGCCGTGTGGCGCGATGGGCAGCCACATAGCTGTTGCAGGCGGGATAGCGGTCGCAAACATACAGATAGCTTCCTGCACTACGACTGTTGCCATATACAAAGCTGGCAGGATGCAATGTAGCCTTAGCTCCGCAATTAGGGCAATGGATATTGACTCTTTTCAGAATGTTCACCTCCTTCTTTCGGCTTGTGTGCGTTCATTGTTGGCAGCTCTCCCACAATTGGGATAAACTGCACCGTTTCGGGTCTTCTACGTTCCAGACAAGCCAGCTGGTGTAGAAGCGTTGGAATCCCTCCAGCGTCATAATGCCGATGCAATCATATTTATCCACGGTCTCACCGGACAGTTCCTCGAATACCGCCACAGGGATGATTGACGGCACGGCATTGTGATTTACAGACAGAAGAAAACCGGAGCACCCGTCACAACGCTGGCAATCAATGAAGAAGCTGTTGCGCCAGTTACAGCAGGTTGCCTGTAAAAATCGGTAAAAACGCTTGTCCATAAAATTCCCTCTACTATCATTATCCGTAAAACGAAATCAAAAGTGCGCCACTTTTTGAAAAAATTTTCAAATTTCTCTGCGGCCACGGGGTCGGGGGCGTCTGGAGACGATAATTGCCACGGCAGCTGCCGCAGCCAAAATGATACAAATTGCTTTTTTCATTGTGCATTTCTCCTATTATCAGTTCGTTCACAGTAGACCACAAATCGCTGCCGCCCGCCGCCGGCGTAGGGGTGACAGGTCAGCCGCGTCGCAGTTCTTGTCAACTTTCAGGCTTCTTTACCTCACAGGAGCGGTGGTTTGAATCACCGCCCGCTGAAATGTTACCGGGTTTATCTGCAAACATTTCATCAGAGCTATTGATTTTTATCTCACGGTGTCGTATACTATCCATTGAAATGTAGCATGATAATACCAGCAAGTTTTCAATGGAGGTTGGGCTATGGAAATAAAACGAGATCGCTATTTGAAAAAAATCATCTCCTTCATGTGGGATGGTCAGGTGAAGGTGATCACTGGCATCCGCAGATGCGGCAAGTCCTTTCTGCTTCGCAATCTGTTCAAGAGTTATCTTCTCGGTGAGGGTGTTACCGAAGATCATATTCTGTCCTTTGAGTTGGACTTGACCCGTGATATTCGCTATCGCAATCCGCTGGAGCTTTCGGCTCATGTCCGTGAGATCGTAGAACACAGTGCAGACCAATATTATCTTTTTGTAGACGAGATTCAGATGTCCGACGAGGTTCCGAATCCCTACAATCCAGATGGCAAGAAGGTTACTTTCTACGACGCGCTCAACGATTTGAAGTCCTTGTCCAACTTGGACATTTATGTGACCGGCAGCAACTCCAAAATGCTGTCCTCTGACATACTGACAGAGTTTAGAGGACGCAGCGACGAGATCCGTGTGCATCCGCTTTCCTTTGCCGAATACTATTCAGCCGTAGGCGGTGATAAGCAGGATGCCTTTGAGGACTATGCCTTCTACGGCGGTATGCCGCTGATCCTGTCCCGGCCCACGGATACCGCGAAAATGGCTTATCTGAAATCACTTTTTTCCGAGGGTTATCTGAAGGACATTGTAGAGCGGAAGAAGATCAAGCGTGAGGATGTGCTGTCCGCTATTCTTGACTTGCTTTGTTCGTCTATCGGCTCTCTGACCAACCCAACGAAGGTTGCTGCCGCCATCAACACAGTGCAGAAGCGTAGCGGTGAAAATGTCGTTGCCTTGAACACCGTGAATGCCTATATGGATCACTTATCGGATTCCTTCCTCTTTACCGAATGCAAGCGCTGGGATGTGAAGGGCAAGAGCTATTTTGACTATCCCAACAAATACTACTGTGAGGACATTGGACTGAGAAATGCCCGTATCGGCTTCCGCCAGCAGGAGATGACGCACATCATGGAGAACATCATTTTCAATGAGTTGATGATCCGTGAATGCGCCGTTGACATTGGCATTGTCTATGGCAACGAGAAAAATACCAAAGGAAAGGTCGTGCCGGTCGCGCGGGAAATCGACTTCATTGCAACCTCCGGTGGCAAGAAGACCTATATCCAGTCTGCCTACGCATTGGGAACAGCGGAAAAGGCGATCACCGAGAATAAGCCTTTCGCGCTGACCGGTGATTCCTTCCCGAAGATCATTGTCCGTCATGACATCCGTAAGCGTTGGTATGATGAGGGCGGCATTCTCAATATTGGCGTCATTGACTTCCTGCTGGATGACACGCTTGTCTGAATCCTCTCAAAATAAAACTGCTCACCGTGATTGGCTCATGGTGGGCAGTTTTTCGCAGTACACCACATACCTCTCCCGCCCACCGCTGGCGTAGGGATGGCAGGTCAGCAGCGTCAGCAGGTCGCGGTTTGATTGAATTTTGATTCTTTCGATTTGATGCGGCTGGATGATCTGAATGTCTGCCACGGTGTAGGTCAGCGTCTCCCATAGATTGGTGAGCCTTACGGTATCCCCTACAGCCAGCTTATCTATGTGCCGAAAGTAGTCCGCTCCGCGCCAGCCCCGGTGGCCGGCGATGACACAGTTGGTGTTATCCCCACCGATGGGTGCGGAGGTATTGCCCAGCACCGCCGCGCCTGCGGCAAGGTGAGCATCGGACGCGCCCAGATAGACCGGCATGGTCAGCTCCATAGCGGGTATCTCTAAGACGCCAATGATCTCATCTTCGATGCCGTAGGTGGTCAGGTCAGCGGCAGGCTCCTCGCAGGCTTCGAGGTCGGTGAGATTACACTGCTTTTCTGCGTAAAGCTGGCGGTTGTACTCCTGTAGAGCCGCCAGCAGTTCGGGGTATTGCTGCTCCGGCTTTCGTTCTTCGAGGAAGCTCTGCACGGTGGCGTCTGTGTCGGCTTGCAGCCTATGTCCCGTGAGCACCGGCCACAGCATGACATAGATGCCCGCCACAGCCAGCAGTGCCGCCAGTAAAAGGGATGTCTTACGCATGGCGTTTTCTCCTTATTAAGAAGTACCCGCCGCCTATCACTGCCACCACGCCAAGGCCGATGCCAAGACCTGTAAGGTAATGCTGCGTCCACGAGGATGCCACAGGTTTTTCTGCGGCGGCAGTCGCTTCCTGTTCGGGGGTGTAGGGAACACGGTGGCCTCGCACCAGCAGCCGGTGGGTGTTGACCCCAAACGGGGTACACGTCACCAGCGTGACCTGATCCTTGCCGTCCTCAATTTGGAGCAGGCTCGTGTCCGTGGGCAGCACCGTATTGATGGTGTCCACCTTATAGGCCAACACCTCGCCCAACACGTGGATGTAAAACGTGTCGCCCTCTGCAAGCTGGTCAATGTCCGAAAACAGCTTGGAACTTGCCATACCACTGTGCGCCGATAGCACTGCGTGGCTGCTGCTTCCACCCACCGGCAGAGATGTGCCGACCACATGGCCAACTGAGTTTTCCAGCGTATCCGCGTCCGTGCCGTGCTGCACAGGGAGGTACACATTGATCTTAGGGATGTCGATGTAAGCCATGACACCGCCCACAGTGAGCTGATCTGAGTAGGCCAAGGGAGGGGCGGATGCCCCTCCCTCAGTGATAGTTGCGCCGGACAGCATGGCGTTATACTGCTCTGCGGCTTCACGCTGGGCAGTCAGCTCGGCGTCGTCGGTATCTGCAATGGCCGCAGTGTAGGTGGTTTCTACATCGGAGTGGTACTTTTCACTTAAAAGTTCTCCCACCAATGGGTAAAACAGAAGCCCCAACGCCACAGCACCGCAAGCCGCCGCCAGTAGCCAGCGGTTCACCGCTCGTTCTTGTGCTTACGGCTGCGGATCACGATAAACGCCGCCGCGCCCAGCAGCGCCACGCCGCCGATGGTGAACATCCAAGTGCCGTAGCCGCCCGTCTTGGGCAAATCAAAGCCGGGGTTGTTGACCGCGGTCAGGGGGACGATGGCGTTGCCGTCCGTCATGCTGCCAGCCTTGCCGTTGACGGTGCCGGCGGCGGTCAGCAGCTTGGCGCCGCACTGCTCGCAAGCGCCGTTTTCCTTAGTGATGATGACGATCTTGACCGCTTCCTTGAGGAGAATGTAGCCCTTGTCGGTGGCAGTCTCAGTCAGGGAGTAAGTGTCATCCTCCAGCCCCTTCACCACCACATGACCCTGCACGTTGGGGACGAAGGTGGTGGCGTCCGCTTTCTTGGCAGCAAAGCCCTTGGCGTAGTACACGCCATCCTTCAGGTCGGCAATCACGAATACATCATCGGTGTCGTTGTGCAGCCGGAACTTCACGTTCCGCAGGTTGCCGCCGTTGTCGGAGAACTGCTTGAGAACGTCAATGCCGTAGGTGTAGACATGGCAGCAGTCCTTCAGAGTGTCGTAGTAAGTAGTGTTGGTGCGCTTCCAAGTCAGCTCGACTTCGTTGGGGTTATCCTTGTTGCCCATCTGAGCGTCGGAGGTCAGAGTGGCCGCATAGGTAATCCGCATGGTGCAGTCGGAATAGCCGCGCTTCACGCTGTCGGTGTAAACGGTGGTTGCCTCGTTGATCTCCGCCAGACCGGTATCGGTCATGCGGATGGTCATAGTGTTGGCTGCGTCATCGTAAGCCACGGCGAATTTGCCGGAGTTCTCGGCCCAGGTGGCGATTTTGTCATTGCAGCCAGCATCGCGGAAAAACTCGATGACCACATCGTTCTTGTTGTATTTGATGCCCTTGCTCAAAGTGTCCGCATAGGTGTACTCGCTCAGGCTGGATGCCTTGGAGGTAATCGTGGGCAGGGTGCTGATGATCTGGTAGTCCACCACATCGCCCGCGGATGCGGTGGCAGTGTGAGCGTAACTGTCCTTGATGTCGGTCAGGCTGCCGTTGTGCTTGCCGGTGGAGTTTTTGTTTTCACGGACGGTCTTTTCGAGGTTGGGGTTGCCAGTCTGGTTCTTGGGGTACACGCTCACATCGTAATTCCACGCCGCGCCGTCGATGGTGGTCATGGGCAGGGACACGAAGAAGGGATTGCAGGTGGAGGTCACGTTTTCAGGGACGCGAGTCTCCACAACGAGGTAAAGCCCCTGCTCCATGTCGGATGCAGAGGTGTGGCCGGTAACATCCGTTTCGGACATAGCCACACCGCCGTTCTTCACAGCCGTTTCCAGCGCATTTTTCACGGTGGTGGCATTGGCAGTCAGCGCAGCGGTCAGCTTGTTGTTGAGCATATCGCTGGTGAAGTAGTTGATACTGTTGTCGGTCTTGTGGGCGTCTGCGGCGGTCAGACCGATGGCAGACAGCACGGCGGTGCTGCGGTCGGAACTGTCGAATCCATACAGCACACCCACCCGACGCTGGCCATCCACCAGTTCACTGTTCATGGCAATGTCAGCGACGCGGAGGTAGGTAAACTCCACGCCCTGAATGGCGTACTTGCTCAGCTTGTCGATAACCGTGTCGTCATGTAGGCCGGTGGAAACGTAGGACTCAGCATCCCACGCGCCGTCGTTGCCGGCCTTGGTGATGTCGTACTTGTAGACGGAAAGGGATGCTTTCTTGCCGGGGTCGATGGTAGGCGCAGAATCTGTTGCGGCAAATGCTGTGGTCATCAGCCCAAGGGCCATAAGCGCCGCCAACAGCAGTGCCAACACGCGATGGATCTTTTTCATTTAGCTGTCTCCTTCATAAAATCAGATTTTTTGCAAAAACAAACACCCATGCAAAGCATGAGTGCTGCAAACAGGAAATAGGTTGTAAATCCCGTTCCGCCCGTGAACGGCAGGACGAATCCCGCATTGTTGCAGGCAGTGATGGTAATGTCTCGGTTATTGCTGTCCAACGTTCCTGTGAACAGCGGCTCGGTCAGGAGGGTGTACCCTGCGGGAGCTTTGGTTTCGGTAATACGATACTGCGCGCCAACCTTGAGGTCGCTCCACTTGGCGATGCCTGTGTTGTCGGTGGTCACTCTGCCGACCTCCGTCCATGTCTTACCGTCTGTGGAAGTCTCCAACAGCAGCTCCGCACCGGCAAGCGGTGCGCCCGTCGCATCCACCTTGCGGACGGTGATGCTGCCCTTGGCGAGTACGTTCTCGCGTGTGACTTTGATATTAAGGTTCGCAGTGGTCATGCTGAAATCGTATTTGGTCTCGTCCAGCACATAGCCGTCCACGGTGCTGATCTCCTGATAGGCGTATTTGCCAAGTCGCAGGCCGGAGAATGTCACCTTGCCGGTGGCATCGGTCGTGCCATCCGCGACCTTGTTGCCATCGGCGTCGAAAAGATAATACACCACACCGGCCAGCGGCTGCTTGGTTTCTGCGTCCACCTTCAAGACCTCAATACTGCCTTTGACCGGTATATTCTCGCGAGTGACCTTCAGCACCTGCCCGTTTTGGTTCAGCACAGCGGAGTACGCCGTGTCATCCAAAACATATCCGTCCGGTGCTTTGAATTCCTTGTAGGTATAGCTGCCCAACCGCAGGTTGGAGAAGGTCAGCTTACCATTGACGTCTGTGTTGCCCTCCGCGACCTGTTTACCGGAAGTATCATACAGTCGGAAGCCCGCGCCTTGCAGCGGTGTCTTGTGATCAGCGTCCACCTTGACGATCTCGATGCTGGCCTTGGCCGGTGTGTTGGTTCTCTTTTGCGTAATGTTCAGTGCCGTGGCTGTGATGGTGATCTGATATTTGGTGTTGTCCACTACATAACCGCTGGGCGCACTGATCTCCTGATAGCTGTATTTGCCCTGTGGAAGATCCTTGAACCCCGCCTTACCGTCCGCGCCAGTGATGGCGTCTGCCACCTTTTTGCCAGCACTGTCGTACAGCCGGTATGTCACGCCTGCCAGTGCCTTGCCGGTTTCCGCGTCCACCTTATTGATGGTCAGGCTGCCTTTCTCCTCCACAATTTTGACCTTAAAATGAATGTACGCCCACACGGGGTCGGGAAGTGAGGTCAACGCGGCGCAAGCCTGATAATTGCTGCCATTGCTGGGCTCCAGCAGCACAGCCTCCGTACCCTCCACATCCAGTGCGTAGCCGTAGTCGCTGCTGATATAGCCGTTCAGCTTCGCTGCAGCGTCCTTTGTGGCCGTCACGGTCAGTACATTACGCCGCTGGCTGACGGTTACGCCGCTGATATTGGTCCGGAAGTAGTACTGCGACAGCACACCATTGTTATCGGTGGCTGTACCCACATACTGACTGCCGTCCCATGTCAGCGTAATGGCATTGGCGTCCGAAAGCTGATTGCGGTACTTCACAGCAAAGCTGGGGATCACGCCATGACCCATGATGCGATCAATAAGGATGTCATACGCCTCCTGCACGCCGTCGCCGGCGTAGTGGAACAGGTTGGCGCAGGTGGTATCATACAGGGTGTAGGGATAGGTCGTGCCGCGGTAGCCGCACACGAACTCCCAAATCACCGCCTGTGTCGCCAGCTGCGCGCAGTCGGGATGGATTCCATAAAAATCATAGTTACCGCCGTAGCCGTAGGAGAGTGCCAGCGTCACAGCGTACCGCTGATTCCAGCTCAGGCTGCTCCAACTGGTGGAGGAGTAGCTCAGATCGCCGCCGGCAGAGCGAACGGATGGCTCCATGCAGTAGGCAGGCACCGTTACGCCTGTATCATCTCTGGTAAAGTATTTCAGCTTTGTACTGGTAAATGCGCCCCACTGCGGTACGGGCGTTTTGTCCTCATGGTAACGGTACTCGTTACCGCCGCTGATCGTGCCTGTGACCGTGGCTGCGTGGGCGGTCACGATGGACAGACCCATGATTGCTACTAAAAGGCATACCAGCGTCAACAGCTTAGGAATTGTTTTCTTCATGTTCGTCCTTTCTCCCAACGCAAAAGACCGGCAGCTCACGCTGTCGGTCTTTCGGCTGGGTATTCAGTTGGGTTATCCGTACAGCACCACCACGATGTATTCGTCCGATGCCGCATCGTAGCGGGCGGTGCAGTTGAACCGCGCATACGCGCTGACCGTTTCCGCGCCGTCCATGGCGGCGAGGCAGGCGAAGGTGGCGTCCACGTTACCCTTTACGGCGGCGGTCAGTGCCGCCTGTCCGCCGTTCTCCGCCAGCCATGCCACGCTGTCTGCCGTGCCGGGGAAGAAGCTGGAATTGGCCGCGGTCATGCTGGTGTCGATGGTCACGCCGTACTGCGCTCTTGCGTACTCGTTGCCCGCCCGGACAGCCTCCGCGATGGAGTAGATGTTCCCGCTGGCGGCAGGCTTCGGCGTGGGCGCAGGTTCGGGCGTAGGCGCAGGCGCAGGTTCTTCCTCCTGCTTCTCTGCCGGGGTAGGTGCAGGTGTAGGCGTAGGAGCAGGTTTGCTCTCCGGCGCAGGCGCGGGTATTGCCGGCTCTTTCGGTGCAGCGGGCGGTGCCGTTTCAACAGCTGTAGGCTGCTTTTCTGCGGCTTTATCCGCATTCTCTGATGCATTTGCCCGCTCAGGAGCGACGCTGCTCTCAGATGTATCGCCTCCATCTTCTGTTTGCGGCAGCAGGGATTCGGCCTCCGTGCGCTCCTCTTCGTTCTGCTCGGCCTGACTTGCTGCATAGGCAGAGACCTTGGTGTTGGACTCAGACGAATCCGAGACCGGTGCCGGCTGGACTGCGCAGCCTAACAGACACACGGCACTCAAAATAAGTGAAACTAAACGCATTCTTTTTCTCCTCATGGGCGTTCTCTCCTTTACGTAAATATCGCAGCACTGTTTAATGTGCTTTGAAGATATTTACGACTGGAGCCTCGCCTTTTTCAACACTATGTACTGTTGTTTGGGTTTTGCGGCGATTGCATTTGCCGCTCGGGCGTGAAACGCTGCTCTGCCTACCACATATAAAACACCCTCTTCCTGTATGCGAAAGACCGCCGAGTTACCACCCGGCGGTCTTTACAATTTTGACTGTACCAAGTATAGCACATGGCGATTTACGGCGAAATCGCAAAACAGTGCCAATCCATTGCCATACCCTGCCGATACCGTGTCAGATCAGACATGCTGCTTGATAATTCTGGTGATGATCCCCAGCGCAACGCCGTGTTCCTCATCCAGATGGGTAACGGCAAAGCTGACATCATCCTTTCGTCCGGGTCTGCGCCGATCATAACAGGAATGCGCTATGGCATTGGCACCGTTGCTAAGGCGGATATACACAACGCCCTTATGGATATGGGTGACCTTCCCGGCATATTTGCCCTGAATACGGCATTTCTGGAGATTGTCATTCTTGCTGTTGCCGGATACGCTTTTGATGTCGGCTTTGATCCTGATACGCTCCGGCTCTGTGCGGTCAATCTCCAGCACGCGTACCAGAGCCTTGTCTCCCACAGCATAGCGGTCATGAGCATCGCCGATCCAGTCCCACGAAAGGTCGCGAGCCAGAATGGATGTCTCCACGCCAAACACTTCGACCCGGACGACCTGCTCCGCCACAGCGATCACACGGGCTTCTACCACGCGTCCGTCATAGATACGATACTGTCCGTCACTGTCCTTACCGAAATAGTAGATCTGCTGCTTCTTCAGCATGGCGTCTTTTCGGCTGGCAACAACGGTTCGGCTTTTGGCGTCGATGCCCTTGACCATAAGATCCACCTCTGCGCCCAGCATCTTATTGAGGATCTTCTGGTGTCGGAGGATCATCTCATTATAGTCAGCACCGTACATATCTGCCGGGAAGTCCAGCACCATCTCCTTCAAGGGGATCACAATGCGGAATCCCTTGTAGTCCACAATGGCAATAGTTTTCCCCGCCTCCGTTCTTTCAATGCCGCTCAGCATACCGGAGAGCATGCGCCGGGTGCGGTAGGCATTGTGGATCTCGTGCCAGATAATGTCATCCATCTGCGCCTGCGTTTCTGCTTCGCCCCGGGCATCCAAAGTCAAAATATCTCTCTGTTGGACAGCGGCAGGGGCAGGTTCAGCAGAGGCGGCAGCATCCTCAGTAGGCGGCGTAGCCTGCTTCTCCACCTCTACCGTCTTTTTTGCAGCGGTTCGTTTGCGGACAGTGCGCTTCGGCTTTTCAGAGGGCTGGGGGTTCTCCGGCACAGTCACCACTTCCGCAGGCTCGGCGAGAACATTCTCTGTAGGTACAGTATCCTCCACAACAGAATCGGCTGCGGTTTCCGGCAAACACTCTTCTGTCACCGGCTGTTCTGCCGCTTCCTCGGGGACGACGGGAAGTGCCGGTGCTTCCGGCATCACGGCAAGTTCTTCTGTTTTCTTTCTCGGCATATTACTTTCCTCCTTAGCTCACATTTTGGTTGACATGATGGAATCCTTATCGGTTTTTACAAACTCACTGCGCCTGTTCGGCACCTTCTTTGACTTAATAGGCTGCTCTGTTTGTTTCGGTGCGGGCGAAAACACAGGGCTTTTACGCCATTCCGGGATATGGGCGGAGGCCTTGCAGTCCCGCAGTTTCTTTGCCTCGTAGTGATTGGTATAGTCGTACTTATCTACCTGCAGCACCTTGTTGCCGCGTGCGATGACCAGCGCGCGGTTTACCGGCAGGCGCAGCACCTCATCCATAGTCAGTAGCTTGCGCTTGCCCACGCCGCAGGTTTCGCGGAACTCCGGCGTGTAGTTGCTGATACGCCACGTACCCAACTGCTTGGCCTTGCTGGAGACATGGACGCTGACCTCCCCGGTGCGGTCACTGAGGAATTTGGCAGTCAGCTCATCGGTGCAGCCCAGTGCAAGCTGATAGTCGCAGCAGCCCAATATCTCCTGCCATTGGTTGTAGGGATACCGGTTCTGCAAGCCCGCCAGATTCTGAAACACGCAGCTCATGCTGACGCCCCGCGAGCGGATCACGCTGATCTTCCGGCTCAAGTCTGGAATAACACCGCAGGCTGTCAACTCTTCGCCCAGCACATGAACGGGGACTGGCAGCCTGCGGTCGGCACAGTTTTTATCCGCGTAACGGATCAGCTTGATAAACGCGAAGGACAGAAACAGGGACGTGAGAAAATCAAAGGTGCTGTCCTGATCGGATGTGATACAGAAATAGGCACAGGGCTGCTTGCCCGGCAGCTCCATGTCAATTTCATCATGGCTGGTGATCTGGCAGATGGGCCGATTCTGAAACACCTGCAAGCGGCTGCCCAGCCCGATGATAACGCCGCTGCGCACCGTATCTGAGGATTGGCTGAACAGCGCATAGGGTGCTCTGGCAGGATGGCTGGCAGGCAGCATGGAAAAACGGTTGTCCAGCTCCTTCTCCGCGTTCAGCACTAACAGCTTGTAGACCTCGCCGATATTCCGGCTCTCCGATGGATAGCCCAGTGCCACATATAGCACCAACGCTTTCAGCAGGTTCATCTCGGCAGCGTTCCAGAAATGGTCGCCCTTTTCGCTGCCGGTATTCCTGATGATAATGTCGCAGAAGATTTGCGCCATCAGCTCATCACCCTCAATCTCCGCCAGGCAGTTCCATGAATCAGAGTTCTCCGGCTGGATCAGGTTGAACACCTTTACCACATAGCCCTTGCTGCGCAGATATTCGCTGGTCTTTTCGTAAAGCTCCGATTTCGGGTCGGTGATGATCAAGGACTCCTTGTGGCCGTTGTGGGCCTCGGACGCGCTTTGCAAAATGCGATTGATGCAGTAGGCTCGCGTTTTCATGGAGCCGCTGGCGCCGAACACGGCGATATTGCCGTTAAGCCGGGAGTTTTCGGGAATACACACCACCTGATTGTCCAGCTTGCCCAGTATGACGCCGCTGTGTTTGCGGATATCGGACACCAGATCAAGGACGCCCTTCATCTCCGCTTTCTCCATGAAACCAGCCGTTCCGTAGGTGCCTTTGTTGGAATAGGTCAGGTTGCGCTCCGCGTCATACTCCCCAACATCGGAATAGCCCATGCGCATCACCATGACGATCAGGAGGCCCAGCAGCAACAGGCAAAGCCCTACGCCGATGAGCCCGCTCTTACTGAACAGTGCTTCGCAGCAGGCGGAGAACGACAGCACCGGCGCGGCCGGGGAGCTTCCGTCGCCCGGCGTTCCGCCCGCGTCCTTCCACTGTTGATAGTTCCGGGCGAATTGCGATAGATAGCCGCCGCCAAACAGCAGCCCTGATAGAAATAGCGGGAGTGCGAATAGCAGAGTTCGCAGTTTCTTTTTTTCTACGGAAAAAACCTCCTCTCGAACGCAGCAAAGTCAATGGCCTGCACAACAACCCTGTCGCCGCAGTAGCGGCGCAGCACTTCGGCCTGATGGTCGAAGCAGATCAGGATGCCATAGCGGTCCTGAAGCCGCAGTGCCGTATCGAACCGCCTGATCCGCGGTAGGTCACAGTCATAGGCAAACAACACCGGCGCACCATCCGGCGTCATGGCGTCATTTTCCACTGTTTCACTCAGCTGCCGGGGCTCCAGATCAAGGAGCAGCAGCTCGCGCAGGTCATTGTCTATTTCTTTATCACAGAGGAGGCGCAGCAGCACCTCTCCATGATGGTCGTTGGTCAAGAAGCAGAACCGCTCATAGCTGCCATCCAGAACAAAATAGTTTTTGCCACCCTGATCAGTCAGCAGCTCATAGGCCAGTTCCATGCTATCACCCAACAGGAGACCCCGCACCGCATCCGGATGATACTGGTGCGGCATTCGTTCACGGCACAGCACCGTCTGCATGAGTGCCTTTGTCCGCATCTCAGCTTTATAACTCCATTTCATCAGCGCGTTGCCCATGTTGTAAACCACGTGGATATGCTGCGGTGTCAGCAAAACGCCCACGGACCGGGCACCACGGATTTTAACAAAGGTCGTCCCCATCTCCTTGATCTCACGGGAGGTGTAGAAGGCAGGTGTGCAGATGCTACCAATCGCTGTTTCACCGGGACGGAATACGCCGGGTTTTTCATCGCGGAAGATACTAACGTTGGCGTTACGCATGGTGATCAATGTCTGCGAGACACGGTGGAGTCGAAGCCGCTGCTCCGGTTCACTCCTGATGTGGTTGGTGGCACAGGCTCCGGACAGGTAGAAAGAAAACCTCTCCGGGTTGTGCTCCAGCAGCAGCTTTTTCGCCGCGGCGGTGAGCCGGTATCCACGCAGTCCGTTCTTGTAGTAGGACAGCAGAAGCCGCTGACGCTTCAGCGACTTGACCACGTTCTCTTTGTAGCTGGTGCCACCGGCGAGCCTGCTCAGTTGGCTGGCCGGCAGCTCACCGGACAGGGCGACCAGCGCCAATAGCTGATAGGCTTGTGATAGGCTGCCGGGAGCTTTCTGTGGTAGGGTACTCATACTGACCACCTCCTTCTGGTGTGCAGTACCCAGACTGCCATGACCACGGTATTTTTCGCCCGCACCGGTCATGTGAAAATGCCCGGAAATACAGGCTTTGCCGTACCATCGTCATGTGTACTGTTTTTGACACGGTCGAAACACTATAAATCGGATATAGATCTGAGCCGATTCTCGCGGTCCGAAAGCCAGCCCTGAAAACGCTCCTTATCCATCACCGACACGCGGGTACAGTCACCGTCGCCGATCTCCGTCGTGTTATAGGCATCGCACAGCAGACCTGTATCATCCTCCATAACGAAAGTGGCAATCACATCCAAAAGCTGCTTGAGCTCCAGATTGTCATAGTCACGCACCCGGTTGGGCGACAACTCGCGGCTGTAGATATGAGAAAAGCAGACAACACAGTGCCGGAACTTGGGCAGCGTGTGTGTCTGCGCATACTTACTAAGCGTGTAGTAGATGGGGTCTGTCAGATACTCGCAGCTATGCTTCTTGCTCTTCTTAGGCAGTAGGCAGGGGAGCGTGATCTCCAGAATACCATCTTCGTCCATAACGGAGATACCCTGCATGACGCCGGCTGACGCCAGATACTCGGCTTTCCGGATGCTGGTCGTCTCATAGATCAGATGCCGCAGCCGGCAGGCAATGATCTCACCCCGAAGTGCGGCCTCCGTGGACAGCATTTCATAGTTGTCTGAATGCCGTTCGATATTTGTGTTGTCCATAGCGTAAAGCGTATTGGACAGACGTGTGATCTCATTCAAAATGCTCTCTATCCGCTGTGAGAGGATGGCTCTCTCCACTGTGTTCCTCCTTTCTGAAGTATTGCACGCAGCCGGACTGATCCACCATGCAGTAGGCTGCGGTATGGGGGATATGCAGGCGCTGCATCTGTGCTTCTTCCTCAATGATAACGAGCCGCCGCCCGGAATCATCTTCCGTGGTCAGTACGTGCTGCAGCATCGCTTCCTTGTCCGGGCTTATATAGACGACCTCGTAAACCTCGCCATCCGCGAAGAATACCAGCTTCACCGGCGTATCATCGGGGCTGTGATATTCCACCTTCTCGATGAAGTCCAGCAGCACCCACAGCGCCGCTGTCAGCTCCTTATCCTCGCGGCAGCTAGGGACGTCTCCATAGCAATCCCGGTCAGTGTTGTAGAATATCCGCTGCTGCCTGACCAGATAGCGCAGCAGGTTCTCAATGACGTCCTCCTTGCCCGGATACAGGCGTAGAAGCTGGTCACGGCGCATGCAGTGATAGACGGTTATGTTCCGCAGCAGCTCTGCGGCCTCCTGTCCATAGATCTGTTCTCTGTTTCTCATAGGCGGCATCACCTCCGTAATGCGTATTAACTCCGTATTATATGCGTATTGATTTTGTAATGCGTGTTATCTCCGTATAAACGCCGTATTAGGCTTCCGGTCGCTTCATGCGACGCAGCAGGTCAAGCAGCTCGCGGCGGTCTGTGGTAATAAGGTCGCGTTCCAGTGGGCTGGCTTTGATTTCCACTGTGATATTGTTGTTATTGCTGCTGATCAGGCCATTGCCCCGCTCAAAGTGGGT
>ULYI01012579.1_pt1 | contig 28254 bp, 19 predicted proteins | sample 1962171 | NCBI WGS metagenome assembly ULYI01 (sample SAMEA4835863, study PRJEB28245) | human gut metagenome | biome: gut microbiome; material: fecal sample | place: Denmark | collected 2008 | reverse complement strand
CTGTCCGACGTATACGGCCCCGTGTCCGCGCCGCTTAAAAACCTTATCGACATCGCGCTTTTGAAAAGCCTTGCCGGCGAATACGACGTCGAAAAAATCGTCGCGACGAAAAAAGGCGCGGCATTCGTGTTCCGCGACGCGAACGTTTTCAAGGAGCAAAACCTGCTTTCCGCCGTGGCAAAACTTACCGAAGACGTCGTGCTGACGGCGACCGTACCCCCGCAACTGCTGTTCAACACAAAGGGGATGATGGTCGAACAGGTTGTCGAAAAGATGATAAACTTTTTGCTGATCACGCAAAAATCGTGAAATTTCCCGCGTGAAAAACAAAAAAACGATAAAAAGGAAAATATATAAAAACGTTTGCCTAATTTAAGGTAATCTTATATAATATGGTGTACGGTTTTTATTATTATATATAATTCCGCAAGGAGTCTATGATGAATATTAAGAAATTCTTGGCAGTTATACTTGTGACGATTATCGCGATTACCGTGTTTGCGGGTTGCGACGTTATCACGAAGAACGAGGAGCGCGACTACAACCAATCGCTTGCCACCGTGAAATACGCAGGACTTACGTCCACCGTCACGAAGGGCGAGTTTAACGAGTCGTTCAACTCACTTGCCTACTATTACGTTTACTATTACGGATACACCGTCGACGAAGCGGCGTCATCCATATTGGATTCGCTTGCCCAGCGCAAGTTGCTTATCCTTTACGTCCGTGACGAAATCGCAAAAAAACAGGGCGTCGCAAACACCACCGCGGTTGCAGACCTTTTGAACGCCGTTGAGAAAAACGAAGCGGTAAAGAGCGCGAACGAATCCATGGCAAAGTGGTACAAACAGGTTTTTGAGGAACTCTGGAAAGAGGCAAACTCCACCGACGATTCGACAGACGATACGAAAGACGACGATAAAGTCGACGAAACCGACAAAATCGCCGCGCGTCCCACTCGTCCCGACAAGGCGGAAGCGGAAGTCGATTACAATGCGGATTTAAAGCCCGAAGACGCCGAAATCAAATTCTTTGAAAAGGCGAAAAAAGATTTGTTCACCGCAAAAGAATGGGAAGAACTCAACAAGGTCGAAGGTAAGGTCGATTACGTCGACAAGGCATTGAACGAACTCAAAAAACAACTTGCAGACAACTACAAGTCCTACGATTATTACCTTAACAGCGCGTACGAAACCCAGCTTATCTCGAAGTATAAGAGAGAACTCGGCAAGGATTTCAACCCCGACGACGCCGCAATTAAGAGCGAATACGACAGATACGTTTCTCTCAACAAGGAAAAATTCAGCATCGAAACGAAAGCGAATTACAAGTCGGCAATCTCGTCGTCCCTGACAAACACCGTTTATCATCCGACGTCGGAACACGGCTACGGCTACGTTTTCAACATTCTCTTTAAGTTCAGCAACGACCAGTCGACCGAACTTAAAAACTTCACGGCGGGACAACCCGACAAAACAATCGTCGAAAAGTATCGCGCACAACTTGCAAACAAAATCGAGGTTATGAAGTCGAATCCCGATTACGATCCCGACGAAGTCTGCGAAGAGTGCGAAAAAGCACAAAAAGACAACAAGGACCCCAACAAGTACTGCACGAAAGAAAAATGCAACGCCCGTCCTTACGAGGTCGATAGCGAAGGCAATATCAAGAAGTACAAAGTAATGGACGTAATCAACGAACTCACGGCGAAACTCGACGCGGCAACTACGTTTGAGGCAAAGCGCGAAATCGCCACGGAGTACGTTTATACGGTAAACGACGACACCGGTATGTATAATACGAGCAGCAATAACGCCATCACCGGAAACGGCAACGGATACCTTATCTCGCCCCACGAAGACGATAAAACTTACGTCGAAGAATTTTCGAAAAAGGGAAGAGAACTTGTAAATAACGGTCTCGGTTCGTACGGCTGGTGCGTCACCGACTACGGCATTCACTTTATGTTCGTAAGTTACATTCCTTACGACACGAACGTTTCGGGCGTAGCGGACGACCTTATTCCCCTTGACTACATCGTTTACTATGGTCGCAGTGACGACGAAAACGACAAAAATAAAACGCTCCGTGACGTCATTGTCCAAGATCTTAAATCCAAAAATACCGAGGCGCGTTATCAGATTGCCGCTCAGAACGCAATCGCAGCAAACAAAGACAACTCGATTTCAAGGAATAAGAAAGTCTGGGAAAAGACAGTGAAAGAACTCAAAAAATCGCTTGGCGTAAAAGACTAAGACAAAACAATCAAAAACCTTCGGGCAACCGAAGGTTTTTTTATAGGGTTTTTTGAAAGAAAAAACAACCGCAGGAAAATCTCAAAAATTAGTATTGTAAAACCAAGAAACTTATGATATTATATAATCAATAAAACAACTTTCGGAGTCATTATGCAAAACGAAAACAATTTTGAAAAACACGAAAAACTGAAAAAAAAGTTGAAGATCGCGGGATTTGTCCTGGTGATTGTCGGGGCGGTGCTGACACTGGCGGCGTTTATCGACTTTTTCATAACGGTCGGTAATCCCGACAAAGGAATGCCCAAACTCTTCTTCCTGGCGTTTATAGGGCTTCCCATGCTGGGTATCGGGGCAGGGCTTCTCGCCTTTGCGTTCCGCCGCGAAATCGCCACGTATTCCAAAAACGAAAGTGTGCCCGTCATTAACGAGGCAAGTTCGGAAATCGCGCCGGCAATACAAAACGTCGTGAAAGCGGCAAAAACCGAAAGCGGCGTCAGGTGCGAATGCGGCGCGTTGAACGACGCTGACGCGAAGTTCTGCAAGGCGTGCGGAAAGCCGCTTGCAAAAATCTGCGACAACTGCGGCGAAAATAATTCCGCCGACAGCGCATACTGCAATAACTGCGGCAACAAACTGTAATAAAAAGAGAAAAGGGGACTTGCAAAAGCAAGTCCTTTTTTTGCGCCGTATTTTTGACTAATACTGCGTTACGCTCGCGGCTTATACGATAAAGTATTAAGCCGCTCGCGTGCCTTGTCTTATCCTAAAAATACGACGGAAAAACCATACAAAACCCGATATTCATCGGGGAAAATTTTTTCATATTCGTTGCATTCTCGATTTTTCAATGATATAATAATATAGGCAAAACCCGCGGGAGTGTCCGCGGTTTGCAAAACACAGAATAAGGAGAAAATTATGGGAGATTATTCAAAATTTATCGACGAAAAAAGACGCGCCGTACCGACGCCCGAAAGCATGGTTGACGAAAACGGCATTTGCGCGTTTGGAACTTTCGACAAGGAGTTTGAAAAAATGGACCTTGTGAAACTCAAAAACCCCACAAGTTTGCCAAATTGCTTCAACAGGCTTAAACTCACGCTGTGGGAAGCGACGGAAGTCCATCTGAAAAACGGTGTGCTGCTTGCGGTGGTTTGCGATATGGGCATATTCGGAAAAACGCTGAACGTGTTTTATGACAAGCGTACGAAAAAGGTTTATTGCTGGGATACCAACTTAAAATCAAAGGACACCGTTATCGCGCCGAACCTTATTAACGGTGCCGTTGCAGAAGGGAAAACACCCGTGTCGCACGTCAGATATGTCAACGACTTCCAGGACGGCAAATGCCATCTTAAAGGACAACATACGGGCAAATGTCTGATCACCGTTCCTCAAAAAGACAAAACGATCGTCGCGGCAATCAAAGAAAACTACGGCGAAGCGACAATCGAGTACGACTTCACGCTGACGCGTTTGTCAAAACCTTGCGTAGCAAGCATTCCTTTTGGCAAAAACCGCCCGCTGTACAGCCAGAAAGACTTTTTTAAGGCGGAAGGCAGGCTTGTCATTAACGGCGAAGAAATGCTGACGGACGAAGATTCAGCGGCAATCGTCGACGATCACAGGGGCTATTATCCCCGCCACGCCCATTACGACTGGGTAACGACGATGGGAAAATGCAACGACGACGGCGAAGAAAAATGGCTTGCGTTCAATCTCACCAGAAATCAATCCGTCGATCAGGAAAAGTATAACGAAAACATACTCTGGCTTGAAGGGAAAACAAGCATTCTTCCGCCGATAACGTTCACGAGAAACCCCGAAAGTAAGGACTTTAAGGATTATTCGGAATGGATTGTCAAGGACGAGCACGATATGGTAAACCTTAAATTCAAGGTATACAATATGAATCCGATGATTATGCACGCGCTTGTCGTAAACATAGATTATTACGTCGCATACGGCGAACTCGAAGGGTATATCCGTGACGAAGACGGCAAGAAATACGTCCTTGACGGAATGCTCGGCATGGGCGAAGATAAAACGCTACTGCTGTAATAAAGCCCGAAAAACAGCATGCAAAGTGTTGCCGTACGATAAAAAACACAATAGTTTTATGAAAATCTTAAACGGCGAAACGTGCAGTTTATCGGTAAAAATCACGCGATAAAAGCCTACTATTGCGAAAAAAGTCAAAAAGAAAAAACAAAAAAGACAGCCTGTGGGGGTTCCTGTTATGGATTATAAGAAAACAAAAAATATTTTAATGGGAACACCTGCAAATGGATCAGCAAAGAGAGTTCGGTAAAATTCCGAACTCTTTTTGCGTTATAGAATGTGAAGAGCAATTACCATGATCCACCTGTATTTGTATAGTATTGTATAGTATTCTGTATTTCTATTGACAAATGAATAATTCATGATATACTAATACAAAACATAGAAAAAGCAAATTGCATGGTTGTGTCCGCTACGTCGGTTGAATTGTGTCAAAAAACAGGTTGACATTCTTCAGTAAAATACTTCAATGCAGTTTCAGAGAAGTAACGACGGTTGCGGATTTGTCCTGAACAAAAAAGTGCAAGAGGAGAGTTCTAACAGAGCAACTGTTAGAACTCTTTTTGTTTAAAGATAAAAATGTAAGGTTGTGCTTGACAAAATTCAAGGCTTACCTTGGTTGTTTTTACGCAGGCTATGCTTTACAATGTGAGCATAGGGGGGTGAAACTATGCAGCTTTCAGACAAAATAAGAATTATTAGAAAAGCTCGCGGATTTTCTCAAGAAACATTAGGAGAAAAACTATCCCGAACAAGTCAGTACGGAATCAGCCGTCAATCTATATCAGATTGGGAGAACGGAAAAACAGAGCCAAAACTTGAAAATATCAGGGATTTAGCCGATGTGTTGCAAGTATCTTTCGATGCATTACTTGACGAATCAGTCGATCTCAATGATTTTGCTGTATTGACTCGTGTGCTTCAAAACTCACAATTTTCAGAAAAAACGATAGTTGACAGTAGTTTTCGGTATGTTCTTTACGCAAATGACTTATCAGTTCGGTCTTTTATCTGCTGTATTATTTTCGCTTGTTTAATTATATTAGCAGGGCTGTGTTTTGGGTTGGGATTAGGACTTGAACTTGGAGTATTCAATATTATTGCAATAATATGCACCGCAATTTCGTTAAGCATTTTACCAAGTGGAATAATTGAAATAACTCGTGCATTACGCGGCAAAGTTTGTTGTTATATGGGAGAACTAAATCAATCTCATTTAATATTAAAAGCAGTTCAGACGGCAGAAAATATACTTGTTATTCCGATTGAGAAAATAACAAAAATGGAACTTGGAAAAAAGCAAAGAAAAAGACATGGAGAAGTAGTTATATCAATAGACGGGCGTAATCATCCTGTTACATTATTGGACGTTATGAATCCAAAGGAAGTGATAAAGGCTTACAAACGAGTATCTTCCTATAACGAAGATACTGACTGTATTAAAATTTTTTAAGTGAGGTACTCAATATGGATGAATCATGGTTACAAAACATAATAACGTCAGAAGATGAAAAAAATAAACTGAAAGACTGGATTAAATATAATGGCTTAGATAGGTTTCAAAGAATATATAAAATTGCTTGTGTTGAAGATACCAATGTCATTACATATTATCAAATGACAGAATGTGTAAAATACGATGCTCGTATATCTCAGTGGATTTTTAAAACAGTGCGTATCATAGAGGGGCATATGCGGGCGATGCTATTAAACAATACACATTGTTATGATACATTGGTATCTATCGGAGAAGTGAAAGAGAAACTTTTACGAATACTCTCGCCGAATTACACGGACAATGATGTAGGTATCATGTAAAAAGAACTTAGTAATAAATTAAAGAGAAAAAAGGCGAAGTATTTTACAGTTGCAGAAATTCTTGACACAGGTTCTTTTTCTGAACTTAGTAGATTTCATTCTTCAATTACTGATAGTGAGATGTATGAGGGATGTATATTTAAAGGGAGAGGCACCAAGGTGAGAGATTTAGGACTCATTAATCTTTTGAGAAATGCAATTTCTCATAATCAAATTGTAATAAATTCATCGTTGGATTATAAGGACGAAGAATTTACACTGAAACAACAAATAGAAATTTTATTGTCATACATTGAAGATAAAGATATGTATATACGCCGTATAAAAGAACTCAACGGATATGCGACATATCAGCGTGATGGAAAAACCATGAGAATTCCGGAGCATTACAGGATAATAATTGAGAAACAATGAAAACTATAATATTTGACCTTTTTGACACCTTGCTTGATAAGGTGTGGTTTGATTATAATAAAGGTCTTGCATATCTTGCTGATACATATTTCGATAACAAGCGGGAAAAATTAAAACGGTTTGCAGATGAATACAGAGAACGCTTCATGCTTAAACGCAATGAAACGCAGATAGAAACAAGTTTTATTAAGCAGCTTGAGTTTTATGAAAGAAAGTTTGAAAAAGCACTTTCACAACCTTATGACGAAATTGAATGGGAATTTTTTTCTGTTTGTCGTGAAGAAACCGTTGCGGTTGGAGCAATAGACCTCCTCGATTATCTATGTGAGCGCGGATACACGCTTGCCGTACTAAGCAATAGTATCTTTTCTTCTGCTACGCTAAAAAGATATTTGGATAAATTCGGTTTGTTGCATTATTTTGAAAAAGTCGTTTCAAGTGCGGATATTACTTATCGTAAACCCTCCTCCCAAGCTTTTGAGTCGGTATTGCAGGCAATAGGCGCATCTCCTTCACCCGAAATATACTTTATCGGAAATAAGGTAGACAAGGACGCTATGGGGGCTTTAAACGCAGGTCTTTCTCCTATCCTGATTTCAAAAGAGCCTGTTGAAGCACCATGCGTTATTTTGCCAAACCTTACAGCGGTAAAAGAATGCCTCGAAAGAAGTTATCTGTATGTAAATAATATAGCAGACAGGGAATCGTTGGTGGACGGTCCCGGACTGCGTACCGTGGTGTTCTTTCAGGGATGTAAAAAAGCCTGCAAGGACTGCCATAACCACATGACGTGGTCACTTTCAATAGGAACGCGATACTCTGTAAATGAACTCGCCGAAATTCTAAAAGATAAAGCTAAAAACAAAAAAATAACTTTTTCAGGCGGTGAACCGCTTCTTCAATCCAAGGCAATAATTGAGCTTTCAAAAGCGCTCAATGGCTATGACCTTTGTATGTACACCGGAATGACTGTACACGATGTTCCAACCGAACTGAAAGATATGCTCCATTATTTGAAAGTCGGATATTTTCAAAGAGAAAACTTAACTACGGTGAAACCGTATGTAGGATCAACCAATCAATCGTTCATAGATTTAAGGAGAACACATGAAACAATTGACAAACGATAACGCAGCCAATCGCTCAAGTTATGTGGGAAGCGTTTATAATGTCGGCGAAAGAGCTGTAAAAAGCGAGATTCTTGCTTCTTTACCAAACGAATGGTCTCGTTTGCATCTTGATGGGTATATTCATATTCACGACCTCGATGCTTATGGAAAAACATACAACTGCTTAACATTCAACGTTCTCTCAAGATTTCCTTATGAATTGTTTAGAGGGCTTTCGGATAGTGCAAAGATTATCCGTCTGTTTGGATATTTCAAGACTATGTTTGCGGACATGGGTAACGAACAATCGGGAGGAATGGCGTTTGCAAATTTCGATAACGAACTTGAAGAAATCCTGCGAGTGTTGGAGGTAGCAGATAGCGAAATTACCCGAGAATTGATAGCGTCTTGCATAGGAGATTTTATTTTATGGTGCAATAATACGCACACTCGAATGGGGCAAACAAGCTACTATGTAACCTTGAACATTGGTCTCGCTCGTAACGAGAGAGCAAGGTTTATTGCCGGTTCGGTTATAGATGAGTTTGAAAAATGCGGCGAAACGGTTTACAAGCCGAATATTGTTTTTAAAGTCAGCGAAGGTGTCAACAGAACCGAAGGAGATAGGAACTTCGACCTTTATCAAAAGGCGTTGCTTTGCACGGCAAAGAAAATGATCCCTACGTATTTGCTCTGCGATTGTGAATCAGACAAGAATACTCCTGCAGAAAAACTTTCCGTTATGGGGTGCAGAACAAGAGTAGTAGACGATATATTCGGCTATGCAGGTGCTATAGGAAGAGGCAATATAGCTAATATCAGCATAAATCTCCCTCGCCTTGCTCTTGAGATTGACAATGCATATGGCGGAAAAGAAGTCGCAGAAAAAGTGCTGCATTTCAAGCAGAGGTGGTTGGAAATTGCAAAAACAACAACACAAATATTGCTCGACAGATACTACAAAACCACAAGAATCAACGCTGAAGAATTTCCGGCAAATCTTGCACGGCAATTATGGTGTGTACCATTTGAAAAACCAGCCGAAGTATTTAAACACGGTACTCTCTCCATAGGATTTATAGGGCTTTCCGAAGCGGTTGAGGTGCTGACAGGTTCTCGCTTTTACGCATCGGAAGATGCGTATGAAGTCGCTCTTGACTTTGTAAAATTTATGCGTGAATATTGCGATGGTCAGAGAGATAAAATGAACATAAACTTTTCGCTTTTAGCAACAAGCGGTGAACTAATAAGCGGAAGATTTATTGAAATTGATAAGACCATGTTCAAACCTAAATTCGACATCTTCTCCAAAGGATTTTATACAAATTCATTCCACATAAACGTCGACAGCGGAATATCCGCAAGAGAGAAACTGCAAAAAGAAGGAGTTTTCCACCTTTACTGCAACGGCGGTTCTATTTCTTATATTGAACTTGGAGAAGCACCCATAGGTAATGATGAAGGGTTAAGAGAACTTGTGGAAGAGGGAATAAAATCAGGAGTGAGATACCTTGGAATTAACTTTCCAAAGGATATATGCAAAGCCTGTGGCGCTTCGGGCGTATTTGATATATGCCCCGTCTGCAAATCAAAAGACGTGACAAGAATACGCAGAGTAAGCGGCTATCTTGAAATCCTTGATGGTTTCACGAGTGGAAAGAAACACGAAGTAGAAACAAGAACCACTAATTAGGAGGCAAACTATGCATATAGCAATTGAAGGATTTGACGGGGTTGGCAAAAGTACGGCGGCGAAAAAGCTTGCGGAAAAACTCGGTTTTTTATTAGTTGAAAAACCTTTGCACTTTCTCTTTGATGAGGAAGGAGATAAGCAATATATTCGTATTCGCAATATAGTAAACCAAAGTAAAAACAAGCAATTTACAGGGTGGTTTTATGGACTTGGAAATATTTACTTATATGAGAAATTTGGGGGACAAAATATAATTACCGACAGACATATCCTCTCAAATTACTGTTGGAGCGGTACATCCGAAACGGATTATATTTTCGATGCTATTTTCAAGACGACAGGTTCTCCCGATTTTACATTTCTTATTTACGCAGACCCTGAAGTTATTGAAAAGCGTATGAGAAAAAGAAACCCGAATGACTCGGATTTACGAAAGGTTCAGTATATCAAAACGGCTTATGAAAAAATGCGGAGCGTTGTTGAACGTTACGAGATGCCCAGCATGGTAATTGATACTACAAACCTTGACGAAGAGATGGTGGTAGAGTTTATGATGAGCGAACTAAAGAAGAGAGGTATTATCAATGGCTGAAAAGACAAAAGACACTCTGTTTATTGATATGAAATATGTGATTTTATATCGTAAACTCGGATACGATGAAATAGCGCCCGACGTGTTTGTTTACCATTATTCCGATACTACGCTAACAATTTATTCTGAAGAACAGAGATTTGAATATCTCGGAAACAGCTATCCTTTGCTTGCATATAAAGATTTTACCATATTTGAGTGTGTTGACAGGCTACTGAAAAAGGGATATTCCGCCAAAGTAATAGTACTGAATGATTCCGACTATGATTTAGTAATCAGGAAACCCAACGGCGAACTGTATATGGGTATTTTTACAGAAGGTTGGGGTAAGAATTATGAAGCCCTTCTTACTGAATACAAACGGAAGTCAAGATCCAACGAATGTCTGTATACATCCCAACTTTCAGGAGGGTTGATAGATTTTAAATCAAAGCTTTACATAGGCACGAAAATATATACGGCAGGAGTGTTTGAAAAGACGGCGCCGATATATTCTGATGATTACTATAATCCTACGGATATGGAAGAATTCCCGTCGGAATTTATAGTGAAATTCGGCGAACTTCTCAAATATACAGGAAGTGAAAAGACGGTTATCGTTCCGAAAGGTATTACGAGAATAGGTACAGGCGCATTTTGGTCTAACCTTGCCATTGAGAGGGTTGTGTTGCCCGAAGGTGTGGACTGCATCTGCGGAGACGCTTTCGTCTACTGTGAAAATTTAAAGCACATCAACATTCCAAGCAGTGTATTAGAAATGGGTGACGATCCCTTCGCAGGTTGTCTGAATATTAAAATCGACAACCAAAGCGTCCATTTCGTTAATGAAAACGGAATTTTATTTGACGCTGCGAAAAAGTTCTTAATTCATTATACGGCAGGTAGAAAAGATACGGAATATACCATTCCTGAAAGCGTGACTTGGATAGGTAAACACAGCTTTTATAAGTGCAAAAACTTGCAAATTGTGAGAATTACCAAGAACGTAAGGTTTATGGGAAACAATGCTTTTTCTGACTGTCGTAACATTCGCCTTATCAACGATAGCCTGTATTTTCAATATGTGAATGGCGTTCTCTACAACAAGAATGCAACAACCTGTATGCATTATTCCATGGGGTCGGGCGTAAAAGTAGTCGAACTTCTCGACACCGTCAGAACCATTGGCCGAAACTGTTTTTGGAATTGCGATATGATTGAAAAAATTATTATCCCGAAATCGGTTCGCCAAATCGGATATAATCCCTTTGCAAACTGTAAAAACGTCGTTATCGAAAACCACAGTCCGTATTATCAAGTTGTGGATGGTTTACTTTACGATGCTACTGTCAGCGAAATCGTATATTGCCCGCCTACTGCGGCAAAAGGAAAAACCGTGGTAATTCCCAAAACTGTTGTAAATATCGGCAGAAGTGCGTTTACCGGATGTGAAACCTTAACGGATATCGTTCTTCCGAACGGACTCAAATTTATAAGCAGAAGTTCTTTCAGCGGATGTACGGCGCTTAAAACAATTCGCATTCCAGATAGTGTGGAAGACATAGCAGATTGGTGTTTTAACGGGTGTACCTCTCTTGAAACAATATATCTGCCTAAACACATAAGGCTTTTGCAAAACACCTTAAAAGGATCTCCTGCCAAGGTAATACGAATATGAAAAAGAAAATTATACAAATCGGTGGCAATTTGCGACTGAATGGTATATCCTCGTTCATCATGACTTTGTATCGCAATTTGCAAGACGATTATCAATTCATTTTCATAAATACAGCTCAAGGAAAAGATTATTACCGCAAAGAAATCGAAACAATGGGCGGTAAGGTTTACGACGTTGTTGTGAAAGGGAAAGGTCTTATAAGAGCTTTGCGACAAGCAAAAAAAATCAGGGAAATAATTCGCAAAGAAAAGCCGATTGCCGTTCATTCTCACTATTACTCCAACAATGGGATGTATTTGAAGCAAGCCTACCTTGAAGGTGTTCCCGTGCGAATATCTCATTGTCATCAATCAAATCCAAGCGGTCTGACGCTCGGCAAAAGGGTTGCAAAATATTTGTCTGCAAAAATGGTAGGCAAATATGCTACTCACGCTTTTGCGTGTTCGGATGCGGCAAGAAATTTCCTGTACGGCAATGGTGGCGAGGTGTGCTACAATGCCGTAGATTATCAAAAATTTAAACCTGCAAATGAAAATATTTATGATAAATACGGATTAAACAAGAATAAGCGATATTTCTTGTTTGTGGGGAGATTTACCAAGCAGAAAAATGTCGGCTTCCTTCTTTCGCTTTGTGAAGCAATGAAAAAGAATGAAAGCGTCCGATTTATGCTTGTGGGATATGGACGGCAAAAAGAGAGTATTGAAAGAGCGATTGCCGAAAAATGCTTGAATAACGTAACCATTCTTCCTCCCGACAGTAACGTGCCAGAATTACTTTCCGTATCGTCGGCATTTTTGTTGCCATCTCTTTACGAGGGGCTTCCCATCACTCTCATTGAGGCGCAGGCTGTAGGCGTTTGTTGCCTTGTCTCTGACGTTGTAACGAAGGAAGTTCAACTCGATTTGATAGAGTATTTGCCTCTTACGTTAAACGTGTGGAAAGACAGAATAGAAAAGATTTCCGATGATAAGCCGTTGCTTTCACCTAAAAAGTCGATACTGTTTGATGATAAATATCAAGCGGCATTGTTTGACGGAATTTATTCGGCGATTGATAGTGACGAATGGGTTAAGCGCGGAAAAGAATATTCCATAGGAAGTAAACGATTTATCCGTAGCAAGGAATTATCCCTTGCGTCATTTAAGATGGCTCACTCTCTCGGAAATGTTCGTGGCACGTTCTACTACGCTCTCGCCATTTTTGAGGGGAACGGAACAGATAAAGATAAAGACAGGGCCAACGAACTTGTTACTCCTATTGTATCTTTTGTTGAACAGAAAGCAAACAAAAACATTGCCGAATACGTAGTTATACTAGCGGATATGTATTCGTTCGGGCTTGGGAAGAGTCACAGTTTTGAAAGGGCATATGACTTGTATCAAAAGGCCGCAGAGCTTGGTAATTTAGAGGCAATGTGCGATTTGGGATATATGTATCTCGTCGGTCAAGGGGTAGAAATTGATAAAGCAAAATCCGCATATTGGTATAAGAAATCCGCAGACCTTGGATACGTTCACTCCATGCGCGACATCGGACAAAGTTATCTTTACGGAGAAGGTGTGGACAAGAACGGCGAACTCGCCGTAAAATATTTCAGCCTTGCTTGCGAGAACAACTATTCTCACGGTACAACAGACCTTGCATATTGCTATCTTAACGGCATAGGCGTTAATAAGGATTTGACTAAAGCAAAAGACTTGTATCTAGTTGCTTTAAGGCAGGATATAGAACGTACAATGAGGGATTTAATAGCTCTTGATATCAGTGTTGATAATCTTTTATTCAATGATAAGTTGGTGTTATTAAATACAACGGATATCAATAAAGTATCTTCTCAAAATTTTTATAGCGGTACGGTTTATGTTTCAGAAAAAATTACAGAAATTGATACAAATTGCTTTTATGCCGAACCTGTAAAAAAGATCTTTGTGGAAAAAGGCAACCTTTTTTTCTCTGCTATGGCGGGTGTGCTTTTCAATAAAGCCAAAACAACACTCTTGCGTTTTCCTCCTCAATCACCCGAAACAAGTTATAGCGTACCAAGCGGCGTAACGGTCATCGGCAAACACGCATTCCAAAATGCGAGAAATCTGACAGAGATTATTCTCCCTGACACCTTGATAACAATTGAAGATAGTGCATTTGATGACTGCAAAAACTTGAAGAAAATTATTATTCCTAACACAGTAACTTCTATCGGCGCGTGGGCTTTTCACGGTTGCGATAAAATCACTACTATTATGCTGTCAGAAAATATCAACAGTATAGGTCTTTATGCGTTTGGTTCGTGTGAATCGCTTGAGTTAATTGAGGTTGATAAAAATAACGCAGATTACTGCTCGAACGAAGGTAACCTATACACAAAAGATATGCGGGTTCTTATACAATACGCTATTGCTAAAAAGGACGATACTTTTACGCTTCCGACAGAAACGGAAAAAATATCTTTCCGAGCTGTATCGGACGCATATCACCTGAAACAAGTAGACCTTAAAAACGTTCAGGTTGTAGAGAACAAGGCGTTTTATTATGCAACGTCTCTTGAGCATATAGTCTATTGCGATAGGATTGAGTTTGGAGAGAATGTGTTTGGCTTTGCTTCGGAAAAATTAACAAAAGAGGTCAGAAAATGATTTATCTCGCTTCGGATATTCACGGTCATATAAGGCTCGAATGGTTGAAAACACAATTAAATAAACTATCTCTCAGCGATTCGGATTATTTAATCATACTTGGTGATGCCGGCATGATCTGGAGCCGGACCGAACACCTTGAGGTGCGAGCATACTATGAGTGTTTGCCTTGCAAAATCTTATTTTTGGATGGTAATCACGAAAACTTCGATTTGATTTATGAGTATCCGATAAAAGATTTTTGCGGAGGTTCGGTTCACCAAATAAGCGAAAAACTATATCACTTGATGCGCGGGGAGATTTATTCGATAGACGGAAATACTTTCTTTGTATTTGGCGGTGGGTTTTCCGTAAAGAAACTTACAGGCTCGTCTCCCGTCTGTGTTTGGGAACAAGAAATGCCGACGGAAAAGGAATATGAAAACGGCATTCGAAATCTTGACAAGGTTGGATATCAAGTTGACTATGTCTTAACGCATGTAGCGCCGACAAACATATCGGAAAATATCAGTGTAAAACTTGTGCAGGAAGAAAAAATAATAAATGACTACTTGCAAACTATATCCAAGAAAACAAACTACAAAAAATGGTATTTTGGACACTATCATAAAGATATTCGTACAGGCTCGTTTGTAGGTGTATTTGAATCGGTTTTGAGATTGGGGGAATAAATGGAACAGAAATTTATTGATTATTTCAGACAACTTGATATTCTTGACGAAGGACTTAACACGGATTTTTCGGATCTCGCCTTTGCGTATGACTACAATGAGGTACAAGAATTATATTTTGACGAAACAAAAAACAATTTCGTCTTTCTTGCAGGCGAAAGTGGTCTCCGTAAAAAAGATATGCTTGCTCGAATCTGTAAAGATTTGCTTATGCGTGGCGTGGAAAAAGAAGATATACTATATCTCAATTACGAACTGCCGATTCTGCACAAAGAGAGTATCCTTTCCTTAATAGCAGATTTTTATAGTGTTAGAAAGAATAGCGAAAACGTATATCTTGTCATAAATGAAATACAGGAATGCGGGGATTGGTTTGGTCTTACCATCGAATTGAAAAATAACTATCCTAAAATAAAACTTCTTTGCTCGTCATCGACACCCTCGTATATCTTTGAGAAAATCTATGACGAAGGGTGCGAATGGTGCAAGATTGTCGTACTCTCCAAAAAGAACGCCTCGAATATAAAGCATGAGTCGCAAACGTTCGGTGTTTTTGAAGAATTTAAGTATAACCAAAAAGGCGACGTTATCGAGATCAAAGGTTTGACCAAGGAAGGAAAGAGAATGACTCATCATACCGTGCCTGCTATGATTAACGGTAAAACTGTCAGAATTATTGCAAGCGGCGCCTTCCATGACAGAAGCGAAATGCTTTCCATCGATTTGCCGGACACGATAGAAATGATCGGCGACTATTCTTTCTCCAAGTGTTGCAATTTAACGGAAATTAGTCTTCCAAAGGCTCTTACGTATATTGGCGACCATTCTTTCCTGGGAGCAAAAAAACTCGAAAGAATTATAGGAGGGGAGTCTGTTGCTCACATAGGGAATAGTGCCTTTTATAAAACAAAATGGCTTGAAAATCAAAAGGAATTTGCAATTATAGGAACAACGTTGTATCGCTATAAAGGTGATATCAAGGATGTTATTTTACCCAAAGAAATAACACACATTGCGAGCTACGCTTTTGCAGATACAGATATAGAACAAGTCGAAGTAATGCAAACAGTGTCACTCGGTGAAGGTGTTTTTTATCGTTGCAATAACTTGAATAAAGTAGCGATTGGTATAGACAACATACCGCCGTTTTGTTTCTACGGATGTTCAAAATTAGAATCGGAGTTCACGGTTGAATGTATTGGAAAATTCGGCCTGTATAATTGCTACTCCTTAAAAAAGGTAAGAGCGAGCTGTCTTGGTGTGTGTGCTTTAGCTTACGGAAAGAAATTAAAGCAAGTCGTAGGCGTACAAAAACTGGATGACGGTGCGCTATTTTCGTGTAACAGTCTCGAAGAATTAGATCTGAAAAACGTTGACGTGATAGGCCGTTTTGCATTAGCAAAAACAGGACTTGAATGTATTAAATATGCAGGTCAATGTGTTGGCGATTTCGCATTTTATCAATCCTCGAATTTGCATTATGTGAATATTCATTATGAAACACAAATCGGTAAAGCAATATTGCTTGGTTGCGAGTCAATATATGCAATGACTATTAGCGGTAAATATAAATTGACATCCTACTTCGGCGGTAAAATGCCAAAGATTACTAAACTTTATATCCATGGTGATATTGCTGACGATTTTTGTAGAAACAATCCTTATCTCCAAGAATTGCAAATTCTTCATGCAGAGAGGTTTGGTGGCTGGAGCTTCTATAATAATTCTGCATTAAAAACGGTGACGTTTACTGAGGTGAAAACCATTGGATGTTGGGCTTTTGCATATTGCGATGGAATAAAGAAAATAGCTCTTCCGAAGACGGTCGAATTTATAGGTATGAACGCATTTCGTTATTGTCATAACTTATCCGAAATAATCATACATTCACAAAAGTGTGTATTATTTGGGGCAAATGCATTTTACTCTACGTCAGAAAATAAAATATTTAAAGTAGGGAAAGGTTTAAAAAGACAATACCAAGAAGTGAGAATTTGGCATGAATATCTATCCTCTATTATTGAAAATAACTAAGGCAAAAGGCATCAATTTTCGATGCCTTTTACATTTGATAATTTCTATATTTTTCTTAAAAACCTTGTAAAACCCATCGTCAAATGTCCCTTTATTATAGAGGGGCATTTTTCTTTTTACAAAATACGAAGTTTTTACTCTCTGATGTCCATATATAGTGAAGGGATTTTCTTCTGTAAAAAGTTTCTTGTAAACCATTAAGTTTCCTGCCGAAAGTTTCCAATAGTAGTAGAGGAAAAACAAATTACCGCGAATTTCTTAAAACACCCCATCAAAGAGTATGGTAATTGTCCAATTATCGTAGGAGGATTTTTTGAAAAAGTTTGCTGAAATACCCCCACAAAGAGCATGGTAAGTTCATTGGTTCGGAAAAGGTAAAGACGGAAGACGGCTATAAAAGAACGGTAACGATATGTCTGACGCACGTCGGAGAGATAGAATTGCCGTAAAAACACAAGAAAACAGGCACAAACTATTCGCCTGCGCCTGTTTTCCCTAAGGGTAACAGCCTGCGGGCTGTCTTTTTTATGCAATAAAACGAGATGTTTTTAATAAGATTCGAATTACTGCTCCTGCGACTCCTTTCTGAGCAGGGTTGCGTAGCGCAGCATATGTTTGCGCGAGGACACTCCGAGTTTTTCCAGAATGTTGTGGTTGTGGAATTTGAGCGTGCTTTCGCGGATATTAAGGACGTCGGCGATTTCGTTTGCGGACTTGCCGTCAATATACAAGTCGAAAATCGTTCTTTCCGTTTTCGTGAGTTCTTTCAGCCCGGCTTTGAACGCCTCGTAGTTGTCCGGATCGATTTCGTTTTTGCGGGAATACGCAAGCCTTTCGATTTCGGCTTGTCGCTTGCCGATTTCGGCGGTCTGGTTTTCGGTGACGCTTGCAAGTTCCTCGTTCTGGCGTTTCAGTTTATCCGTTTCGAGATCGCGCAGTTTATCCTGTTCGGCAAGGTACACGAACAAGTCGTCGATTTCGATAATGTCGGAGTTGTTTTCGGCGTGCTCCTGCTTGCGGATTTGTTCCAGATTTTTTAACACGGGCGCGACGAACTTTCGTGAGAAGACAACCGAAAGCACGACGGCGGCGAACACCAACAAGAAGCATACCAAAACGATTCTCGTTGCGTTGACTGCAATGGTTTTGTCAAAGCCGCTTTTCGGTTGCATTACCACAAGGGAGTATGCCGTATCGCATATCGAAATCGTTTTCGTGACGGCGACGAAATTTGTTTCGCCGCTAAGTTCGGTAAGGTTGTTTTTAATTATTTTCGGGGAGAGAGTGCCGCTCGGTTTCAGGGAATAGCCGCCGAGAACGCCCGTCCAAAAGATATTTTCGCAGTCGATTTTGCTGTCTTTTGAAGTTTTTGAAAAAGTGCAGGTCAGTTGATCCAATCTTGTCGGCTGGGCGAAGTAGTCCTTGAAGTAGGTGTTGGAGATTTCAAAGCCGCAGATGCCGTAAAACGTGTTGTCCGCGCCGAAAATCGGGATGATATAAGCCATCGCATTGTCGCTTGTGCCGTCAAGCGCATAAACGTCGGACAGCAGCGGTCTTTTATCTTTTACGGATTTGCCGAAGATGTCTTTTATTTCCGTCACCGATTCGGAATTAAATTCCAACCGCCATTTACGATGCGGCATTATGCCGTTTTGCCTGCCGAGATCCGAGTTTCCTCTGTACATAAGCAACGTTTCGTCCGTGCGGTCGAGGGTACTGCGCTGGAAGTACAGCCCGGTTCTGAATTTATCGGCGTTTGTAGCGCCGGAGTTCACGGTTGCGTCCATCATAATAAACGCGCCCGAGGCGTCGGCTTTCAGCAGTTCTTCTCTGAGTTTCGGCAAAAGGGCTTTCTGCACGCCTTCGGTATGCGCCCGTGAGTTGTTCAGCGCGTCGAGAGCAATCCCGTTTTCGGACAGATACGCGTTGATTATCGCCGAAGAGTCGGCGGCAAGCATTTCGCCCATCATTGAGAGATCGTCAAAGTATTTTTCGATTTGTTTTGTATAAAACTCGTTCTGAAAAGTGAGATTGTTGGAATATTTTTCGGTCGTCGTCGAGAACTGCCCGGCGAAAAACACACCGCAGCTTACAAACACGCCGACGGCAAGAACCAGCGCGAGCATATACAACAAAAGCTTGCGCCACATTGACTTTTTTCTGTTTTTGAAATCGGCGATTCTTAACATATTTCGGGATTTATCGCCGCGTTCAGGCGACGTTATAAAGCGCGGCTTTTATTTTCGCGACGATTTGTTCCGTGGTGTCGCCCGCCGCGTCAAGGTTTTTCTGGATTTTGCGGATTTCGTTGTACAGCGTGTATACTTTGGAATAATAGCCGTCGAAATTCGGTTCTCTCACGAAAGTGCAGGTCGCGACGGTTTTCGTCAGTGCGGCGTAAAGGTTTTTGAAGGCGTCCGACTTAAAGGAATTCTCGCCGATTTTCGCAAAAGCCCCCGTTCTTACGGGCATATATCCGGTTGACAGGACGAAGTCCACGTTGCGCTGTTCCTCGGTGAACCACCGCGCGAATACGGTTGCCGCCTCGGCTTTCTTGTTGGTCGTTTTATAGGCGCAAAGCCCGACGCCCGCCTGCGTTGCGACTTTCTGTTTTCCCTGTTGGGGCAGGGGTAAAACTTGCAGATTCACATCTTCCGACGTATTGTCGGGATACGTGATTTTGTCGTTGGCGTAAAGCACGGAAGCCGAAGAGCCGATGCCGGCGCACGTTTGCGCGGTCATAATCTGCGTGTTGTAGTACATATCGGACACGACGATATGGCCTTTGGCAATCGACGTCGCGAACGCCTCGTAGGCTTTTATAAACGATGGGTTGTTTTCGTCGTACCAGCCGTCCTTGTAAGAAACGCTTTCGCCGTCGGATATTGCACAAAGTTCCGCAAGTCTTATGAGATAATCGATGGCGCAGAAGGGTTTTCCGCCCGACCACTCGTAATATTTTTCGGCGACGGTGAAGAAGCCGTCCCACGTTTCAAGGTCGGACACGGAAACGTTTTTTTCGGCGGCGAATCTTTCAAAAACTCCGCCCGCGATGAACAGCAAATAAGTCGATTTGGAAACGGGGAAAACCGAAAGGCGGTCGCCCAGCATGCCGTCGCTCAGAAAATCGGGGACGAAGGCGGCCAGTTCGGTCGGCGTGAAATAATCTTTCCAGTTCAGAAGGTTGTCCGCCCCAAGACTTTGCGCGTCGCCCGAGTGGCAGAAGAACAGGTCGGGCATATCCTTGGAACCCGCTTTCCCCGCCTGTGCGTCTTTGAGTTTCTTTCCGATCTGGGAAGCGTTGGACATCAATGTAACGTCAATGACGATTCCTTTTTCCTTGCCGACGGTCGCGTTGAATTTCTCCACGAAGTCGTTCATCGGGGAGTTGGATTGTTCGCCGTAAACGTGCCACATCGTAAGAGTCGTGGGTTTTTTGGGATCGAGCAAGGATTTATTTTTGTTGCAAGCAACAAAAGTAAACGGAATTGCAAGAAGCGCCGTGGCGGCGATCAGCAAAGTGAGTATTCTTTTGGCATTACGTTTCATAGTGTTTTTCCGTCATTATCAGTCGGGGGAAATTGCCCCGATTTTTCAAAAAAACCAAATTATTTTTGGGTTTTTCCCCACCTTTTGGCGGGTTGGGTGGGGGAAAAGCCGTCCTGATTTTGATATACTGTCTATACACTCGAAGGTGATTATCTGTATTATAGCATAATATGCGCGCGCAAGTCAATCCGCCTTTGAGACAATAAAACGCGATATTTGCGGAATTAACAACGGTTTTAAGTCGCGATTTTCGGCGATTTGGAATAAATCACTTAAATCAAAAAGGAGTAAGACTATGAAAAGAAAGTCATTTCTCGCAATTATGGTGCTGATGCTGGCAATTGTTCTGCTCACTGCCTGCAACAAGGACGGAAAACACAACTTTGCGGAAGAATGGAGCAACAACGAGACTCATCATTGGCACGCGTGCACAGACAAGGGCTGCAAGGAAACCAAAGACAAAGCCGAGCACACCTGGGACGGCGGCAACGTGACTGTTGAGCCGACCACGGAACAAAAAGGCACAATGGTTTACACCTGCACGGTCTGCCGCAGAGAAAAGACCGAATCGATTAACGAACTTGTCGTCGGAACAGAATATACGATAACCTTTGACAGCAAAGGCGGCAGCGCGGTGCAACCCATCAAGGCAAGCGCAGGCGCGGCGATTACCGCCCCGACCGATCCCACCAAAGACGGTTTTGTTTTTGCAGGCTGGTATGAAAGCACGGACGGCGGCACGACGCTTTCCGACACGGCATTCAGTTTTTCATATATGCCGGCAAGAGTTTTCACGCTTTACGCAAAATGGGCGACTGCCGACATTAAGGGCAAGACATTCAACAAAGTTGACGCAATCGTCGAGTGGGAGTCCGAAGCCGTCAAGCAAGCGCTTCTTGCAGAAATGGAAATGACGGAGGATGAGTATGTTCAATTCGTTACATCATCAAAGGTCACAGTTGAGTTTGCGGCTGACAAAAATACCGCGACGGTGACCTATGATCAAGGTCCGGGCGAAGTAGGCGGTCAAGGCAGTTTCGGTGTGCTGTATAAAATTAAAGGTACTGCCATCGTGTTCTACGACAGCCAAGAAGATATGGAAAAAGAAATTCCCGCTCACAAGTACGGATTGATTGCCGGCTCAACGTTTGAGTTGTCCGCAGATAAAACAACCATTATACAGACTAATACTGAACCGGGTTTGGGCACATATAAATTTATTTTAAAGGTTGCCCAATAAACCTGCGTAAAAGGAACAAACACAAATAATAAAGGTTTTAAGTCGCAAGTATTCGGCGATTTGGAATAAATCACAAAAATTAAAAAGGAGAAAGACTATGAAAAGAAAATCAATCATTGCAGTGCTGGCGTTGGTATTAGTGTTGGCGTTGTCGTTGTCGATATTCTCGGCATGCAACAAGAAGCACAAATATTCAAGCGAGTGGAAGTTTGACGAAAAAACTCACTGGCACGAATGCACCACGAAGAAACACACCGACACGACGGAGAAAATCCCGCACGTGTTCACGTGGACAGAAAAAACGCCCGCAGGCGTTCACACGGACAAAGTCGAAAAGGGCGTATGTGAATGCGGATACGAAACCGAAAGGACAATTTCCGGCACCGCAACGCACACTTACGGCACGGAATGGACAAAAGACGAGTCGGGACACTGGCACGAATCGACCTGTGGCACAACGGCTCCCACGCATGACGCAATGAAGAAAGATTTCGCCGCGCATACCTTTGACGATGGCGTAGTTACCAAACCGGCGGACTATGGCGTGGTCGGCGAAAAGAAATTCACTTGCACGGTATGCGAATATAGCTATACCCAAGAAATCGACGCACTTGGCGCAAAAGACAACGCTATTTCGTTTGCTAACGATTTAGTTGATGAAAAAACCTATGACGGGTTGGCGTTTATCATTGATCCCGCGAAGGTCAATCGTAAGGGCGACGGTGAAATCACCATTACTTACAAAGGCGAAAACGACACTGCGTTTTCCGAAACCGCCCCGATTAACGCCGGCGAATATACCGTGAAAGCAACCGTAAAAGGCACTGCGGAATGGAAAGGCGGAGAAATCACCACGACTATCATAATCAACAAACGCGAGATAACTTTGCCCGCAGACGTTTTTGAAGGAAAACTTGGAGAAAACCTTGAAAGCGGAAAGTTCGGTTTGACGTGCATAAACGTCGCGGAAGCGACGAACAACGTCGTAGAATGGGTGACGATTGGCGCTCCCGAAACATACTATGCGATTGGCATACATACAATCAGCGCCACCGTCCTGACCGTGGACAACGACAACTTCGAGCTTAACAACGGCGTATACGACACGGTCAAATTTACCGTTTGGAACGCTCCCGATTCCTTCTATGCCGGAATCAAAGACGTGTTCACCTTTCCTGGTAACAGTGATGTTATGATCAATACAATAATCGCTAATGGCACGGTGAAAAAAGGCGACCAAATTTTAGTCAACGAAATCGGCAAGATAATCACAGTGAATAAAATCGAAAAGGATACGGGCACGTCGGTGACAGAGGTTGAAACGGCAACCGCCGGTGAAGAAGTAGGCTTGCGTATTAGCGAAGGCGTAACGAAGGCTGAGCTTAATAGAGGATATATGCTGTCCAAGCCCGATACGATTATCGGTTATAGCAAGGTCACGGTAACAATAAGAGTGCGCACAAAAGACGAGGGTGGTCAAAACACCCCAATTCAGTCGGGAATTAAACCGAATGTTGTCTTTGCCGACACGTTTGGTGAAGTAACCGGCGAAGTTACGTTCCCGGAAGGCACGACGTTACTTTCAGGCGGTGAAATACTTGAAGGCGTCACCATTAATTTCCAAGGCAAAAAAGTCCCCGCATTTGTCGGACGCAGGTTCACACTTAGGGTGAGCGGAAAAACTATTGCCGAATGCGTAGTCACCGCAGTTCCTAATGCGACAAGAGTTAGGAGCGGTTTTATGTTAGGCGTCCCCGGCACCAATGTCATTGAGCCTATCGAGCTTGGCGAAAACACATTTGCGATCAACCTGAACAGAAGTGATGTCGGCGAAGTCCTTAAAAACGCCAAAGACACCGATACAATCGAAATAAAATTTATTAATAGCGGAAAGGACATCGCAAAATACATTCGCACTCCCGGCACAGGCGCGGGGGCATACAATGAGGTTGGCGGAAGAATAGTCGGTTCATATCTCATCGTCGAGTTTTATAAAAACACTGGATCTGATCCCAAACTAACCGGTAATAACGGCGAATGGGTTTTTACAGGCGAGGATATATATATCGGACTTCAAGTTGAAATTAAGCCCGCTTCGTGAACCTGAGCGACACTGCAACCATCGTAGCAAAATAACTTAAAAGTTATTATCTATTGAAAATCGGATAAGCGGGCGTAAAAACCCGCTTGTCCAAAAAAAACGACATATCGAAAAGCCGTCAGTCAGGACGGCTTGGGTATGTTGCCAAACAGAAAGGGATTGTTCTGTTTGGCAACATACTAAAAATAAAAAACTTACTTATCGTGGAGACAATATGAAAGCATTGAAAGGCGTACTTATTACACTTGTCGTCATCATCGCCATCGTCGGCGTTACCGTCATCGGCGGGTACGTCGCGGTTCGCTCCAAGTACGGCATCGACCTTTTCCGCACCGCGGGACAACTGAAAACGCTCTCACAAGACGTGGACGAATCCGCGCTTTGCCCGAACGCATTCGGCGAGCAGGATTTCGTCACGATGAAGTCGGAAATCGACAAACGAATTTCGGGGCTTATCGTCTATGAAAAGGGCAAAGGATTCAACGGATATTCGGTCAATTTCGACGCGCTCAAAGGCAAAGTCATGACGGATAAGATTTCGCTCACCGAAAAGCAGGTCGGCGCGGTTGCACAGACGGTCTTTTTCGGGCAGACGGCAGGCAAACTGAAAATCGGCGGGAAAGACGTGAGCGTCACCGTCGTACAGGTGGACTTTTCGGAAATCGCCGCAAACGGCAGTGCGGACTTCAACGTCGTGGCGAAAATCGACCTTACCCCGTTCAAGGCGGATATGGACGGCTTCCCGTATAAGTTATTCAAAAAATATATCCCCGACAACCTTTACGTTTCGTCCACCGTGCGCGTGGATAAGACGGAAGCAGACGGCTTTTCTTACAAAGTGTCGCACAAATCCGTCACGCTCAACAATTTGTCCGGCGACGATACCGCGGATTTGTTCAACACCCTGAACGCCGTGCTGAAAATCGGGACTGCCGAAAACCTGAATATGCAGGTCGGCACAATGGCGGTAAACGCGCTGATCGGCACGAAAGACAACCCCGGCTTTGCCTATTCAATGAAAGCAATCGGGGCAAAGTATTTCACGTTTGCGACTTCTGCCGACGCGGATTGCTTTATCGTAAATTGACAACTTAATGCAGCATATTCACGACGTAAAGTCGCGTTTTATGCAAAATATCCCCCAAAAATCCAAACAAGGAGATAAAATTATGACACACACAAAGGCAAATAAATCAAAGATATTGCCGCTGATTTTGGGACTTGCGACGTGTTTTGTGCTTATGCTGGGCATTGTGCTTGCAAACCCCGTGGACACGGCGCGCGCGGAAGAGACAGACCCGCGCATCGTAGTCAGCACTATCACCGCGACTTCAAACATCGACGACATTATAGGTTTCGGAAAAAGCGTAAAAAGTCCGTCTTTTAATATAAAGGAAGCCGTACCGGCGCAGTTCCAAACCCAGTACAACTGGGAAAAGAAGACTGCAACAAGCTGGGAGGATTATTCGGGCACAGCGTTTACGGAAGGGACTTATAGATATGTTACTCAAATTCGTATCGATAGAGACAGCGGCGGGGGGACAACCCACGTGCTTGACAAAAACGGCATTACCGTCACGGTAAACGACGTAAAATGGGACAATTCCATCCCTGAAATTTATGCTGAGTATTCGTTCGCTTGGGTTTCTTCAAAAGAGTATGAAGTCACTGCCCCGGCAGGAACGCCGCTGGATTTTGTTAAAGACAATAAATGGGATATCGACAGTACTTATATCAACCAAGCGATAACTGCGTTTTCGGTGGCAGACGGCGCGGTAGGCGGCACAAAACCTTACACGTTCTCAAAGGTTTCCGGCCCCGAGTGGATTGACGTTGCGGCAGACGGCACGGTTTCGGGAACACCGACCGCTTTGGGCGCAAACGCAGCCCTTGTGATTAAGGTCACGGACAGCGCAGCGGAACCCGCCACAAAGGAAATCACCCTGGATGTCGGCAACACGTACGTACTCCCCGCAGACCGCGAAGTAATCAGCGTAATCAGGGCAACTTCAAACATCGGTGACAAATTAGGTTATGGCAAACCCGTATTTACCCCTTCGTTCACTTTTACGGAAGGCGCGCAGGCAAATTTTTACGGCCCCGCGGGTCAATGGTATAAGAAAGAAGGAACGGATTGGAAAAGATATGAAGAAGCGACGTTTACGGAAGGAACTTATATGTATAGTAACCAGCTTCGCGTCGATGGCAAAAACGGAATGTCTCACGTATTAAACAAAGACGGCGTATCCGTTTATATCGACGATAAGTTGTGTGTGGACAATCAAAAACCCGATGCGATTTATGACACTTATTCATACATATACGTTGGCACCGCTGAAATTAAAGTTGAAAAACCGACCACGGTGGCAATAACCGACGAACTTGTGCCTGTTACCGACCTTGAAAAAGTGTACAACGAAACGGCGCAAGAGCCGACCTTTGGCGGAACGCTTGTCAGGGACACCGACTTTGAAGTAAGTTATGCGGTAAAAGCGGGCTCGACCGGCGGGCTCGATTTAAGCGGCAAACCCGTTGACGCCGGTACTTACATTGTTACCGTCACGGGTAAGGGCGCGTACGTGGGCAGTTTCACCAAAGAATTCGTGATTAACAAGGCAGCGCGATCAGACGTTCCCGTCGGACTTATCGCCAACCCGATTTCGTGCAGGGACGGCAGCGGCACAATCGACGGCGTTACCATCGCGATGGAATACAGAAAAGTCGGCGACGCGGATTATACAAAGTGCACGTCAAATAAGATTACAGGGCTTGCCGCAGGCGAATACCAAATAAGATACGCGGAAAACGACAACTATCTGGCAGGCGCTGACGTAACCGTTACCATTGCCATAAGCCATAATTTTGGCGCGCTTATTGAAGAAACCCCCGCAACTTGTATCGCTGGCGGTATGAAAGCACACTACAAATGCACAGTGTGCGGAAAATACTTTGACGCGGACAAAAACGAAACAACCGAAGAAGCGTTGAAAACTCCCATCAGCCCATACTACGGGCATAGTTTTGGTTTTTGGGTAGAAGAACAGTACGCAACTTGTCAAGCCCCGGGCAAAAAAGGATACAAGCATTGCAGCATCTGCAACAAGGATTACGACGCAAGCAATACGGTAATTACCGATTTTGTTATCCCTGTCAATCCGGACGGTCACGAATTGGGGACTTTGGTTGCAGAAGTGCCTGCAACGTGCAAAGATACCGGTGTAAAGGCGCACAGAGATTGCAATTTGTGCGGAAAACATTGCGACCCGATAACCCGAAAAGAGATTGCGGACTTGACTATTCCCACCACAAACAACCATACCTACGGTGAGTTGATTCCCGAAGTGCCTGCAACAACGGAAGACTTTGGCGTGAAAGAACACAAAGATTGCTCAGTTTGCGGAAAGCACTTTGATAAAGACGGCAACGAAATCACCGAACTTAAAATTGCCAAAATCGGCACGCATAACGTGGTAATAAACGGCGAAAGCAATTTCTATGCACACGGCGAAAGCGTAACCGTAACGGCAGAAGATAAAGAAGGCAAAGAGTTCGTTGGCTGGCAGGACGCAAGCGGAAAAATCGTCAGCACCCAAAAGGAATATACCTTTGAGGTAAAAGACGAAATGGTCCTTACCGCCGTATATCAGGACAAAGCACCGGGCGGCGGCACGATTGACGGCGAAATCGCACCCGCTCCCGATAAAAACGGACTGTCCGGCGGACAGATTGCGGGCATCGTGATCGGAAGCATTGCAGGCGTCGGAATTGTCGGGTTTGCAATATTCTGGTTTGTTGTGAAGAAGAAAACGTTTGCCGAGTTAATTTCCGCAATCAAAGCACTGTTCAACAAAAAACAATAAATCCAACAAAGCATTGTTCAACAAAAAACAATAAATCCAACAAAGCATTGATCAACAAAAAGCAATAAATCCAAACAACAAAAAACCGTCCGTATTTCGGACGGTTTTTCCTTGGCGAAAAAACAAAAGTAGAGTGCACGCAAAAGTTAAAAGAATGAAATTCGCTTATCGCGAATGAAATCGCCGTCGGCGGTGAAATTTTGGCTTGCGCCAAAGTGATATTTTTAGCCGTTGGCAAAAAGTGATATTATATTTGCCTTAACTTTCACAACGTGAAAATTTAGATTTGCGAAGCAAAATATAACTGCGAAGCAATCCGACTTGCCGAAAGGCAAATATAACTGTGGCGTTGTCGCTTGACAACGCCACTGGTGTACCCGGGGGGAGTCGGAAGGAGCAAAGCGACGAAATAGCGTAACGAAGATGCTTGCATCGAAAGTGAAGCGCCAGCCGGAGGGTTCGACTGCGAAGCAGTGTGCGTTTTTATTAAAACGCACGGACTCCCCCCCGTAAACAAAAACAACCGCGGTTGCGGTTGTTTTTTGGTGTACCCGGGGGGAG
>ULYI01017011.1_pt1 | contig 35757 bp, 15 predicted proteins | sample 1962171 | NCBI WGS metagenome assembly ULYI01 (sample SAMEA4835863, study PRJEB28245) | human gut metagenome | biome: gut microbiome; material: fecal sample | place: Denmark | collected 2008 | reverse complement strand
CCAGCGTTCGTCCTGAGCCAGGATCAAACTCTCAAGTTCAATCTTGACTGTTCCGACTTTGTCTGACAAATTTACTTTGCGTAAATTGGAATTTGACGTCGAAATTTATTTCGTGTTTTAATTCACTACAATTTCTTAATTCGCTTTTCCATATCTTCAATTTTCAATGTGCTGCTGTTGCCTTTCACGGGCGACAGTGTTTACATACTACCATATCTAAATTCGCTTGTCAACGATTTTCGCAATATTTTTCAAAGTTTTTTTAACTTTTTTCAAAAAGATTTTGAATGCACAATCCCGCGTTGTTCCCGATAAATCCTGAGCCGCAGCGTTTGTCGCCGGCGACGGGTTTTAAGGAGATTTGCGATGTGCGGTTATCAAAACTTACCGCGATTTCGTCAACTGAATTTTCAATGTTCATTTGTAAACAACATTTGCGAATTATAGCCTTATCTTTTTATTCCGTCAAGCAAAAAACGGGGGTTTTTTACAAAAAAATTAAATTTTTTGTATATTTTGACATATCTTTTTATTTGTCAAAGTCAACGGGACAGACATTGCCTTGAAACACTATATATAGAAACGTGCGCGCATACGCGCGTGCGCGCGCTCGCGTATGTATGCGCGTCAATATAATAAGAATATTTCGTTTTCTGTTTTTGACAAACGGTCTTTTGGGGATTATTTAAAAAAGGCGGTTTTGAAACAGGATTGCAATAATGCAAAGTTTTTCCGATTATTTTTATCTTGCAAGCGGATTATTAAACTATCCATAATTTTGCGTAGGCAAGATTTCACCCGACGAAGGCGGATTTCATCACCCCGTGATTTCACCACAACGTGATTTCATTAAAAAAGCCCCCTTCGCGTTTTGCGAAGGGGGCGCGTTGTTTTTTATTATTTGTCAAGCCAGAGCGTTCCGCCCGGATTCATAATACCGTTGGGATCGAAATGGTGTTTCAAAGCTTTCAGCATATCCATCTGAACGTCGCCGAGTTGTTTTGCGTTGTACGGCGCGAAGAGTTTGCCGATGCCGTGGTGATGGCTGATGCTTGCGCCCGATTCCTGAATCGCGTTAAGCACGCCGCTGTGGAACTCCTTGAACTTTTCGATGCCCTCATCCTTCTGCATCCAGATGAAGTAAAGGTTTGCGCCGTTCTGATAGCAGTGCGAGATGTGGCAGGTACAGATGACGTTGGGGTGCGATTTAATGAACTTTCTGACGTAGTCGTGAATGTGATCGACTTCGTCCCAGGGCATTGCACATTCGAGCGTGTCGATGATAACGCCGAAGTCCTGATAATTGTCGCGCATATAGGGATCGGAGAAACGTCCCGACGACCATTTCGGCACGACGATGCCGGGCAGGAACGACGTCAGATGATGTTTTCTCGCGTTCTTTTTGACGTTTCTTATCGTCATTCGCTGATAATCGGGATCGCCGTCGCAGAAACCGACGATAAGACAGCATTTCCCGAGTTCGAGTCCGAACGTCTTCAAAAGTCCTTCGATTTTGCCAAGTCCGTACATTCTGAGACCAAGGTCGCTTTCTTCGCCGTCGGAAATTCTGAATACGGAAGGTACTCCGCGTTCAGCCTGCATAACGTCGCGCATAAACGCAACGCCGCTGTCCCAATCGCGCGAAAGATAGCAGAAAGGTTTTTGCACGCGGGAACGTCTGTGGAGTTTCAGCGTAACTTCGGTAAGGATGCCGAACGCGCCTTCGCTGCCCATCATAATCTGGTTGATATCGGGGCCCGTCGCTTTTCTGGGAGCGCGTTCCGTACGGAAAGTACCGACGGGAGTAACGTATTGCTGAGTGAGAACAAGATCTTCGATCTTGCCGTAATAGCAACTGTTCTGCCCCGCACCGCGCGTTACTACCCAGCCGCCGACCGTCGAATACTCGAACGACTGCGGGAAATGACCGACGGTGTAAGCGTTGCCCGACTTGAAATTATCGGGATTGTTGAGATACGTTTCAAGCGCCGTTCCGAAAATACCGGGCTGCACGGTAACTGTTTCGTTGATTTCGTTGACGGAAATGATTTTGTTGAAGTTTTTACCGAGATCGAGCGTGATCGAGCGTTTTACCGTAGGTTCGACGCCGCGCGTTACGGACGAACCTCCGCTGTAAACGTAAATCGCGATTTTGTGCTCATCGCAGTATTTCACGATGTTTTCGATTTGTTCGGTCGTCGAGGGATACAGTACGAGGTCGGGCACGTTTTCGACAATACCTTCGCGAAGGCGCATAAGGTCGATCATCGTCTGACCGTATGCAACGCGAAGCCTTGTGTAGTCGTCGTCCGCGCCGTCGCCCGCCACAAATGCGAGAAGCGCCTTGTGTTCTTCAACGGAAAGTTGCGACTTTATCTCGTATTTCACGGGAGAATCGCCGAAATTCTTCTTGCTGTTCAAAAACTCGGGCGTGAAGTCCAACTTTTTCATCATGTAATTGAACATTCCTTCGCTCGGAACTTTATATTCTTTCGGATTGCCCCACTTGAAAATGCTGCGATAACTGCCGGCAGGGGCTTCCGTCGTGTACCAATCGAGTTTTATGCCGTTTTCGTAGGTTCTGGGATGACCTGCAATGGGGTCTTTAACGGTTCTCCAAGGAACTTTCGGATAAGAGTTTTTTGACATAATTTCACCTCATATAATTTCTATGATTCAATTATAATAGCGCGCGCAAAATAAAGTCAAGGTTTTTTCCGCATTTTGTCGGTCAAATAGCCGACATAAAAAGAACAAAAACAAAAGACTGTCGCAAGGACAGTCTTTTTGACATTTTATTGCGTTTTTATGTGTCATTTTGACAGTAAATCGGAAATTTCGATAATTTGGTCGAGAGTCAGCGTTTCGCCGCGCGCCTTTAAGTCGATATTCAGGCTTTCAAGGATTTTCGCCGCCTCGTCTTTTTGCACGGGATAAACCGCAGTCAGATTGTTCAGCAAAGTTTTTCTTCTCATCATAAACGCGCACTTGATTGCTTTGTTGACATTTTTCTTATTGACGCCCGCGTACTTATCGTATACGTCGATTCTCACAATGCAGCTGTCGACTTTCGGCACGGGATAAAACATACTTTTGTCAACCTGTCCGACGATTTTCGCGTCGCCATATAAGGAAATTGCCATCGTAATCGCGCCGTAATCCTCGGTTGCGGGTTTCGCGACGAATCGGTCGGCAACTTCTTTTTGTACCATAACAGTTATCGCCGACGGATGCACACCTTCTTCCAGAAAACGCATTACGAGCGCGGTCGTGATATAATAAGGAATATTCGCAACGACTTTGAATTTTTCGCCGACGATTTCAATAAGTTCCTTATCTTTCATTTTCAGAACGTCTTTGAAAATCACTTCGACGTTATCAAGCCCCGAAAGCGTCTCGTCCAGCACCGGCTTCAACGCGCGGTCAACCTCGAACGAATACACCTTTTTCGCTTTTTCGGCAATCGCGCGGGTGAGCGTGCCTGCGCCCGTTCCTATTTCGACGACGACGTCGTTTTCGTCCACGCCCGAAAGTTCCACGATTTTATCGAGGAGATTTTTGTCCGTGATGAAATTTTGTCCGAGATTATGATTGAACCGAAAACCGTTGTCGATTAAAATATCCTTAATCTTTCTCATTGTTCGTAACTTTGGACGTACGTCCTGACTCTGAACTCGACGCCCGCCTGTTTTGCGACGGCGCGGCATTTTTCGATTTCTTCGTTTCCGATGACGTCAACGACGGACATAACGGTGCGGATACCTTCTTTTTTGCAGTTTACCGCAAAACGAAGCATTTCGTAAAACCCTTCTTCGTTGAATTTGCAATGGCAGATTTTATTGTACTTTTCGGCGTCGGACGCATTCAGACTTATCGACACGGTGTCAATAAGTCCTTTGAGTTTCATCGCCGTATCGGGCCCCGAAATAAGCCCTGCCTGACCGTTCGTGTTAAGGCGGGTATTCATACCGTGTTCTTTGAGCCATTTTGCAACTTTCAGCAACACGTCGAAAGCGTACAGCGGCTCGCCGAAACCGCAAAACACGGCTTCTTTATACTTTGAAAGGTCGTACTTTTTCAGGTCTTCGATGACTTCGTCGGCGGTCGGCTCTTTGTCAAGCCACAGGTAATAATCCAGCACTCCGTCGCCGGTATGCCTTATGCAAAATTCACAGTTATTACTGCATTTATTGGTAAGGTTTAAGTATATTTTGTTGTCGTAAACGTAAGTTAATGTGTTCATTTTATCTTCTTAAACAATCTTTTTGCATTGTTCGTTGTGATTTCTTCAATTTCGTTTATTGATAAATTTTTAATCGTCGCAAGTTTTTCGGCAACAAGGCGGACGTTCTTCGGAAGGTTTATCGTGCCGCGAAGGGGCGTCGGCGCAAGGTACGGGCTGTCCGTCTCGACAAGCAGTCTGTCAACGGGTATTTCCGCCGCGGCCTCCACCGAGTGCCTTGCGTTTTTATAGGTAATCGGCCCGTCGAAACCGAAGTACAAATCGTATTTCAAAAGGCTTTTTGCGTATTCCGCCGTGCCGCTGAAACAATGCACGGTCCCGCCGTATTCAAGGAGTTTTTTATTGTCCTTTAAGATGTCAAAAAAATCGCCGTACGCGTCTCTGACGTGAAAAACAAGCGGAAGGCGCAGAAAATGCGCGAGTTCCATTTGTTCGACAAGTACGGTTTTCTGGATTTCCCGCGGGGAATTTTCGTAATAATAATCAAGGCCGACTTCGCCGATTGCGACGACTTTTTCGTTTTCCGCCATCTTGCAAAACTCGTCGTATTGCGCGGTTGTCCGCCCCGACGCTTCCTGCGGATGAATCCCGACGGTCGCATACACGTCGCGGTTGTTTGTCGCAAGCGCGAAATTGCACACGCTCGACTCGTAATCGCTTGACGAAGTAACGACGCAATACAGCCCGTCTTTTGCCATATCGCTTATGACGCTTTCGGCAAGCGGATGCAGCCTTTCGTCGTCAAGATGGCAGTGCGTGTCGATGAGCATTATCTGACGACCGCGCCGCTTTCCACGGCGGATTCGGGCGAAACGAGCGTAACTTTCCCGTCTTGTCCGCACGCGCAGAGTATCATACCCTGACTGTCGATGCCGCGAAGTTTCACGGGTTTAAGGTTTGCGATTATGACCACTTCTTTGCCGACCATTTCTTCGGGCGTATAGAACTTTGCAATGCCGCTGACGATGCTTCGTTCGACGCCGCCGACGTCGACGGTAAGGTGCAGAAGTTTGTCCGCTTTTGGCACTTTTTCGCACGCGACGACTTTCGCGACTCTTAAATCGAGCCCCGCAAAATAGTCGATGTCTATTTCGGGTTTTTCTTCTTCCTTCACTTCGGGAGCAGCGGGTTTTTTCCTTGCCTCGTACATTTCGTGCGCCTTATCGACGACTTCTTTCACGTCAAGGCGTCTGAACAGAATTTCGGGATTTTCAACGACTTTCGTGCCGTTTTCAATGCCGCCGAAACGGACAATTCGGCCGTAGTCGCGCACAGTTGTGCCGAAATACGACGTTACTTTTGCCGCAGTGTCCGGCATAAACGGTTCCAACAGCGACGTGCCGATTACGATACTTTCTGCAAGGTTATACAAAACCGTTTTAAGCCTTGCGGTCTTGGACTCGTCCTTGGCGAGCGCCCACGGCATAGTTTCGTCGATATATTTGTTTGCGCGTTTGAAAATTACAAAGATTTCGGAAAGCGCGTCGGATATTTTGAATTCGTTGATTTTTGCGCGCACTTTTTCGTATGCGCCCGTAACGGTTGCGATAAGGTCGTCGTCGACGTCTTCCTTCGCCCCTGCGTTTTCAAGGACGCCGCCGAAATACTTGTTGCTCATTGCGACGGTGCGGCTGACGAGATTGCCGTAAATATTGGCAAGGTCGTTGTTGATTTTGTCGGTGATCCACTCCCAGTTGATGATACCGTCGGTTTCATACGGCATTTCGGCAAGCAGGAAATATCTTACCGCGTCGACGCCGAAAAACCCGACAAGGTCGTCGGCGTAAATAACGTTGCCTTTCGACTTGCTCATTTTCCCGCCGTCCTGCAAAAGCCACGGATGACCGAACACCTGTTTCGGCAGCGGAAGCCCCAGACTCATCAGGAAAATCGGCCAGTAAATGGTGTGGAATCTGACGATATCCTTGCCGATGACGTGCACGTCGGCGGGCCAGTATTTTTTGAACTTTTCGTCGCTGTTGCCGTCGACGTCGTAGCCGAGCCCCGTGATATAGTTCGTCAGCGCGTCAAGCCATACGTATACGACGTGTTTCGGATCGAAATCGACGGGAATACCCCACTTGAACGAAGTGCGGCTCACGCACAAATCCTGCAATCCGGGCTTAATGAAGTTGTTGACCATTTCGGTTTTTCTTTGCGCGGGCAGGATAAACTCCGGATGTTCGTCGTAATATTTTTTAAGGGCGTCGGCGTATTTCCCCATTTTGAAGAAATAGGCTTCTTCTTCCGCCATTTTCACTTCGCCGCCGCAGTCGGGACATTTGCCGTCCACAAGCTGCGTTTCCGTCCAAAACGACTCGCAAGGGGTGCAGTACCAACCCTTGTAAGAGCCTTTGTATATATCGCCGTTTTCGTACATTTTTCTGAACATTTTCTGCACCTGACGTTCGTGATCTTTGTCGGTGGTGCGAATGAACTTGTCGTACGAAATGTTCAAAAGTTTATAGATGTCTTTGATTTCCCCCGCAACCATATCGACGAAGGCTTGCGGAGTCATACCCGCCTTTTCGGCTTTTTCTTCGATTTTTTGACCGTGTTCGTCGGTGCCTGTCTGGAAGAACACGTCAAAACCTTCGCGACGTTTGAAGCGCGCGATTGCGTCGGACAACACGATTTCGTAACTGTTGCCTATATGAGGCTTTCCCGACGTGTACGCGATTGCGGTTGTGATATAATATTTCTGTTTTTCGGACATATGAGCCCTCCTTATAATAATTTCCGGTACATTATACAATTTATAATGCGTTTTGTAAAGTATAACTCCCCGTCTTCTTGCATACGATTAAACGTGAACGTCGTCTTTACTTTGATTTTTATCGTCGCCGTCGTGATAATTTCCGTGACTTCGCCCGATGAAGTTACGGCGTCTATGCTTGCCGGCGCGACAAACGCGGTGTCGCTGTCGCTTAAAATGCTAGCGATTTACGCCGTGTGGACATCGGTGCTGAAACTTATGGAAAAGACGGGCATTGATAAAAAACTCACGAAACTTTGCCGTCCGCTTACCCGTCGGCTTTTCAGAAACGAAAGCGAAAAAGCGGTTGATTTAATCACCCTGAACGTTGCGTCGAACGTGCTTGGACTCGGAAACGCGGCAACGCCTGCCGGCATCGACGCGATATATCTTATGGACGACAAATCGGGCGTCGCAACAAAAAATATGGTAATGCTCACGGTGATTGCGGCAACGTCTTTGCAACTACTTCCGCTTACCGTGTTAAGCCTTATGACGGAGTATGGAAGCACCGCCCCGTCCGCGATAATTCTGCCGTCGATAATATCGACGTTTTCGTCGACGATTATCGGCGTTCTGCTTGTTGCGGTATTTATCAAATGAATTACGTTATTCCCGTAATTTTGGTTTTATTGGTGCTTTTTGCAGCGATAAAACGCGTAAACGTGTATGATGCCTTTGTCGAAGGCGGCAAAGAAAGTATGTCGCTCGTCAAAGACGTGTTCCCTTATCTTGCGGCGATTTTCATCCTAATCGAACTGTTTAAAACAAGCGGACTCACCGTATATCTCACAAAGATTTTTGAAAAACCTTTTGCCTTTTTCGGCATACCAAAAGAAGTGACGGAAGTCATGATTTTGCGTCCTTTCAGCGGCGCGGGAAGCGTCGCCCTTCTTGAAAACATTTTCAAAGATTACGGCGCGGACAGTTACGTCGGGAAGTGCGCCGCCGTAATCATCGGCAGCAGCGAAACGATATTTTACGTTTGCGCCGTTTACTTTTCAAAGGTAAAAGTCAAAAACCTGCGCTTCGCCATTCCCATTTCCCTTGTCGCGTCCTTTTTCGGCGCGGTCATCGGCTGCCTTTTCGTAAGGATATTATAAAATCCGCCCTGAATGCGGATTTTCATAACGTCGGATTTTTTTAATCTTGTTTGCTCGGAAGACACTCGATAAACACGGCTTCGGTGTCGGTCGTGATTCTGAATTTCCCTTCCGCAATAAAAGGCAGATAAAAATAATCGCCGCGGCGCACGTCTTTTTCATAGTTTTCGCCGACGATTTTCGCGTTGCCTTCAAGGCAGATATAAACCGCGGGCGCAAATTCCGTAATGAAATTACCGCCGTTTTTTATCGTATGGCGGATTTCCTGAAAGCACGGCGTATCGTCATATCCGATAAGGATTTCCTTTTTATAGTTTTCGGTGTCGACGACGACTTTCGGCGATACTTTTGCAAACTCTTTTGCGGCGGCGCCGTAAATATCGTAGTTTATCGCGTCAAGCGCGACGTCCTTTTGAAGCCCGATAAATTCTTCGTCGTAACTTATGTGATAATCGCCGCACCACCGCTCGGGCTGAATTGTAAAATCCGTGGGCTCCTGCACTTCGATAATCGTGCAACCCGCGCCGATTGCGTGAATCAGCCCCGCGCGGATAAGCCACAAATCCCCGACCTGCACGTCCACGCCGGAAAGCAAATTGCCCATTATGTCTTTTTCGGTTTCGCTGCGCTCTTCGAGTGCGCTTAACTCTTCTTTCGTGATTTTGTCCTTAAAGCCGAAATAAAGTTTTGCGCCGGGACGAGTCGCGATGACAAGCCACGCTTCGGTTTTGCCGTATTCGGAATTAAAGTGTTTTTTTGAAAACTCTTTCGTGGGATGCACCTGAAAAGGCAGCCTTGTCGCGCTGTCCAGAAACTTCACAAGACAGTCATATTTGCGGTGTCCCAAAAGTTCCGCGCTATGCTCTTTTAACAGGTCGTCAAAGAAAACCCCCGTTCCTTTTACTTTGGACACGCCGTCGCGCGCGCCGAAGTATTTCGGATTGATCGCACGCACTTTGCTTGCTACCCATTCTTCGGGAAACATATTGTCGGTGCCGTCGTCGTATCCGTCGTCAAACAACGCTTTGAAGGGTTTACCGCCGTGATATATACGATAAACTCTGTTTCTTTCAAAAAATATCGGTTTTGTTACTATGTCTTTAATATCGTTCATAACTTTATCGCACCAAAAAATTCTGTCGTTTTCGCGCCCTTTTCGTTGCCCTTTCGCATTGCCGAAACAATGTTTTCTTTTGTCGGTTTCTTGTTTTCAATTGCCGCAAGAAACGCCCCGAAAAACGCGTCGCCCGCACCCGTCGTGTCAACGCTTTTGCATTTATATTCGCTTGACACAACGCCATTTTCGCCGTTGAAATAATACGCACTGCCGTTCTTTCCAAGCGTCACGAGAATCAGTTTGTCCTTGTCGCACAGCGACTCCGCCGCAGCGTCGATCCCGGAAATTCCCGTGAAGTCAAGTAGTTCGTCTTCCGAAAATTTGACGATATCCGCACGTTTTACAAACGGCTCGTACGCCCTTTTTGCGGCGTCGAAATCACGGAAAATATCCTTCCTGAAATTCACGTCAAAACTGAGTTTCGCGCCGATTTCTTTCGTTTTGTCGGCAACTCTTTTTGCAAACGCGCGCCCTTTTTCTTCCGACAGCATAAGCGAGCCCAAATGCACGATATTAAGGTTTTTATATTTTGCAAAGTCGATTTTGTCAAAGTCGATATTAAAATCGGCGGTGTCGTGGCGATTAAACGCAAAATCCCTTTCACCGTTCATGAGAGTCACGAAAGCAATCGTCGTGTTGCGTTTTTCGTCCGTCTGAATGTCAAGGCTGTCAAGGTTTGCTTTTCCCGCTTCCGCCGTGACGAAGCGACCGATTACGTCGTTTCCGACGCGCCCGACGAACCCGACTGTCGCGCCGCTTTGCTTTGCGTTAACGGCAAGGTTGAACGGCGCGCCTCCGCAAAACGCCCTGAACGTCAATGCGCCGTCGTTTTTTTCGCCGATTAAATCCGCAAGTATTTCACCTATCGATAAAATCATAATTTCACCTTAATTATTTCTAATTATAGTATCGCACTTTTTTCTTTCTTTGCCAACAAATAATAACAAATTGTTACAAACAATATTTTTATAAAAACAAACCGCCGTAAGGCGGTCAATTATTTTTTGTCGGATATGGTTTTTAAAAACTCGTAAAGAGCGTCGCGCGACTTGTCCGAAAGATTGATTCGGTCGTCCTTCGCGCTTGCGATAACGCCGTCTTCGCCCTCTCTCCCGACAAGATAATCGATGCTGACGCCAAAGAAATCCGCAATCGTCACAAGTTGCTCAATCGACGGCTGGGTTTTGCCGTTTTCCCAGTTATTGTACGTGCCCTGACTTACGTTGAAAATCTTTGCGATTTCTCTTTGCGTCAGCCCTTTTTCGTTTCTTAATTCAGATAACTTAATCATAATTTTATTTCAAAATATTTAAGCGTTCTGCAATAAAAATCGTTTCTATTCTATCCCGTCAAACAAGTCGTCGAAACTCACGTCAAGCGCTTTTGCGAGCGCAACGATGCTTGACACGGTCGGTTCAAACTTGTTGCATTCCCACTGACTTAATTGTTGTTGTTTTATTCCTATTTTGTCTGCAAGTTCTTGTTGAGTCAATCCGCACAACTTGCGCTCTCTTTTAAGATTTTCTCCGAAAGTTCTCATTCCTTGACAATACAACATATATTATGTATAATGTTGTTGTTACAAGGTATATCTTGTATTATTCAGGGGGTAAATATGAAAAAGAAAACTATTTCGATATTGACCGCGTTGTTATTAATATGCATATTGTTTGTCGCCTGCGATAAAAAGGACAATAACGAACAGCCGAAAACCGTATATAAATTCGGCGATCCGGAAGAAGTAACCGCGGGTGTTTTTACGGATGAAACGACTGCGGATGAAATTTGCAATGCACTTTCTGACGGAAATTATTCGATTCAGTTTCTCACTATTTATAGGGATAAGTTATTTGATACAGACACAACGCTCGTCGTGAAGTTTGCAAAAGACTTTTATGCCGAAATATCGCATACCGAACTTCGTAAATACGACGGTAATACATTTGATGAATGGTATTATCAATACTTTGTCAAAGAAAACGATTTAACTTATTCCGTTCTGTCTGATGCTGTGGGGGACGTATCTGCCGAAGAGATAAATCCCGACGACTGCTATATTCGTAAAAACGATTTGAACTACGTTCTCGATTTAATAAAAAACGGAAACTACGTCATTGAAAACGGAAACGTAAAACTTATCGACACCGAAGAAACCAAGTATTATACCAAAGACTCCGTCCGTTATTACAATGGCGCCGTGATTTTCAACGTCGGGACAACCGAAGCAAAAATGCTTGACTATTTAGAAAACAATGATCCGATTTTTGGTTGGAGACAACGGCTACACTGATTGAAAGTTTCCGCTCAAAATTTTGAAACAACTTGACCAAACAAAAAAGAGTTCGGGTTTTGCCGAACTCTTTTTATTTGTTTTTGCTTACTCGTTGATAACGGTGATAAATCTTGCGGGCTTGTCGCCCATTGCCATCTGCGCGTGCGGAAGCGACGGATCGAAATACAAACTGTCGCCCTTATGCAGGTAAAACTCCTCGTCGCCGACAACCACTCTCAAAAGCCCTTCGAGAACGTAATTGAATTCCTGCCCGGCGTGACACACGAGCTCGGGCTTGTCTGTGGGGGAAATATCGACAAGCATAGGTTTCATCTGCTTGTTCTGAAAATCGGCGGCAAGCGACGTAAAAGAATACCCGGGGTACCTTTCGACGCGTTCGCCCTTATTTTCGTAAACTGCCGCGGCGTACTTTTTCGTGGGTTGTTTCCCCGTGAAGATAAAGGACGGCTCGATATCGACGATCGACGCGAATTTGTAAACAAGCCATATCGGCGCTTCGTCCTCGCCGTTTTCAAACGCGATATATTCGTTTTCGGTCACGCCGAGTTTTTCCGCCATTTCCGCCGTGGAAATATCAGAAAACGTCCTGAGTTCATACAGCCTGTCTTTGATATCTTTTGATTCAGCCATTATTTTTTTGCCGCTTCGTTAAGGCGCGCGATGAGTTCGTTTACGTCGACGTTGTGGACTTCTGCCGCCTCGCCGACCGTTTCGCCGTGAGCGATTGCACAGCCCAGGCAATGCATACCAACGCTTGTGAGAACGTTTGCAACGGCTTCGATATTAACGTCGCCTTCGATGATGTCGCCAATTAAAGTATCGGGAGTAATAATCATTATATTCACCTCGTTAAAAAATTTTCAGATTATGCCGGCGCTTTTCAAGCCGAAATACGCGCCGACGATGACGGCGGCGATAATAACCACCGTGAGCGCAACCTTCCAGACGGAAATCGGCGTTTTGCCGCCCGCTCTTCCCGTCCTTCCGTTTACGAAATAGTTGTAAATTTTATTGCGGTATTTGAAACCGCTGCACCACAAAGGCACAAGGATATACTTGAAAGTGCTGTCGTTGAAACTTGTGTCGATGTGGAGATAATCGATCACGTCGTAATGATATTGCGACAAAATCGCGCTTTTGATACGGGCGTTCATTTTTTCTTTTGCCGCGCCGTAAGCGTCGTTGACGCTCGTGTTGTATCTTTCGGACGAATGTCCCGCGATATATTCCGACGTGTACTCGACCGCGTTATCGGTATCGAACCCTCCGACCTTTTCAAATTCCTTTTGCGAAAGTTTCGGACTGACCTCGATAAGAATGTCGTTGAAGAATTGCGAATACGTGCCGCTGACGACGAAGTATCTCGTACGGGTTTCGGTACGGCGGTCTTTGCCGCTGCCGACGGTCACGGTATAATATTCGCCAAGGCGCCCGTTGTAAGTGCTGAAAGTATCGCTGTCAAAGCTGAACGTCGGCGAATATACGCTGTTCAGATTTTCGGGCTTAAAACTCTTTTTCAGCTTAATCGGCGCATAAAGTTTCTTTTTTATCCATTTAAGTGCGTTTTGTGACGCTACTTCTCGCGTAATCCTGAACGGAAGAATCGCGTCGGGAGCAAGTCCCGGGATATCGTCAACCTTTAAGACGTTGGTCGCACCGCAGAACGGACATTTTGCCGACGTGTCAAAAACGCCGTGCATTTCGCACTTTGCGTGGCAGTTCGGGCATTGATAAGTAATGACTCCGTCTTCGTGGCGAAGTTTGCTTTCGTCAAAGCCGTCGACGTTGTGTTCGTTCTCGAAAACGTTGGCTTTCGCCTCGACGGTGTTATCGCAGTACGGGCATCTGAGTTTGCCCGACGCGATATCGAAGTACATATCCGCGCCGCAAGTTTTGCACTTTACGACGTCGGTCGAATCAACTTTTTTGTCAGCCTTTTTGCCTTGCATCGCGTGTCAATCAGTTAAGTTTTTTGCCGCATTCGGGGCAGAATTTTGCGTTTGCGCCGACTTTTGCGCCGCATTCCGGGCAGAATCTGCTCTCCGCCATTTTGTTGCCGCATTCGGGGCAGAATTTGCTGCCTGCTTTCACGTCCGCGCCGCATTTGGTGCATTTTACGGTGTTGACTTTTGCTTCCGCGGGAGCGTCTTTTGCGCCCTTCAACGCTTCACTGAAAACGCCTGCCATCGAAAGTCCCGCGCCGAGACCGATGCCTGCGCCTGCAAGCGAGCCGCCCGCGCCCTGATTGTTTGCCGCTTCACGCATAGCGTGCGCCGCCTGATACTGGGTGAACGTGCCCATCTTGTCGCCCAGAACGCCCATCGACGTGCGGGTATCCAAAGTCTTTTCGACTTCTTCGGGAAGCGAAAGATTTTCGATATAGAAATCAATAAGTTTGAAGCCGTATTCGGTGAATTTGTCGGCAAGTCTATCTTTCGTGGAGCCGGACAGTTCGTCGTACTGCGTTGCAAGATCCAGCGCGGCAATGCCCGATTCGGCGATGACGTCGGTGACCGTCGACAAAATCATTTTCCTTAATTGGTCGGCGATGTTTTCGGTCAGGAATTGTTGGTTCGTGCCGGAAAGTTCGCGCATGAGTTTGACCGCGTCTTCAACCTTATAGCTGTAAATGCCGTAGCCTCTCAGACGGATAACGCCAAAGTCCTTATCTCTCATCATAATGGGATTGGAAGTGCCCCATTTCTGATTTGTGAATTGTTTGGTATTCACGAAATAGACTTCACCGGTATACGGGGTTTCAAAGGCGTATTTCCAGCTGTACAACGCCGTAAGAACGGGCAGGTTTTCGGTGTCGAGTTTATATCTGCCGGGCGTGAAAACGTCGGCGATTTTGCCTTCCACGACGAAGATGCAAACCTGCGATTCTCTGACGGTCAGCTGCGAGCCGCGCATAATCGCGTATCTGTCGGGGACGTCAAAACGATACAAAATGGTATTTTGAGTATCGTCTGTCCATTCGATAACCTTCAAGAGTTGTCTTTTTATAAAATTGAATGCCATAATAAGACTCCTTATTTTCGTTTTAATATATTATATCACAACGTTTCAGACTTTTCAATAATTTTCTATGCAATAAGCAACAATACCGGCAGCGTTATCGCGACAAGCAGACTCCCGACAACGACGATATTCGCGGCGGTTTTCGGGGACGTATTTGAAAGCTCGGCAAAGTTTAAGGTGATTGCCGCGGGCGGCATGCACGACAGAATATACGTTGAGATTTTCAACGTTTCGTCGACAGGCAGCGCGTACATTATCCCGAACGTTATAAGCGGCAACGCGATAAGTTTCAGAAAAATCGCGACGACTTGTCTGTAATCCATTAAATCCCTGAACTTCACGAAAGCCAGCCGCATGCCAAGCACGGTCATTGCCGTGGGCGTGGACATTTTTGAGAAGAACTCCACAAAGTTCATGACGGGCTTCGGGAACGACGTGTTTGTGAAAAACAGCGGTAACGCAATCAAAAGACACAGCGTCGTCGGATTTATTAGAAAGTTTTTGACGGAAACGTGTTTTCTGTCGCCGCTCATCATAAACATACCGAGAGTCCAGCCGATAAGGTTCATCATGACGCTCATAACCGCGCTGTAAACGATTGCTTCGGGATGGTCGGGAAGCAACGCCTGCAATATGGGAACGCCGAAAAATCCGACGTTTCCGAACGCCGCCGCAACGGTCGCCACGCGCGACGCCCCGTCGATTTTATAAGTTTTTATGTTGATAAGGAAACCGATGCCCATTATCAGCACCTGCATAAACGTCGTAACAAGCAAAAGTATGCCGATGTTTATCAGGATTTCCCTGTTGCACTCCGCCTGCTGAAAACTGTATATCGACAGCGCGGGGCTGCACACGTACAAAAGGAACACCGCAAAACCTTTGATGTGTTCTTCTTTCAGCACGTTTGCCTTTGTCAGGAAAAAACCGGGCAGGCACAGCGCGACGAGCATAAGCGCGTTTAATCCCGTGATCTCAAAATTCATAGCCTTATTCTATCACAATCGTAAGAAATATTAAAGCGTTTCGGGCATAAAATCGGCTCCCTTTCGGGAGCCGGTTTTAATTTTGATTTATTCAGTTTTTGCTGAACACTCTGATTTCGAACGTTACGCCGTTCTGGACGAATGTTTCGTCTTCAACGAACTTGTACGCGCCGTCCGTCGCTTCGACGAAGTTGCCGTCGACAAGGTTGAATCTTTGTCCGGCGTACGTTTCGCCCGCCGCGATAAGCTCGTATCTGCCCTTCTTGAACACGCTTGCCGTGCCGTAAGTTATGCCGAGATGATCTTTCGCGTTTTCAATCTTCCCGATTTCGCTGTCGGTCAGGCGGATAAGGTCTTTTGCAAGCCCTTGTTTTTCGGTGCCGTCCTTGTAGTAAACGGTGACTTCCGCGGTCGATTCAAGATATGTTCTGTCAATCACTTGGTCGTTGTCGATAAGCAACACGACCTTGGTTGCGACCTTGGGCGTTACGACGACTTTGATGTCAAAGATTTGTTCGTACGCGCCGTTTACGTCGTACAACGCTTTCACGGTGATATTACGTTCCGTCTTGACGCCGAGTTCCGGCACGACGAACATCGTGAACGGAGTCTGATCTTTGTCGGTTGTCGCGAACGTGTCGGTATAGAACTTGAAGTCGCCGACGTGGAACTGTTGCGTCTCGGAAGTAATCCTTGAATGTTTTACTTTGACGTAAAGTTCTTCCGCGTCGAAGATATTGATCGCATACCTGTTGTCTGCGGGTTTGCCGTCTTCGTACTTGTCGTAAACGTAGCCGGTAACTTTGCCTTCGACGTATCTTGCGGTGTTGTCCGCCGAAGCCTTTGACGCGTCAACGTACTTGCCTTCAACAAGCGCATATTGCTTCTTGTCTTTGTGCAAAGTCTCGTCGTACGGGATGAACGCGTCTCTTGTTTCGAGGACGTAGTCGCCCGTCGCGCTTAATACGAACGCGTCTTCGTACTGGTTGAATTTAAGGTCGCCGCCCGCAAGCGCGCTGAGCGATTCTTGCGTGATACCGACGTCGAGTCTGATTTTTTGTTTGCTGTTCACGACTTCCGTCTTTTCGACCAAGCCTGTCGTACGTTTGATTTCGTACTTATTGATGACCGCAACGATTCTTCCGCTTGCGCCGTTTTGCGGGTTTCTCATATCGTACTTGAAGTCGTCGTAGTTCCACTCGATCACGTCGACGGTTGTCGTCTTACCTGTGCCGAGTTTTACGGTGATTTCTTTAAGTCCGGTGTAGCCCGTATCGGTTACCGTGAGAGCGTACTTGCCGTTATCCGTATTCGCGCCGCTTCCGCCGAAGAGTCCGCCAAGGCTGTCAAGCAAGCCTGCCGCAGTGCTTTCCGCCGCGACGTAGACGTAAGTGCCGTTTTGAAGCACTTTGCCGTTGAACGACCTTGTGAACGTTCCGTTGCCGCCAAGCGTATGCTTGTTCCATTCCGCAAGTGCGGTTTCATCCGTAGGCGCGGTGCCCGGAGTGAACTCGTACGTGCTGCCGTCAAATCCGACGTATGAGAACTTGTCGCCGTTCTTCGTGAACGTTTCGCTTGCCTTAATGGACGGGAGTCCGAGGTTGCCGACGATATCGAAGTTTGCGAGCGTGAAGTCAAATGCCGTGCCGCCGTTCAGAATTCCGAATTTTTTGTCGTTCGGCAAGCTTCCCGAAACGATATCGACGTTGTTGTACTTGACCTTTATGCTCTTCTGGATACGAGAGCTGTAACCGACCTGATACCAGAACAGTTTTTCAACCGTTGCACCTTCTTCGACGGTGTCTTCGTCAATCCAGTTGAACTTGCCGTCGACGGTGTAATCGGTGCCGTTGATATTGACGGTGCCGGGCTTATCCTTGTCGTAATCTCTGGACAGAACTTGCAATTCGCCGTCCCTTCTCATGATTACGATAATTCTGGGCAAGCCTGCCGAAATATTGTCTGTACCTGTCGGATCTTTGGTCGGATCAACCGTAATCTTGTTGGTTTCGACAAACGTCGTGCCGTCCGCCTTGAAGTAACCGAACAGACGCAGGAAGCCCGTGCTGTTGCTTACTTTGACTTTGACTTTCTGCACTTTGTAGTTAAGCGCATAGCCCCAGATTTCGCTTTCTTCGCCCGGAATGAGTTTTGCTGTCGACGTATCCCAGACGATGGGCGTTCCGCCGAGTTCCGCGTAAGAGTCGTTCACGCCTTTTTCGGATTTCGAATCGTATTCCGAAATGCCATAGAAGTCTGCCGCGACTCTGTCAAGGAGACCTGCGGATTTCAATGCCGCCGTCGTGAGTTCGACAGGATCGAACGGGTTCGCGACGTTTATGGTCTTGCCGGAGTCTTCGTTGGGTCTCGTGCTGTTGGTGTTGTAGTCTCTTACCGCCGATACCGAGCGCAACGTCACGTTGCTGTCAAGGTTGATGACGATTTCCGCAGTGTCGTCGTTGTTGCCAACCTCCGTTATCGTGGTGCCGTCGTTTGTGGTGCGTTCTTTGTTAATCATCAGTGCGATTTGTTTAAGGACGCCCTTTCCGTCTTTAAGACGGTTCTTGTCGATTACGATTTCGACGTAACTGGGTCTTCCGTTTTCGGCTTCATCAAGTTTCGGAAGCGGCAGCAATCTGCCAAGGATTTCTCTCAGAACGTCGCCGAACGATCCGCCGGGTTTAAGCATATTTTTGAGAATGCCTGCCATTTCGCCGATCATATTCGACGCAAACGTTTGCAGATAGAACACGCATTTTCCGTGAGCGTTCACGCTCTTCACAACCGTGCCGTCTTTCAGCGTTACGTCCTGACCTTCGGTGTAAACCATCTGATACAACGCTTCTTCGCTGAACAATTCCGCGGCGGGAGCGTTCGTGTCGTACATACCGTAAAGCAGGTAGTAAAGATTTGCAAGAATGTTGTTAAGTCCTTTTCCGTTAAGGTCGACGCGGATTGTCGTGATCGCTCTGTCGCCGACAGGATTTCCTGCGACCGACTGGTTGTTCCACCAGTTGACCTGAACGCCTTTGACAAATCCGGATACCGTGTCTTTCAGACTCTTTTCGGTGGTTGCGCCGTCGCTTGCCATGGCGTTTGTTGCCGATGCCGAGCCAAGCCCGCCAAGGAGTCCCAGAATGTCAAGGTCCGCAACCTTCATCTTTCTCAATGCGCCGATTGCCAACGTGACGTCAAGCGTCTTCGTTATATCGATGTACAACTGGTTGTTGAACAGCCATGCGCCGATTTCACGGTTCTTATCATTGTTGATATAAGCCTGGAACTTACCTGCGTAAGTCTTGACGCCGCCGGTCATGTGCTCAGATTTTTTGTCTGTACGCGACAATTCGATTGTTGCGTATTGTTCAGAGTTGTAGCTTTCTCTACTGCTATTCGTATAGTAATGGTTTGTATTCTTTTTCCACGAGATGCTGATGTCGGGGTCGATACCCTTAATCACCGCGGTCAGGATATTCACAAGGCTGATGCCTTTCGCGTCGCTTAACACAAGTCCGGAGAACGCGTTTGCATTGGTGCCGTTGATTGCGTCAAGTACGCCGTTTCCTGTGCCGGCTTCGTTAATCTTGCCCGCCGTCGCGCCGAACCTGATGTACCTTGCCGACTTTTCTTTTCCGCTTGTAAGCACGAAGTTGTGGATTTTCAGGTTGACCGCGCTTTCGTCGCTCTTGTTGAAGCCGAGTTTAAGGTCGATTTCCAAGGATCTGTTGTACATTGCAGACGCATGGTTGATGGAAAGCGACAAGGCTCTGTCGTTATTCATCTTCGGCAAAGGAATGACCGTTGCGGTTGCGCCTTCACCGATGGTGATGGTCTTGTAACCCGCAAGTTCGCCTTCGCCGTCCGCCACGTGCAGCGTATCGCCGAGCAGGCTCGTCAGAAGTCCTTCGATGAAGCCCCAGCCGATTTCGACGGTGAAGCCCACTTTGCCCGGGATAATGGTAAGTTTTGCAATGTCGCCCGATGCGGATGCAATCGCGACTTCGTTATCGCCGCTTGCAAGCGCGGTTGCCGACGCCGATACAAGTCCGCCGATAAGGCTCTGCAAACCGATGATCTTGACCTTGAACAAGGACAAGCCCGAAAGGTCTGCGTAAACGTCCGCGTCGCCTTTCTGTTTATACATCGTGAGCAACGAGTCGTAGCCAAAGGGTTTCAGGTCAAGGAACAACTCGATATCGCTCCACCAGTCGACGTCGCCACCCTGCAATGCTTTGACAAGGTTTGCAAGGTTCAGGGATACTCTCAGGTCGATGTCGCAACCGATTTCGCCTTCTTTCGGCAGGTTCAACTTGAAGTTGTTGATGCCTAAAAGCGATTTAAGCAGTACGCCAAGGTATTTCTCGAAGTCGCTTTGTCCGTTGTCGACGCAGTTTTGTCTGATCTGTACGTTGAAGCCAAGCGCAACCGTTTCAAGACCGATTTCGCCTTTTTCAATGTCGTATACGGTGACAAAATCCTTTCCGTCGCCTACGACTTCCGCATATCTTGTTTCGGCATGGCTTACTTTGGTGGAGTTGCCCGTGATTTCAAGATTCGTCGTGCGGAATCCGAAGTAGAGGTTGTCGTTGACTTGCACCGCAAGGTCAAGTTGCGTGTCGGCGTAACCGTCGCCGTTCAGGTCCTTTCTGGAATCGAACAGCAGGACAGCGTCGCCGAAGTCGGGAAGTTGAATATCAAGGTTCAACGCGCCCAGAATGGTTTCAAGCAGGCTATTGATAAGGTCAGCGTTGATGCCGAAACCGAAGCGGTTGTTTGCAAGAAGCAACGAGATGTACGGTTTGTTGCCCGAAACTTCCTTATAACGTTTTTGTCCTTCGTGGAGACTTGCGTTGTACGGCACGTATTTGCCGTCGATAAGGACGTATCCGCCGTTTTCGTCTTCTTCGTACGCAACGGGGAACAATACCTTGCCCCAGCTTGTTCTGAACGCGCCCTTATTCACGTTGTAACGGGTTACGTTCTGATGCGCCTCGTTCGCTGCGTCGTATTCTTCAACGTTTCTTGCGTAGCGGGTTGCGCCTGCATGTACTTTTGCATTGTACTTCACGTATTTGCCGTCGACAAGTACGTATCCGCCGCTGTTGCTTTCCGTATAGACAAGCACGTATTTGCCGTCTGCCGCTTCGACGAAGTCCGAATACTCGATATGGTTCTTGTCGTAGTCTCCGACGTAGGAGCTTGCAAGAGCAGCCGTCTCGCCGCCGCGTTTGTTGTCGTCGCCGACAAGGTACTGATCAAGCAGCGGCAACAATGCGTCGTTGATGGTGTTGCCAAGGTTCAGACCGCCAAGTTTGATCTTGGGAAGTCCCCAACCCGACAAATCAACGTAAACGCTTTGTCCGTCAAGGTACACGCCGAGTTTAAGTTCTCTTACGGGCTCTTCGCTGGTCGACTTGAAAATTTCAACCGAAAGTTTCATATTGTTGAAGTCCGCAAGGTCGATGTGCGCGCTTATCGCAGTGGCGTAAACGGCGTCGATCTTGTCGTCTTTTACGAGGACTTGCAACAATCTGTCGGGGAAGAGTTTCTTCTTCAATATGGTTTCAAGGATATCGACGACAGGACTGATATCGAAGCCATCCGTCTTGTTGGTCGCTTCGTAATACCATTCCGATTCAAAGTTGATATCCAGTTTCAGTTGTTTAATGTTCTTGAAGTTCGCGCGTTCCGCCTTCTTGATGAAGGTGTATTCGGTCATATCGAATCCGTCGGGAGCAGTCAGGTTGATGCCGCCGATTCTGAGTCCGATATAGAAGTCGCGTTCTCCTTCCGAAACGTAGTTGTCGTCGCCGAGAATCATTTCGATGCCGACTTCAAGGTTTCTGAGGTCGATATAGATTTCGCCCTTTACAAGGGACTGTTGTTCCGTAATATCCGTGCCGACCAAAGTATTCAGAAGTGCGCCGATGAAGTTTTCTCTTAAAACGACCGAGATCTTGCCGCCGCCCAGACGTACTTCGCCAAGGAGCGCGTTCAGAACGCCGAAGATATTTTCGGGGATAAGTCCCGTATTCTCGTTTGCGCTTGCGTATGCCGCGCTGGACGTCGCCGTTCCGAGGATTGCGTTCAGGTCAAGTCTTGCGACGTGTTTGCCCTTTCCGCGGTATCCGCTGTTGTCGATAAAGACCGACAAAATGCCGTCCGCCTCACCGATTGCGGTGATGACGATCTTGCTGCCGTCTTTGCGCGAATCTTCCGAGAACAACATCGTATCGGAATTGATCGTAATGCGGATTTCGGTGCCTTCAAGGTTCAGACCTGTGCCTGCGATAAGTCCGCCAAGCAGTTTCTTCACGTCGATTGCCGCCGCGATGTCGATGCTGAAATTGCCGTTTCCGTCAAGTTCGGATTCGGGGAAGAGCACCTGATACAATACCCTTGCGCTGTTTTGGTTAAGTCCGAGAATTGCCGCAAAGTATTTTTCCCACGGGACGAAGTTGTCGCCGGTGTCTTGTGCGAACGAATCCGCGTCAAGCGACAGGTTCAGATAAATCTTTCCGCTCTTACCGAAGTCAAGGCTGTCGACAAGGACGTCCATGATTTCCGATGCGGAGAGAATACGGTTAAGGTCGACGTCCGCGAATTGACGATAATTATCCGCGTTTGCGGGTCTGAACGAAATCGTGTTTTCGGCGTCGAGGAATTCAAGATAGCTGCCGTCGGTGTTGCCCGCGCCTTCTCTCTTTTCAAAGTCGAACCCGAAAATGTTCAATCCTACGTTGAGCGCAAGTTTGTGATCGTTGTAAACGTCAAGGATGCCGATATCAGCGCCGAAGATGAACGGATCTTTCGTTGCATGGACGCTTACGAGCAATGCGTCGAGAATGTCTTCAAGACCTGCTTTGTCCATAAGTCCGCCGATAAGACCGAGCATCGCTTTGCCCGTGATATTGACTTTTGCGTTGCTTGCCACGTCGTAACCCGCAACGTTGTCGGCGATACCGTAGTTTCTGAGATCAGCCCAGACCGCCGAAATACTGTAAACGGGCACTTTGACGTACGACTTCGCACCGCCTACGCCTGCGCCTTCGACGTACTTCTTCGCGGTTTCGTCGTAGTGATAAAGTTTGGGTGCGTTGTGGCTTTCCTTTGTCGGGTCGTATACGTTATATTCGTACTTGCAGGTTTCCGAATTGTATTCTTCGATATACCACGCGCTGCCGCTTGCTACTTTCACGAATTTGTAAACCGCTTTGAAGGTGCCGTTTGCGTTCTGCGTGTACGTGCCGTCGGCGTTTTGTTCGTATTTGTCTTCTGCGTTAACGGTTTCTCCGTCCGCAATCTTTACGTAATTGCCAATGACTCTCTTGTAAAGCGCAGTCGCGGTTACGTCCGCATCGCCGGCAGCCAATACGTAATCTTCCCCGACCTTTACGTACAAGTCGGTAAGTTTCGCATAAGTCGTCGCCTGTTCGTGCGTGTATTTCGCCTTGTGGCTGAACTTTTCTGCGTTTTCCGCGCTGAGCAGCGTGTAGCCCGTAACCTTGTTGGCGCGGTCGCGTACGTACAAGTCTTGGCCGATTTCCGTCTTATAGTCGGCGGTAATAGCACCGATGTAGTTTCTGTAAACCATTCTCAGCTCGTCTTTTTCGTTCAACTGTGCGACGTGCACGAATTTTGCGGGCGCAGCGGAGTTAATGGCGTTTGCTTCGTAATATACGTAGGTGTACGGTTGTTGTTCGTCTTCAACCCACGCGTCGGACGAACCGAGCGCAACGGAAGTCGCCGAGCCTTCGCCCGTGAGAAGTCCGTTGATAAGGTCAAGCACGTTTACGCCCGTGATTTTGAGCATACCGAGGTTCTTGTTGTTACCCGCGTTTTGTTTCTGGAAGAAGTGCGATACGTCAACGTAAAGCGTGCCTTCCGAACTGATGTAGGTAAGAACCGCAAGCGGTACGTTGCCCAACGTCTTGTCGACTCTCGTAAGGGAAATTCTGAGATCGACCGCGTTCAGCGCAAAGTTCTTGTCTTTCAGGCTGTATTTGATGCCGACCGCCGCTTCGATTGCGAAACGAATCTCGATATCTTCTTCGATAACGAGTTTGGTTTCAAGGTCGCCGACAACGCCGCTCAGAATGTTTGCAAGAGCGATGCCCGGTTGCTTGTCAATCTTGACCTGACCTTTCAGACCAAGCGCGACGCCGGTAACTTCGTCTGCTTCCGTAAAGGCTACGCCTGCGACTTCCGGCGAAGAAACAATGTCTTTCTTCGCGCCGAGTTTGGGCATATTGACGGCAAGTTTCAGGTGCGTCGAGTACGCTACGAGATCGAGTTCCACAAGACCGTTTCTGGTGCTTCGATAGAACATCGTCGTTTCGTCAACTGCGCCGAATTGTTTGACATATTCTTTCTCACTGAACAGTTCGATATGATTTGTTACGGTGTTTTTGAAGAATACCATGCCGTAATATTGGCTTGTGCATTCTTTGTCGAAATAGTACTTGCCGTCCTTGCGGTAAATTTGTTCGTACGTGTTTTCGATGCCGGCAAGGTTTATCGTAAGTCCGCTGAATGCGACATCGGTCGGCACTTCGGGCATTACTTTGTTGTAGTAGTCAATGTTTTTGTTCAGAACAATCGACAATACCGCGTCGATAAGATTTGCGAAGTAGTCGTTCTGGAACGCGACTTTCAAAGCCTTTCCGCCAACGCTGATACCTTCGACGATTTTTTGTACGATACCGATAATCTGACTTGTTTCGACAGATGCGGTTGCTTCGTCCGACGAAAGCGCGGTGCCCGAACCCGTTGCCGTCCTGATGATATCCATAAGGAATTCGCCGGTAACTTTGATGTTGGGCATTCCGAGTCCGTCAAGCATCAGGTATACGTTGCCGTCCGCGACGTAGATACCGATAAGTTCGTCGCCGTCGGATTGTGCGTAAATCGAGATTTGCGCTTTTATGAGCGGCAACGCCTGTTCGATCGCCGCGAAAATATCCGACGAATCGAAGCCTTGTTGCAGTTTGTTGAGAAGCGCCGCAAAGGCGATTTCAAGTTTGACCGACGCGCGGATACCCATATTGCCGTTTCCGATTGCGCCGACCGACGATACGTTGGTGAGAACCGTCTTGCCTTCGCTGTCGAGAATGGATTTACCCATCGCCATACCGTTGGTGAACATTGCGCCAAGGTCAAGGTCAAGCGACAAGGTGAGTGCTTCCAGTTTCGGTTCGAACCCGACTATCTTCTTTTTGGGCTTGCCGTTTGCGTCGACGATTTCGTTGCCGTTTTCATCTTTCTCCGTTCCAAAGAGAATTTCGATGAATTCGACGTAGTCGTTGATATCGATTGCTTTGACTCGTTCTTCAACGCCCGTGTTGCCGATCTTGATATTTTCGACCGCAACGTTTATGCCCAGAAGTTCTGCGGCTTCCGCGTTGAGTTTAAGCGAAATGTTGCTTTCGCGCTTAAACGTGCCGTTTTCGTCGATATAATATTTCTTTGTTTCGTTATCGTATGCGTACTTCGTGCCGCTGAACGTCTCGCCCGCCGGAATTTCGACAAATTTCTCGCCGAAGTTGACTTCAACAAGCGCTTTCAGGTCAAGACCGCCCAGGAGTTTTTGCGTGTTTTCGTCAAGACCGAGCGCCGCGATTCCCAACAGTTTTTGGATGAACAGCGTGCCGACTTCAACCGCGATGCGGTTGCTGTCAAGGATAAGCGCAGCCGCAGCCGCCGGCGAACCGGCTCCGTTGTTTCCTACAACCGTGAAGTTGACTTCGGACGCAAGCGCGGACGAAGATCCGCTGCCGCCAAGCAGTTTTTTAAGGATTTCGACGCCGTTCGAGCCGCCCAGCAAATCGCTGAGTCTGAGCCCCGAAATGCGGATATTGTCAAATCCGAGTCCGTCGAGTTTCAGCAGGACGTTGCCGTCTTTGTAGTAAACGCCGATAAGGGTTTTTTCGCCTATCTTTTCGTTGCCTTCAAAGATCTGACCGACGATTTCGATTGCGGCAACCGAGTGGTCGACGTTCGTAAGGTTGAGCGCCAACGCAACGCGAAGCGACAATTTGACTTCCGCGCCGCCTTCGGGCACCGTGAGTTTCAGCCAGTTTTCGCCAAGCGTCACACCCGTAAGCACGCCAAGTTTATCGACGAATTTACCGAGGTCGAATCCTGTCGTCGCATTGTTGTTTTTATCCATGAATTCCAAGCCGAGATTTACTTCAAGGCTCAGGTCGATTACCGTTTCTTGTGCGATGGGCGCGTTCTTAATTTCATCGGGCACGATGGACTGCGTTCCGTCAATCAATCCGATATCGATTTTGCCGATGTTAAGGTTGAACCCAACGTGGCCGATTTTAAGCCCGATGCCGATACCGAACGAGTTGAAGTCGAAGCCGAATTTCAGTTCTTCGTAAACGTCGGTGCCGTCAGTTTTTGTGACCTTCGTATATCTTGTGGTCAATGCTTCCGCGTATGCCGAATCATAGCCTTCGCAATCCGAAAGAATGCCGGCTTCCGAAAGTTTGACGTAAGTTGCTGCCGCCTTTGCAACGCGTTTATAAAGCGTCTTGCCGGCAAATTGCGCTTCGCTGCCCTTTGCGATTTCGCCGTATTCGCCGTTTGCAAGCAATACGTACTTCTCGCCGTCGTAAACTTCGCCGTCCGCAAGTTTTACAAAGTCATACGCTTTCTTTACGTAAACTTCGCCGTCCGCGTTTTCGGGGAAGATGGGAGACGCCGTAACGATGGTGACTTCCACGCCGACCGCGCCGAACGCCGCAAGGCTTATCGTGCCTTTGTCAAAGCCGAGCAAGGTTTCAAGCAGCGTTTCGACAAGGCTTGTCGTTGCCTGAACCGCGATACCCGTCGTGTACACGCCGTTGAGTTTGATGAATTCGCCAACCCACAGTTGCAGCATTGCCGCATCGTAAGGCATGCGTTCATCCGCACTTGCAGACCCGATTGCGCCGAAGAGTTCGGACACGGGCATCGAGAAGATACCGCGACTTGTATTGATATATTTAATATATAACGTACTGTTATACAGATAGATACCGCCTTTGACCGTTCCTTTGGAATCAAGCGACTCGATTGCGAGTTCGACGTGTTTCAGAAGTTCCGCAATGTCGATTTTTGCGGTATTGGACAACGCCTTTACAAGTTCCGCAACGTTTGCGCCGACCGTAACTTTTACGCGCGCTTCCGCCTCGAATTCGCCGATGCTGACAAGGAGTTTCGCAAGCGCGTTAAGGTCTCTCAAATCTTTGCCGGTGAACGCGGGGGTGAATTTGTAAATCACGTCCTCGATATAAATCGTATTATCCGCCTCGGACACACGATACAGTTTGCCGGTGTAGCCGTCGTTTTCAAGCACGGGATAATACGGGCCTTCTTCCGCGACGAATTGATATTTGCCGGAAGCGTTGACGGTTGCGACTTTGTTTACGGTGTCAAAGTCGAATCTGACGCCCTTGAACGTTGCAAGTTCGTCTTTGTCGATTTCGTAGTAGTTGCCTTGTTTATAAAGGACAACGGCGCCATCATAAAGCAGATATTCTTTTTCTTCGTCGACTTTGTCTTTCGTTCTGTCATCGAGACGGAATTTTGTGCCCGTATAATCTCTGCCTGTAACAACGTACTTACCTGCCTTAAACGTGCCGGCGTCGTCCGTGACAAAGCCATTTCCGTTTTCTTTGTACTTCTTGTCGGCAGGATAGGTTTCGGTTTCTTCCGGAAGGATCGGGAAGTAAGTCTTTGCCGAATCACTGTCAACGAATTTGTACGTGCCGTTTGCGTTGTCAATCGTGAACGTGCCGTCCGTATTTTTCACGAATTTCGTGCCGACGAATTCTTTTTCCGCAAGGTAGTACGCGCCACGCTTGAACGTGCCGTTTACATCCTGTGCATAAGCCATTGCGCCGGTTTTGGAATACTTTTGACCTTCGTAGATTTCTTTTTCGAGAATCGGATAGTACTCAATCTTGCCGGTGCGGTTGGAGACGTCGATAATGTCTGCGACAAATTCAAGAATACTGCCGTTGGTACCGCCTGTGCCCTCAAGCGTCAGCCCGAGTTCCATCGAGAGATAAATCTTTTCATCACCGACGGTTTCGGATACTTCCGGGAATTTATTGCCGATAAGGACAAGGTCGTGCTCGGTTTCCGATCCCTCAACAAGTTCTTTTCTGAACTTGCCGTTTTCGTCAACGTTTCCGTCCTTGTCGTATCTCGTGCCGGTGTAAACTTCCGAGGCGGGAATTTCGACAAGAGCCGCGCCTTCCTTGAAGTAGCCTTTGACTTCCTGATTGTCAAGAGCTTTCGCGCCCGCTTTCTTCACAAAGTACGGGATAACTTCAATCGCTTCGCCCTGCAAAACAAGGGTTGCGTCAAGTCCCAGACCGATGCTGAAATCGGGGGCTTTCGTCGTATTCGGGTTGTTGAACACAAGGTCGATGCTTATGCCGTTGTCTTTCGTCCAGCCGATGCCGCTGTGTTTGACTTTGACGAAAAGTTTATCTGCCGCGACAGGGTTGCCGTTCGCGTCGTAAACCTTTGTCGTGCCCGCGTCGAATCCTTCCGCTTGCACGACTTTTCTCGTCGCTTTGTCGGCGGAGTTGTACACCGCAAGATAACTCGTGTGGGTGTACTTCACGAATCTGGCTGCCGCTGCCTGTTCCGCGGTAAGCGCGACGTATTCGCCCGCGCCCAAAAGATAATACAACGTCTGGACTTCGCCGCCGGTGTAAACGACGTACTTCGTCGCGTCAACGGCGTCCGCTTTATAAAGTTTTCTGTAAACTTTTGCTTCCGCGTCGAAGAAGTATTGTTCGCTGCCCTGTTGCGACTCGAACGCCGCATTGTAACGGACGAAACGTTCTTCGACTTTTTCAGTGTAAAGGACGTTGTCGACCGAAGTTTTTTTGTCCGAAAGTTTTGCATAGGGACTGCTGAGCGTGAACATTGCTTTCACGTCGTCGCTGAACCCGAACGTGTCGCCGAGAAGTTTCGCAACGACGTTTTCAAGCAATACGTTCATCAGGTCGGGAGCAAGAGCAAGGTCAAGTCCCGTATCGCTGATGCTTGCGCTTGAAAGCAGATTTTGCAAAATCTTGTTGACAAGCACGTAATCGGTTTTCTTGTTATCTTTTTCGCCGTCGCCTTCGCCCGTCGCAAGCGCGCTTGAACCGCTGCCCGACGTCTTTTTGATCTGGTCGATAATGTTTTTAAGCGACGCTTTGAAGTTGTCGCCGCCGACCGCAGAAAGCGAAACGTAAACGTAGCCGTCCTTCAAACTCACGAAAACGGGGTTGCCGTTAAGGTTGATCTTGATCAACGCTTCAACCATATTAAGAAGTTCGAGCGGATCGTATTTTTCCTTGCCGGCAGTGTATTCCGCGCCGATTTTGCCCATTATGAGCTCGTAAAGAGCCTGACCTGCGGGCACAAGATACTCCGTCATTTTTTCGGATTTGACGTTAAGTACGACGTCGATACCGATTGAACCGTGCGTATTTTTGATGATTGCGTCAGCCGTCAACGCTTTCAAAATACTGCCGACAGTTGCCATTGTTGCGTCTTTTTCGAAAGCCGCTGCCGACGCGACGTTGCTAAGGATTGCGTCAAGACTGTGCTTGCCGTTTGAGATGTCGTAATTCAATTCGACGCCGAATTGTACGCCGAGCGCGCTCTTCTTTGCGTCTTCTGTCTTTGTCCAGGTGTTGTCCTTAATGGTCGTGCCGAAGATATCTTGTTTTTGGGTGCTGAGATTTACCTTATTGACAAGAATACCAAGGTCAAGATACGAGCACGTCGCAACGACCGAAAGCAAAGGTTTGTTTTCGTCTTTCAGGTTCACCGCAACTTCTGCGGAGAGTCCCAGACCGTTGATAATTTCGATAATGTCGTCGCCGACCTTGTCGCCCACAAGCGCTTCAAGCAGTCCTTTCACGGTTTCTTCCGCGATCTTCACCTGAATGCTCTTTGATGCAAGTTCCAAAAGGATTTCCGCTTCGTTTGTCGTGGCTCCGTCGTCGGAAGCAAGCGCCGTGCCTGTGCCTTCGACTTTTCCGCCAAGGTATTCCACAACGCCGCTGACCGTCTTGCCGAGCAGACTTCCGAGCAGGTCAAAGTTTTCAACCTTGCTTCTTACGGGTGCGCTCTGGCTGAAGAATTGCGTTTCGACGTACAGGCAAGGCACGTCGTTTTCGGACGTGAAGTACAAACCGAGTATGGTCTTTTCTTTGCCGGTGGCGGCGTTTCTCACCTGCAACATAATGTCGGATTTACCGAAATCTTTCAGGTTAAGGTTCCCCGCGAGCCTTACGCGAAGGTCAAGGTCAAGTTCGTTCTGAATATCGAGATTGAGCGGGAATTCAAGGTCGGTACCCGTTGCCTGCAAAATGCCGGAAACAAGTTTGCCGATGGGGAATTCGCCCTGTTTCAGACCAAGGTCAACGCCGATTTCGACGTCAAGCGCCATGGTTTCGATTTCGGAAAGTCCTTTGTATTCGGCTTTATTAAGGTTTTTAAGTACGTCGTTGTTTGCCGCAAGACCGATCTTCAATCCGCCAAGAGCAATGCCGAGTACCAAGGGGTCGATACCGACGCTGAGTTTCAGAAGGTACGGTTTTTTATCCGTAACTTTCGTATTAAGTTCGATAAAGCTGTTCGTTTCGTTGAGTTTCAGGTCAACGCCGTCGATGTCCGCAACGAGTTTCAGAATCGCGCCCAGCATGTTCTTGCTGAGAGAAATCGTCATGCCCGACGCTTCGTCGTTTCTGTAAATGCTGATTTCTTTGACGATGTTGTTGATGATTGAAAGTATGCCTTCAACGCCGAGATCCGCCGATGCAAGTGCGCCCGTGGACGCGCCGCCCACCATACCCAGGACTTTGTCTACGCCGATTTTGAGTTTGGTGTCTTTGATGGTCTTTTCGCCGTTGATGTTGATGTAAATCGTGCCTTCCGTGACGTAAAGTCCGACAACCGTCTTCTTCGCTTCCCACGGATAGCCGTCGGTGAGTTCAACCGCAAGGTCGCTCTTCATCAAAAGCGCCTTGACGATTTGCATCGTGTCTTTTGTGTTGCCGCTTAAAAGCGCGCCGAGGTTCACGTTGCCGGCGATTCTGAGACCGATTACGTCTTTGAATTCGTCCTGAACGTTGAACTTAATGAGCAACGATTTCAGGAAGTTTGCAAGCGCGCTGGGGACTTTTTCATTACCTTTGACGACGCCCGAAAGCAATCCGCCGATTGCCCAGGTGTCGCCACCCGCCGCCGTCTTGATTGCGCCGATTTCGATGCCCGCTTCCACGTTGACGTATACGGTAAGGTCCGCAATATTCGTTGCGTCCGCTTGGGGGAGATTTTCGTTTTTCAGACCGTCGATGAACTGTTCAAGGGTTACTCCGTAGCTTTCCTTGAACGTTTTTTCGGAAAGTTGAATGTTGCCGAGTTTGATTGCGACGTTTGCGGCGGTGTTGGACACTTTCTTGTATTCGCCGTCGACTGCCTCGACGTAACTTCCGTCGACGAGGTTGTATCTCGTGCCGGTATAGGTTTCGTCTGCCGCAATCTTTACAAATGAGAACGGTTCGGTTGCGCCTTGTCTCATGATGAAGATACCGATGCCGATACCGCTGAATTTTGTGCCGCCTTCAACCACGGACACGTCGCCGTCTTCGATCTGACCGATGACGATTGATGCGCCGAGTTCGGGCAATTTAAGTTTCATTTCCTTGGTTTTGCCCGTGGGATTGCCGTTTTCGTCAAAGACTTGCTTCATCGTGGAGCCGTTCGTGAAGACTTCGTAAAGAGCGACTTCCTGTTTGGAAGCGTCCACTTTGACGTAGGTGGTAAGACCGCTTGTCTTGTTGTACGCGGGGATAAAGCCTTTCGTAAATTCCATCACGTCCTTATCCATATCGAACATGAGAGTGTCCGCACGTTTGAATTCGGATTGATAGTACTTAGGCGCGCTCGCGTATATATCCTTATTAGTAGCGTCGATGAGCGTGAATTCTCTGGCGGAGTTTGCAAACTCTTTCAAAGTTCCGTCGGCGTTCTTTTCAAAGTATTTTTCGTCGATGCCCGTAGCATTGTCTTTCAATACGTAGAAGAAGCTGCCTTCTTTCGCTTTTACGAAGAAGTCGTTACCGACGTAATCGTTATTAAGCGTGAATTCGCCGTTTTCATAAACATATTTATCGACGTTTCTCTGATACAGGTCTTTTTGTCCGACGGGATTTGCCAAAGGATATGCGTTTTGCAAAATCGTATAATCGGTGTTCGCGTCGTAAGCGTAGTATTTATAGCTCGTTGCGCCCGCATTGTATTCGATATAATCGTTCATATCGCCGACAAGCACGCCGACAAGAAGCTTCATAACGCCCGTCATTACCTTAATCTGCAAGCCTTTGTTGCCAAGGAGAATTACGGGATTGAGTTCGGACAAGTCGATGTCCGCAGACGCCGTGCCGTCGCCCTTGTTGATAAGCCCTTCAAGGAGCCCGATAAGGTCGAATTTCAACGCGACGGGCTGAATAATCGTGCCGCCTTCCGTTTTGAGATACAGCGTCGTGGTTTTCTGGTCATAGTAAAGACCAAGGAAGACTTTACCGTTCGATTTTTTCCTGATTTCGATGAGAATACGGGAATCGTTCTGGTCGGGCTTGCTGGAAATGTCGATATCCGCAACGATGTTGAAGGTCAAACCGCCCTTGATTTCGTCTTTGATGTCAATTGTCGTGCCAAGCGCGAAGTTTGCGACAAGCGCGCCCAGCAAGTCTTCAAGAACGTAAGTTTCGTCGTCAAGCGCGACGTCGATTTCCGCGCCGAGTCCGAGATATACGTTGCCGCCGTTCAAAAGATCCTGATATTCGTCTTCCAGAATATTACGTTCGCCAAGTGCGGCAAGGTTGCGCTGACCGACCGTAAGCACAATGTGTCCGAGACCGAGTCCGAGACCGAGCGCCGCATTGTCGCCCTGCTGAATGCCTACGTTTGCTTTCAGCCAGAGTTTCGACAGGTTAAGTCCGTCGTATTCAAGAGAAATCGCGGTGCCGCTGTTTGAGAAATTAAGCCCTTTCACGATTTCCGTATCGACGCCCAGACCGTTAAGAAGCGCGGTGATAAGCGTATCCGCAATCGCAACTTCCAGTCTGTCGCGGTTTACGGAAATGCAGTTGATGTTTGCAAGAAGCAATCCTACGATATCGAACTTCGCCTTTTCTTCGGTTGCGGGAGCGTCGCCGCCTTCACCTTCGGTTGTATCGCCTTCGCCCGATGCGAGTGCGCTGCCGGTGCCCGAAACGTCTTTGCCGAAAAGTTTGAAGTTTCCGCCAAGGGCTTCCAAAATATTGATTTTATAATTTCTGAATTCGCCGTCGCTGCTGTTGAGATAAAGCATGCCGTCTTCAAGCAGCAATACGGCTGTTTTTGCGTTTTGTCCTTCGCCCGTCGTAATGTCGATGCGCGCGTCGACTGCGCCGAGGATCTTTGCAACGTCCGCGCCGTTCTTAATCGCGTTTACAAGCGCCATTACGTTGGCGTTGGCGTTGATTTTAAGGTTGAATTTCGCATTGACGCCGTCGGGAGACTGCACTTTCAACGCAAGATTGTACAAAAGTTTTCCGAGTGCGGAAAGGTCAAGTACGCTGTTTTCTCTGATATTGAATTCAAGTTCGAGTTCCAGCCCGATACTTACCCACAGGTCAAAATCGAATTCGCCGTCTTTGTAGGTTAATTTACCGGCGTTGATATATTCGCCGCCTTGTTCGGCGCTCTTGAATTCCTTTCCTTTCAGATATCCGTCAAGCGAAGGATCGGGGTTGCCGTAGTTAAGGAACAAACCGACGTTCGCGCCGAGAATTTGTCCGCGTTCTTCGGTCGCCATATTGACGGCGACGTCGATTTTCCAGCCTTCTTCGCCCTGAGGATAATCTTCGCGGGTTTGGTAAATTTTAAGGCCAAGTTGGTCAATGGGAAGTTTCATTCCGAGTGTGCCCATAAGACCTGCGATTACGTCTTTCGTAAGGCTTGCGGAAATGCTTTCCACCGTGAGCGGAGTCGAATCGCCTTTGACGATATTCAAGCAACCGATAAGCGCCATAATGTCAAGGCTTGCCGTTTCTTCGACAGCAGCCGAATCGTCGTCGCCCGCCGCAAGACCGTAGTGCGTCACGACAAGTTCGCCGTTATCCATTGCGGATTGAACCGCTTCGATAAGACCTGCGTTAATGACGTCGCCCGACGCCGCGCCCGAACCTTTGCCGCCGATAATTTCCATTATGCTGGGAATTTCGGGGATTTTCGCCGCGATAAGGTCTTTCAGAATCTGATTAAGATTGATATCGGGGATCATCGCTTTGCCGCCGCCGAGTCCGGACATATCGGCATAAAGCGCGTTGTCCGCGCCGATGTAGTAAAGACCGAGATAGGTCCTGTCGTTGCCTTTCTTATCTTTTCCGTTCAGTTCGATGACTGCACGGGTTTTCTTGTTATCTTTAAGGTTGATTTCCGCACGCAATTTGAGGTGGAGGCTGATTTGGAGCGGTTCTTCGATTGTGATAGCATCGGATTTTTTATAAATTTCCGTGCCGGTGATGCCTTCAAGGGCTTTGGCAATCGCGCCGCCAACGGCGCCGTCGATGTTTTCGATGCTGTACTCTTGTTTTGCAATGTCGAGATTTACGTTAAGGTCGGCACTGAGCGTCGTGAAGCTGTAATTCTTCCTGTCCGCTTTGACAAGTTCGGGCATGGAATTTTTGACTTCGTTTGCGAAGTCCGCCGATTTGGAAAGCCCGCCTACGCCGAGTTCCATCGTCTTGTCGACGCCGCCTTTCGTGCTGACGACGTTCAAAGCAAGTTTCTGGAAACGGTTGTTGCTGATATTCGCGACAAACGCCGTGTTAAGCGTCTTTTTGCCCGACAAAATATCGCCGACAAGGAAGTTGACGACGCCTTTGATAATGTCGGATTGTTTGCCCAACAAGCCGTTGACGACGTTGCCGACTTGTTCAAGTAAGGTCTTATTCGTGAAAATCGCGTTGAGTTTCGTGGGCATCACGAGATCGACCGAACCGTCGGCGTTCGTTACGGAGTAACTGCCGCTTTCGGAAATAAGGGAAAGCATGATATTGAACAGCGTGAGTTTATCGTCGCTTTTCGTGCCGAGAATGGTGGAAATAAGGTTTTTAACGCCTGCGTCGTTAATAAGGCTGCCAAGGTCGTAATCCGTCAACACTTCTTCGATTTTCAGCTGGTTGAGAATATCTTTGAAAAGCCCCACTACGTATGCAATATCCGAATCGGACACGTAGTAACGATGCACCGCCTTGCCCGTTGCATAGTCGTTGAAGTCGATATACATATCGCCGCCCTTTGCGTAAATGCCAAGGACAACCGTCGTAAGGTCGGCGCTTTCTTTCAGCACTTCAAAGGTCATTACGCTTTCGTTGACGGGATATTGTTTGTCTTCGCGTCCGCCGAGCGTGTCGATGGAACCTTTGACGCTGACGGTGTATTTATCCGTCTTGCCTTCCTTTTCGACGTAAACGTACGGTGCGAACGAGAACGTTATGTACCTTGAATTCGGCTCGACCGTCTTTGCGTTGATGATCGAGGTCAGCAACAGTTGTCTGGCAGCGTTACCGGACAATGCCGTCTTTACCGTTTCGGTCTGCTGTTGCGAACCGGTGTCGGGCTTAACGAACTGATTGAGGTTGGAATCCCCGCTCGTCGTTTGCCCACAACCTACGAGAAGAATCAGCGCAAGGGCGAGCACCGCCGCAAGCACCAACGCTTTCTTGTAAATCGAGTTGCGTTTCATAATAGCCTCCTTATGCGCATACATATGCGTGCGTGAAACGTGGCCTGCACAATTTCACATATATAGATAATTATATTCTACAAGAAAAAATGCCCGCCGTCAATACAATGTTGTTACTTTTTTCTACGAAAAATACCGAAAATCTTCCAAAATTTTTCCGACCACAATATGTTGTGTTTTCCGAGCGTTAAAAACCGCAAACGAAACCAAAATAATTTTCGACAGTTGTAAAAAACGCCAAATTTCGTCGCAAAACCCGACAAAAACAAAAAATTCCGTACGCATTTTATGCAATTCCGTGCAACGCACTTTATGTCATTGCAAAACGCCCTATACTCCGATTCCTTCCGTGCAACGCGCTTTTTGTCATTACGAGCGTAAAAACGGGGACCCCGCGGGATACTGAGTACCCGTGGGGAAAAGGCGCAAACAAGCATAAGA
>ULYI01019788.1_pt1 | contig 46476 bp, 88 predicted proteins | sample 1962171 | NCBI WGS metagenome assembly ULYI01 (sample SAMEA4835863, study PRJEB28245) | human gut metagenome | biome: gut microbiome; material: fecal sample | place: Denmark | collected 2008 | reverse complement strand
CCTGATCTTTCCAATAATGTAATATGTTATATGATTCTTGCTGGTTTTCACTATTTGTAAACAATTTATCTTCAAAATTATAATTTATAGTATATTTATTTCCTTCCTGTTTAGTGTTATCATACTAAACAGTTTGTTTTATATACTATTGAATTGAATCTAAAGTTGGTATACCTGTTTCATTATATGGTGTTTTATTTACAACTATTCTCCAAGATATGTTACTTCCACTTCCTCCATAATATCCTTCCCAGTCAACGCACTATCTAACATCTCCAGTTGAAGTAGATATTAAATTATTGTTATCATATGTTCCGTTTATATCGCTATATGGATTTATGTAATCTTTTTGTGAAAACTAAGCTGTTAAATCCTATAATGTTTGTTTTTTATCTTCAGATAAAAATAAACGATTCTCTACATTATCATTTTCAACATACGAAACATATTTCAATTGTCTATTTAAAATAGAATTACAATTTATTCCAAACTAATATGATTTAAAATCAAAATCTTCATTTAACTATATTATAGTTTCATCTTTTATATTAGCTGCAAATAAATAATTCTAATTCTATTCTATTACGCCTGGTACTATTTGTAATCCATTTAAAGAACTAAATTCTTCAATTGTTAAATCCTATAATGATTTTTTACCAATATCATTAAAATAAAAATCATCAGAATAATCTCCATCATATATAAGCTGCACTTTAGCATTATCGTTAGCTTTTATATATTGAACTCTATATATCTAAACTTTGTCAAACTATATTGCATTTTGAGAAGGAATATGAAGTCTTAAACCTATAGATGTTGTAGTATCTTCAGCATTACCTTCTTCTTTATTACGATAACTATCAATTATTTGTATTTTATTAGTCAATGGAGCTAATGTACTGCATGAACAATGTTTTTTATATAATCTATATGTATACTAAACTTGCGATGTTTTTAACTGTCCTGATATTGTTTTAACTATTTCCATTTTTTTATTTGGGAAATAATTATTCTACATAATATAATTTATATCTATATAGTCATTCTCATCTTTAAGTTTCTTTAAATAATCCGAATCTTCTATATTTATAGATATTATTTTATGTTTACCATCAGCTATATATAATATAACTACATTATCCTATTCATAGTGCAATAATGTAGACATGTTATAATTAACAGGACTACATGCTTTGTCAGGAAAATAACCTTTTATTTTAAATAATAACTCTGACGTTACAGTAACAGTATTTTGCAAAGATTGTTTTATTAGTTTATATATACACAAATCTTCGCTTTTCTTAAACAATAATATATTTATGTCACCGGAATTTATTATCTTATAAAAATAATCGTTCGCAGAATCTACATTAAATTTATTATATGTATTTACATTTGTTGGATCAGGGACATGGAAATCATATTTATTTGTATAAATTGGAGATAACAATCCTTTCTTTTCAAAAGAATTTCTATTGGTCTACATATCTGTTTCAATAGCAGTAGATCTAATATTAAGTCCAAACAGATACTATGTAGATTTTATAGAATCAAAAGCAGTATCTGTATTCATACCTTCAACAAAGGTATTTATATGTAAATTCTAATTAGTATCCATAATAAAAATCGTTATATACTGACTGTTGTACACCTATATTGTCAAAGAAGGTCTAATCTCCATCCCAATCAGGTATTAGTTTATTCCAGTCTCGTTTAATGTTCTACATATCATCAGCTGTTGGCATCATTGCCTCTGCATATGCCTAAGCACAATAAAAATTCCACTGTTGTCTTATATAGTTGTACACGTTTCCATTATTATTAACACCCTTTCCACCTAAATGACCTTTTAAAAACTTAGAAAAACTAAGTTTCATTACAACATACCAATAAATAGCTTCCTAATAAGAAGGTAAATCTGGTATAAGTGGATATCCTCTTTCATCTGTAGCTATTGCTTTGTATGATAGTTTTATATATCCATTACTCATATTGGTAACAATCCAGCCAGGTTTAATAAAATATTCAGGTTTATTTGTTGTACAGTCTATTATTTTATTAGAACTTGTAAATAACTAAGATTGTGTAGTTGGATATTTAAATGCAGGATTATGCTAAGCATTATGCATTCGTTTTGGTTCTCTAAATATTCCAGTTGCTGTACTCATAGGTATCCACGGACCTTTCTTATCTTGCGAATAGGCAACTCCGTCTAAGTGTACTAGATCATCAGGAAGTGGTACTTGATTATCTTGTATTTTTAATATTGGTACATTATCTACGCCAGATTCTTTTCTTAAATACTACATAGGTGCACCAATTTTTTCGATAGCTTCAAATATCCATTCTCTGATATCAGTAATTCTATTTCTAGCTTCACCGGAATCTAAATCCGACATTATTTTTGCTATGACGGATTCACATTTTGTATATTTGTATATCATTTATATTTAAGTAATCTTGTTTATTAAATATTAGTTGAGCTAATTTTCTTTTATTTATACGAACTAAACACAATTGATATTTATATCTATCAGGAAATGTTCTAGGTACTTTAGACCAATATAATCTATATTTATACCCGTCAGAATGTTCGTTTAAATGATAAATACATTTGCCATATTCTTTACTAGATTTATAATCAACAGATAAAGATTTATTTGTAAGAGTTTTAGGTTGATATTTACCTATTTGTATAAATCCTAATCCATAAGGCATTTTAAAGCCCTCTGAACGATTTAAAATATATTTTAATATAATTTTACACATTGCGTTTAATATGCGCTTATATGTAAGATAATCTATCTCTATTGGCAATGTATTATACATGTCTCTAAACGTAACTGATTGTTTATTCCTGTTCATCTTGTGGTCCATGTGGTTTAACACTAGCTAACGTAGCATTGTTACTATCATCACTAGGTCTATTTAACATAAACTGTAGTTCGTTTTTAAATATATATTCTTTTATTGGCGGAACAAGCCATGAAGGTATTTTAATATCATCTTCATCTACATCTTCAGAATCATTATCTGTAGCAAGATCTTCAAATATAGCTTTAACCCATATATATTTCAACTTATTGTTATCACTATTACCTTGTACATAAATATATCCATCATCGTAATATGCCGTCAATTCTTTTCCAGTGTATTTTCTAAAATACTAGAAATGTCTTCTAAGGTGGTTCATATACTGAATTACACACCCATCTCTATCATGTATAGCTATGATACTATCGTCATCATCATCATATACATTCTCTAACTTCTATATTGTACGTCGTGTAAAAATAGGACCTTCTCCTTTTTCTGGATCTATTTCTTCTAATTCCAAAGGGCCTTTTTCCCTAATAAAGATATCGTCTATATAATCTTCAAGCTCGTCATTATTAGGACACTGTTGTTTCTATTGATCAAGTCTGTTTTTTAACAACATCTACTTATAGGATTTAATCCACGTAGCTATCTGATGTCTAGACAAATCTTCACTTTCGCTAATGTTATTATTACGTACAATAAGAAGTATATCATCTATAAATTCTCTTAGTGAAATATATGTCATAATATTAATTGTTTGATTCAACTATTCTTACATCATCATTTTTAAGTAGATCATTAGTATTTACAATTTTATACTTATATTTTTTGACTTTCTTAAAATCTAATGTAAATAATCGTTTTATAAAATTCTTTTTATTTTTATATTCTTTAGTAGTATAAATGTATAAATACTATGTGTTTTCTACATTTAAACCTATACTAACGGTATCTTTGCCTATAGTATAATGTACAGTAGTTAAAGGATTGTATTGTATACTATCTGTATATATAGTATCTTTAACTAATATATCCCCCTTAACCCCCTTACTCTTTATAACGTTTATTACTTGAGTTTGCGTTGCAGCAGTTTTTATCTGCTTTGGTTTTAATTTTAACTCTTTTCTAACACTATCTAATTTCTGTATTACAGAATCTTTAGAATTCTATAACTAATTTATTGTCAACTTTAAAACACTAGAAGCCTACTAAGAATCATTATATAATTCCTAATAGGCTTCAACGTTGTTCTAAGACTATTGTAGGCTTTCTGAAAGCTTTTTATTTTGTTTATAAGTATTTATACTAAACGATAATAAAAGTCCAACAGAGAGCAAAGAAATAGCCTTAAATAGAGTTTTACGATTAGCTATTAGTTTCTTTAATATTGCTATTATCGTGTTTATCATCTTTATTAAAATCTAAATCTATTCCTGTATAAGCTTCTCCTTTTTTCTTTAAATATTTACTTAAAGATCTCCAAGGTCCATTAGGATATAAAGTATTAAGGTTTTCTAATATAGACCATAGCTCTGTTAAAGTTATAATTACAGTAGCTCCACCTGTTAAAACAAATACTCCAGTTGTTCCAACAACAGTAAATTCCAATAATCTAGCCAATGCTATTATTGCGAATTCAGCCTTTATTTTATTCCAAGTTCCTCTACGTGTTTTACTACTTGTTATCTTACTATACTACATTTTAGCTACCTATATTCCATATACCATATCTACAAAAGATGTTGCGAAACATGTTATCAATAGACCTATAATTGGAGTAAAGTAAGCTGTCAACAAGGCTCCTGTAGCAATAATTGTCTTTCCTACGAAAGTATTGCCACTAATTGAGTTAATGGCAGTTATGATGCTAGACCACACGTGCCCTATTGATTGCATAAAAGTCATTTTATAGTTATTTTTATTGCTTCTTTTTTATTAGCTTCACACAACATTGAGAATAATTTATTGTATGTATCTTTAGATTCAATTACTTTGCCTACAACTTTGTTTTTACCAACAATAAGACAACCTTCAGTATCCTTTTCTGTATTACCAGAATGTATACGTATTCCTAAAAATCCAGGAACATTTAATAACAAAGGCATTTGTCTTTTAAATTTATTACTATAACTTATAATAACTTTATAAGTACCAGTTGGTATTGCTGTCTATCCATGTACTTTTTTAGATTTGATTTGAGCATCAGTCATAGTTTGTGTTAATCCTCTATCTGTATCTTCAATAGTATCACAAAAATATTCACCATCTATATAAAGCTTTCCGATTGTATATTTGGATTTTTTAGCTATTCTATTTAATGTTATATTCATATTATTTTATATTTAATTGAACAGTACCTTTTTTATCTGGATATCCTTTTACTGATGCAGTAATTGCACAAGTGCCGCTTCCCATAATAGTTATAGTACCTTGCCTATCTATCTAAGCTACGGATCCATTAGAACTACTAAAATCAAAATATTTCTCTGCAGAATATTTATCAACTGTAAAATGATTTGTATATAGACAATATTTTATTCCGCTGTTATCTATATTGTTTACATAAACATTGTTGAGTTTTATTTTAGTATTTGGTCTTAATTCTATCGAAGAAGTATTACCATTGATTAAATCAAAAGCTAATGTTACATTAGATATAGTACTAGGATTGTATTTATAATTACGATTTTTATTTATAAGTGATGCGGAAAAATCTATATATGTATTTATTGCCTAATTATATTTACTTTTTACAGAAACTACTATATCACTCTTGGTATCTTTCGCATCATTTTCTGATTTACATACTATAGTGCCAGATGCATCTATAGTTGTGTTTATAGGATTTCCATCTTTTCTATAGACATTAAATATAAAATGTTTAGAATTGTCTTTTGTTATAAGGTTTCTTGATCCATCTTTTATATATTCAAAACAATAACGTTTCTTTTTATAGTCATAATCTAGAAGATCATAAGTGGTCTCTGCTCCTATTTCAAAGCTTGATGCAACTTCTATGTTATCTACCATTAATTTTTCCGAATCATCATCTGTATTATCTGTAAGATCTATCAAACCATTAGTTGTAACATCTGGATCATTAGAATTAACTAACATAAATAAATCACCTTTATCTATAGTCATATGTCTAAGATCATCAGTACTCCAACCAATATTATATACTTGTGCTATAAATACTACTTTAAAAAGACCTATCTGTTGATTTTCTGCTGGAAAATAAGCTTCTATATAATCGTCAAATACTTTAACCGCTGCCTGATATTTTTTTGGTACAGATTTAAATTTATTTGAATTTACACCAAATCCATTGTATCCAGGAAACCAATGAGGATCCTATAGTCTACAAGGAAGGTTATAACCATTATTATATACTGCAGCATTATAACCGTGACAACCACACTAACCATATACATACTGTGATGGTTCATAATATAAAACATCAGCTGGCTTATCAGTAGGCTAATCTACTTTAATAAACAAACACCTTAACGTTTTGATATTAAGTTTATCGTTTGTCTAAAACTCATCAAGTCTTGTACGAACAATTACGTCATTACCTATTCTTATTTTTTTCATATTAATATTATAAAAAAAGCTAGAACGATGTATACCGTCCTAGCTTGTGTTATCAATCCGTTACGGGATTTATTCTTTTATTGTTTTTATTATTCTGTGGCGCCGTTAACCCAAGAAGAAAGAACCTTAATAATACCATTCTCAGCTGAAGGATTTACAGAATAAATCTCAACAGACTGCTTTGTATTACGCTGGATATCGTCAGCAGCACGATACATATTCTCAAACTCAAGTGTAGCATAACTATACTCAGCATTAAGATCAGTCTTCATAGCTGGCTTAATGATAGGCCATGTGCAGCAACCACGATTAAGAATTCCTTCATAACCCATAGCCTGTGCCTCACGGTCACGAACAAGCTTAGCCTCTGCAGGATAAATCTTACCAGGAGTCTTTGTTATTGTAACACCTGTCGGGAAATACTTATTCTTAGAAGCAAAACCAGCAGCCTCGGGATTAGTGTAATATACATTAACGTTAAAGCGAACCTTATTTGCTACATTAATTGTATCTACACTGTTATCATCATCATAAGGAAGTGCTGTAAGAACGAGAACTGAACCCGTTTTAGATTCACTTTCACCGGTTCCATCTTCTACAGATGCACTTACACGAGCACGCTTATACTGCTTGTTAATGGTATCTGCAAGACCTTTAGCAATACTTGCAGCAGTACAACCCTTCTCAGGAGTATACTCATAAGACTCTGTCCACTTACGGAAGCGTGTAGGAAGATCCTTAAATGTAAGACGTACAACCAGACGCTTACCACCCTCGTTGAACAACTGAAGTGTGTCAGCACTAAGATTCTCGAAGCTAATCTTTACAACGTCTTCTCCCTTAGTAACATCTGAAGGAGCACCAGAAGCAAATGACTTAATATAATCCTTATTAATTACATTAGACCATTTAATTACAGGAACCTTCTCAATAGCACCTGTCAATACATCTACTTTATTAATAACCTGGTCAGATACAAGACCAATCTTAATACGCTTCTCATCCTTAAGTGTAGAAACATATGTACCCTTATCTACATCAAAGAGTACGAACTTATCTTTATCAGCCGTTGTCGGCTTTGATGCTACAATAGCACCAGCATTAGTGTTATTTACAAACACTGTATTTACGTATGTAATCATATTTTAATTTAATTTTTTTCTACTCCCCCTATATTAAAAATTACTAGACCTAACTAGCTGGGGTTTCCACGTTAAAAATTATTCTTGAGTATTTACTTCATTAGAAATAGTTTGATATCTTTGTACAGACGGTATTTGATTTTCTATATACATCTGTGCTGCAATTTTTATTATTTCTAACCAAATATAATCCTCAAAATCCTAATAATCTTTATCAGGATCTGTATTTACAATTTCAGTAGGAACCTTAATATAACCTACAGTATAAGAATCTATTTTATATTTTTTATCTGTTAACAGACGAAAACCATCATTAGTACGAACTCTTAAAGGTCTTGCCCTATGATGACGATAATGAAAATCAGTAAGAGTATTATTTACACGATACATAAAGTTATCGGCAGTACATTCAAATACACAAGTATTCATTTTATTTTCACCTTTCATGTCTGAGATTACAACATCCTCATTCAATACAAACATTAATTTGCCAGGATCTTTTTTCGGATCTTTCGGATCTTTCGGATATGTAAATTCATATGCATCATAACTTGCATAAGATGTTGGTCTTGGTACTTGTAATGTTGCTTCTGTAAATAATTTTATTAAATCTCTTGTACGTTTTTCATTCTATTCATAAGATGTATATTTAGGAGCATTTCCATTAAATCTATCTTTTACGAATTTTACAACTGCTTGGTTGATCCAATACAAAGTATCATCTGTAACAGGTTTCTAAATAGAATCCTATATTTTGTTTATTTCTAGCTCAAATGCAGCTATTAAGTCAATACATCTCATTCTTCATCTTTTTTATTTTGTTCGTTTTGTTGTTTTCTTAACTACTCCTGCTATTTCTTTTTATTAGCTTCAGCACCAGCCACATATTGTATATATAAATCTATGGCCCCTGATACAATATCGTCAAATACATCAATAGGTAATTCACATTTAGTGCTTGTCATTATATCAAAATATGTAGGTTTAGCATAATATGTAAGACCTACTTTTTGGATATTTGTATATCTATCATGTATTACAATTAACGTATATTTTCCAATATTATTTTTCTTCGATAATATTGCGATAGGTTGTCTTAATATTCTTAATGTATTATTTGGTGTTTCAAATAATTTCTATGCATCATTTTGTGATACAAACTAATTAGGTATTATTTTTAAACTCTAATTTGTATTATTTGGTGCTTTAAACTTATATGTATCTAATACTATAGAAGTGCTTCTAACATACATATCAAATTCAGGAGGTAATTCGCACACAATAGATAACGGGGTATCTATAGGATTTGAATTTCCGGCAGCAGTTAATTCGCTTGTTTTTAATAATGTCTACAAAACAGATTCTACATGAGAGGATAATTTAGTTCCTGACTATATATTATCTAAGTTTCGATAAATATCATGAATATATCGATCCTAATATTGATTCAAAAAAGAATATATAGTTTCTGTGTCTAACTTATCAAATTCTTTTTCAGGAATCATGGTTTGAATCCGCCTTTCGAATTCAATACCCAATTGTCTAGTTTCATTTAATGTCATGCTTCAAGTCCTCTCGTATTAAGTTTTGTATTTAATCTTTGAGATTCCACATTCTCTAATGCAAATGTAACAGCTAAACTTATAAGCTCTTCTGCAACAGTGTCATTACATTCAAACTCATACCCCTTTGGAACAATAACTTTACCATTCTCATCTTTCTCCTCAACAAAAGTAAGATAAGTATTTTTTTCTGTTAAATTTTCTTTTACAAAAGTATTTGGTTTTTTTATAAAAGTAACATAAACATCTGTTTCTAAATCCTACATCATTGGATCATATATTACTGTAATTTCATTACCTTCTATGTAACATACTGGAGTTTTTACCCATGGTAAATTTGTCGGACTTATTAAGAATTTGTTTGCAGTATTATGATCTACAAGTTTTACATTAATGATCCTCACTGCAAGCTCATCCATCGGTTTAGATTCTTTTGAAATAGTATGTTCTATACATGAAGATATATAATACAAAAATCCATCTGGTAGGTTTGCTGAAAATGAATTAGCACTGTCTAAAGAACCTGTACATACATCTGTTTTTATTAATGGTTGTAAATCTGATATAGATTTATTATCAGATTCAAAAGAAGATCTTCTAGGATTATTTCCTGTAAATTTCTAAGCTATTAATGCATTATAGGCTTTGTCAAGAATGGTAGCAATCTCATATTCTGTTAATGATGGATATGACGAGGCAACATTAGCTTTGTCATACTCTATCATGAATTTAGTATATATGTCTTTGTGCGTCATATCTCATTCATTTTATTACTTATTATTAGTTTCGTTTATAATTGCAAGCCTGAGGTCCTGGTTCTTTTTTGAATCAAGATATGCAATAGCCTCATTCAATGAGTCTGCAATCATATCTGTACCGTAATAATACTGTGTCTTTTCTTTACGAATTACTCCCTTTGCTACAGCCTGTTCCAATATAAATTGTGTTTCTTTTGACTTATTATTTACCCACAAATCAAAAAACTTCTTAGGCTGTTTGTCTATAAGATTGAACAATGTAGACTCTATCAATTCGTTTGACATACGCTCTCCATTTATTCCAAATAGACGTAAACATTTACGCATCTGGTCAAGAGAAAGTTTACCAAACTCTACTATAGCATCTCTACGCTGTTTATTTATCTTATTTGCCTCTATAGCCTCAGCCTGACGATTAATCAATAGATAATCTTTACCTGCTGTAAACTTATCAAGAGATGTAGCTACTCGTTTATGTCCGCTAAGAAATTTGATAATCATAGCCTAACGAGGAATAGAGTCATCCAATACCAAAGTTCTAGTTCCTATTTTAACACAGAAATTGATCCAAAAATCACTTGTACGAGAAAGGGTTCCTTTCTCATAACCCAAAGCTTTTTCAAAATATTCTTCGTCTTCAGGTGTCAAACCTGTATAACGCATCCCTGAACGAGTCCAATAAGGAGCTATATAATCATTACATCCTTTATATTTAAGAAGACCAGCCCAAGGGTTTTTCTTTTTAATCTTTAATTCAACTACCATAATTTATAATTAGTGTGTTGTAACGTCGTACACCTGGGGCAATCCCCAGGCTCGATCGTTATTTATATTTATTTGTTTATTTATTACGCGCCAACAAATGCACCTTCAATACCATTCTCAGCGTCATCTGCGTCACAGTAAAGAATACCGCAAGACAACGGGTTACGAAGCATAATACCCTCTTCACCAAGGAAGTGTACCTGATAACCATCACGGCTATTAGAACGAAGTGTATTGATGTTATTAGCATAACCAGAAGGAATTACAGAACCGCCAGTACACCACTGTACAAACTCACGACCCTTACGGCAAACCTTAACTACGTTAGCCTGACCATCACGCTGACCAAGGTCTATAAACAAGAATGTGTATGACATCAATGGTTTACCTGTAAGCGGATGAAGCTTACGGAACATCTCCATATTATCAAAGAGAGCACAACGCTTAACTGTAAGCTCTATACCGTTAGTCATCTTATAAGTTGTAAACTGACCACCAAGAGTAAGATCCTGACCAGAGCCAGTGATGAAATGTGTATCAATCATCTGGAAGCTAGCAACCTTCTCCTTAAGAATACGGTCAAATTCTCTAATCGTTTGTGTTTATTTGGTTCGCTAAACCAAATCTCTTTTCGAGCTCTTATTTTCATAAGAGACCAGACTATATCTTCATCCAAGTTGGATGTCTACCATATCGGACTCGCTTGAGCCCTACTCCATATCGGATAGTCGTTGAACATTACATTTACATTTCTATGTAGTTATTTTATAACCTTTCATAGATCCGCTAGGAATAACCACGTTTTTATTTCCATATCTGCTTATCATTGTACATAAGCAAGATTTTTTAATATTAAATACCCTACTAGCATTTTCTAGTCCCAATAGAGTAAATGAATCATTATCTTTAGTAAATGTTACAAGAGTTTTAATAACGCAAGTTAGACCATTATCATATGCCCTCTTTTTGTTTTCTTCTCTAGTAACCCACTCTAGATTTGTAATACTGTTATTTAACTTATTACAATCTATATGATCTATAGTTTCATAATGATTCGGGTTTTGAATATATTGATCAGCTAATACTTCATGTACCAGTCTTCTTTTCCAATCTACATTATATCTCATATATCCATTTTTAATTGTAGTAGATACAAATCTTTTTGATTTTTGATTATATAAACTACCGTTTTTATTTATTAGATATCCTTCATGATCTTTAACATTATCGAACTTTGTCAAATCAAGGTCACAAAATGTAGAATCTATTATTTTTTGTATTGGCATTGCATACTCTTTATTATTTATTCCAATGAGAGCAACTTTACCATTTATATTTTTTACTAGCTTTTTGGTATACCTATCGTATATATTACCATCTATATATACAATATACCTGAATTCAAAACCTCTACATGGTTTATGTAAAGTCTTTGCTGCTGATTTTCTATCGAACATCTATGTATTCGTCATAATATTTTTAATCTAAGTTAATTATTTTAATAGAGTTTCCAGCAATTAAATAGATTTGCTATATAATATTGCTATTATAAGGGGCTAGAAATTAACCCATCTCTCCAGTAAGAGCCATAAACTTACGCTCATTTGTACCAAGAAGATTATAGCAGAGATCGAAGAGGAAGTCCTCAAACAACTCGCAAGTAAGTGTAGTATAGTAACGAATATTTGCGGGAGATACCTGCTCGAACAAGCCTGCAGAAATTGCCACCATTTATATTCAACAGAGTTCGTAACTCCTCTGCCCGTCTCTATGCAGGTTTATATAGAGACTGCTCTATGTTTCCATAGAGATTAGACCATATCAAAGCCCTTGATTTTATATCATCAGTCGGGCTGTTTCCATTTCGGGTAACTTTACCCTACTCCTCCGCCGAGGATGGTCGTTGAACCTTTCTAACATTAATTCTTTCTATAATCCATCCGGTAAATCTACCTGACTTGACTATATTTCCACTGTTTGCATATTTTACTATAGTACCTACTTGATAAGATCCTCCAAAATACTTACAAGCTTTCGCCGCAGTATTAAATTCTAAAATCTCACCTGTTTCAGAGTTTATGAATTTATATTTATACCAATCTCTATTTCCTAGTAAAATAGCATGTTGTGTGTTTTGTTTTGGAGTAACCCACCTTAAATTATGAACATTATTATTTGTTCTATTACAATCAATATGATCAACTTGTGTATACAATTCTGGGTTTTTGTTTTCTATAAAAGATAGTGCTACTAATCTATGCACCATGAATTTTTTATTCCTATCTCCAAAATTAACTTTAACTCTAAGATACCCACCTTTTGAAAAATATGGCTTTAAAAAATCTTGTAAATACTCAGACCATATTCTTCCATCGGAAGATACTTTATATTTATTTTCAAATCCGTTTAAACTTATAGGAAATGGTTTTAAAATAATGTCAGACTTGGCTGCTGATTGTCTATTCATCTTTGTTTCCATATGATGTGTTATATAAACTTAATTATAATTATATTTAGATTTTCCAGCAATTAAGAAACTTAAACGCATAAGGATTACGCCTTATGTGCCCATGTAATTAAAATGCAACTTTTTAATTGTTTAGGACGTCCATTTGTACCCTTAAGAGCATATGTACCATCTGAATTACGGTTAGACTTAGAGAAAAGAAGTGCCTTCTCCTCACGCTTCTTCCACTCACGAAGAGCCTTCCAATACTGATAATCAGACCACAAATAAGACTTCTTACCTGTCTCAGGATCTGTCAAAGCAATAGCCAATACTGTAGAGTATGCATCACCTGTGATATCGTAAGACAAACGAAGTGTCATAAGGTTATTACGCATCTTAAATGGAGTCTGATAGTTGATGATATCTGCCTCATCACTGTACTCCTCATAAGCAGAACCAATACGATCTACCTGACGACCAGGCTGGAGATAAATACCAGGAATATAAGAGCCAGCAAAACCTTCTGCTACATAACACTCATATACCCAAGCGTTGCCATCCTGATACGGAGTACCACTTACACGTACCTGGAAATTAATATCATCAAATGCAAGAATTGCACCGGTGCCGAACCAACGCTCCTCAAGAGCGATATAAATAGGCTCACCATTAAGACCAGCTGCAGCATCTGCAGTTACAGTAGCGCCATTACACTTGGCCCACATAATATTTACTGCATGGTCAGCGTCAACCATTACAGACCACTCATACTCGCGGTTTTCAATAATCATTGTCTTGCCGAGACCTCCAGTAATAAGATCAAGTGCTGTAGATACACCATCGTCCTTTGTACCAAATACAAGTGAAAGGAGACCTGATACCTGATGAGGATTTGTCAGCAAAGCGTTAGAAATCATATTTTCATCTACCAGGTCGCTAAAACGCTTACCGCGATACAACTGGAGACTATTAAGCAAATTGTTATTCATATTATTTTATTGTATTTAACTTGATTGTCAAAAGAATCTCGACGCAAGATCTATGACTGATTTTGGTTTTTCATCAGCATTATATGTAGAATGATTTCTACTTGAATGCCTTAATATTTTTCTAAGTTTTTCTGTTGCAGATGATTCGCCATCTTTTTTGGCTGTAGATATAAAAGAATCGCCTTTCATCGTCATATAAGCAGTAGTTATAAGATTGGTTATAAACTTATCCTGATTGTTATAATCTTTCTGAAACTTTGATATTCCGTCTTGATCTACGTTGAAGATATAATCAATCAGTTTTGCACGGTCTTCTTTCGGTATCTATACACCTCTAATGTTTGTAAGAGAATTAATTTCTGATGTGCAATCCATGTAAAATTTGCGAGACTGCTCCTCTTGCTGTTTTATATATTCAGCCTGTTGCTGCTCGCTATATTCAATCTGTTTCTGTCTTATCTGTTTAAGTCTCTCGAGAGCATCTTCAGACTCCTCTTCAAGCATATCAGCATCTTCATATCTGGATATTTTATTTTTAATCTATTCATCTGTATATCCACTATATTTAAGAAGTTCACTTACTATTGCTTTTTGATTAGCCTCATCTTCCATATCAATATTATCATATGAAATCTACTCCTGCTGCTTACTATAAAAATCTTCAAATCGTCCGCCGTTTTTTACATATTCATCAAGCTTCTCTATACGCTCATCTGCATATACAGGTTTTGAATTCTGTCTCACGACATCTCTCATATAATCTGTAAGATTTTCAACAGTCAAAGGACGATCTTTTTCATCTATATCATCCATATTCCACCCAAACGATTGACCAATTGCGTCGAAGAGTGCACCAACCTATTGAGCTTCAATAAGCTGATCTTCTGATGGATCTGTATTAGTATTATCATTAGTATCATCAGAATTGTTCTCAGTCGGTTTATCGTTTGAGTTGTTGTTCATTCTATCTAAAACATCTTGTGGAATCTAACTATCATCGTCATTATTAGACGGCTTAGTATCATCCGCTTTTGGTTCCTCAACAGGTTCATCTGTTGGTTTCGTATTATCCACAACTGGATCTGTAAATTCGTTCTGTGCATCCATGTTAGATACTGCGGCAGCTCCTTCCGGATTGCCGTATACATCACTTAACAAACTATCAAATGCAGTTGGATTTGTAGTATCTTTTGTCATAAATTATTATAATAATTCGTTTAACTTATTTTATTCGCTGTTCATTCAGCGTATTATTTCTTATTCCACTTACTTGCATTTAATGCAAATATGGCACGTTTTCTAGTAAGTGGGTTCTTTGAATGTGTTAATTCTTTAGTAGTTTTACCTGTCCTTTTCTTTGTAGCATTAAATTTTCCACGATTCGCAGGATTTATATGTATGCCTGATTTACCGTGATCAAAAGATTCGTTTGGTTCAAAATTTGGATATGACATAGGTTTAAGTTGTGGTAAAACTGTATGCATATTCATCATAGGTTGATTTACTGGAAATGTTAGAGTTCCTAATTTCTACGGATCTAAATATGGTACTTCTATAGGTTGTTGTTGTTTAAGAACAGGTTGTACAAACTCCGGTTCATTTGTTTCAGGATTTGGTTGTATTCCCATCGTCTAGTTATAGAAATCACGTCTATTGGCGAAATCTTGTGCTACTGCTCTATCTAAAGATTTCAATGTATTTAATTTACCTAAGTATTGTGCAGCAGTTTGTCCTCTAAAATAACCTCTGGAACCCAACGCATTTACAAAACCGTTTAGATCTTTTGCGTCTATTGCATTACGATATCTACTTGTCATTAAATTTAAGTAATAATCTGCAAAATCTCTATCTGAATTAAATTTTCTATAATTATTACTTCCAGGCATTTTTATACCTCCATAGTTATGTTGTCTAGAAATACCAGATGTTCCATATCCAGATTCATGACCGATCTATCGCATTAGGTTGGCATATGCAGCATCTATGTTTTTAACACCTCTTGCTACCAATCCTTGATAAATAAGTGGACCCATTCTATGTACAAAACTTCCAATTTTTCCTCCGCCATATTTAGGTATATTTATCTTTACTGGATGATCTTCTGCATTATCTAAATAATCTCTAGTTACATTATAATTCCAATAATTAGCTAACTAAGACATACTAGGTGTGTATTCAGTAAATGTTTCATTCCAATGTCCTCCTGTTATACCTAACGGATTAAAATCGTTAACATAACCACTAAAAGCAGATTCATCTGAAAAAGTAGGATGATACATGGTTTTACCTATATCACTAAAATGTGCATATGGATCGGCTTGTAACATACGTTCAGCCATGAATGGTTCTAGATTATAAAACGTCTCATAATTATATTGAGGATCATTTAACATCTACATTTCAACTAATGTTGGATCTAAAGGTTTCATGGGAACTTTTGTCCAATCTTGTGCCTTCTTATCAGCAATCTTATCCATCCAAGAGTAAAAATTATTTTTCTTTTTCATACTCAGTTGTTTTAATTATCTATGTCATTGGAATAAATGAAATATTCTAATCTTGAACGGGGCCTAAAAATAATGATTTTTTACTAACATGATTTTTAGGATTTAGTCCGATTTTAATTCTATCAAGATCTTGTTGTATTTGTTTTTTGGATAATTTCACCATGTATGGTTTTCCTGATAAAAGGCCTCGTCTCATGGCATATACCGATAAATCAGGATTACTTAATTCTATCGGATATTTTGTTGTTGGATGTATTTCATAATGCCCTCCATCAGTAAACGGCACAGCATACTTATTCGCATTGTTTATCTATACTCCATAATCACCTACATATGAGCCTTTTCTAACATTTTGTTTTAGTAAATTTAATACCTCTTGTTTTTCTGTCGCAAACGTTGGTAAATTAGGCCATTCTATATCTAAAATAGATGTTGTTTTTGGATCAACATTTCTCGAAGCATACTCCATCCAATTTCTTAACCATTTATTTTTACTAACATTTTTAGAAAAAACATTATAAAACTATATAGGATTTATATTATTCGTTCGATCAACATAATCCTTCCATGTTCCTAATGATACGTTTTTTTGCTAAATTATACTTTTACTGGGTTTAATTAGACTTTTTAATGCATCATTTATTCTATTAAATTGTTGTTCACTTTCAAAGAATTGTGATGAAAATGCACGCAAATCTGATTCGGAAAGTTTATCTGCTAATTTTTCAGTATATTTATGTAACTATCTAGTTGTAAAAATGCCGTTCGGATGCATATTTCCACGAACAATTCCACTAGTTAATAAATCACCATATCCTGAATTATTCAAACCTATTAATCTATTAAGTGTATTTGGTTTATACTCCATTAATTGTTTTCCTAATATTGGAAGTTTGTCAATAAAATTATATGTTAATTTTGGTATCTATTTAATAAATGGTGCCGCATTTAAAAAATTAACAAATCCATCGCCATCATTAGGCAATCTGTATTTTTGATAAGGATTAAACAATGTCTAAAATGCAAAATCGGCAGCCTCTCCAGGAATAGATACTGGTATAATACCTTTTACATTAAAATCTCTATGTTTATTACCAGCACGATCAACCCAAGGGATCATTTCAGAATTCTAAAACTAATCCTATGCCATTTGTCTAAGTTCATCATCAGTATACTAAGTAGTGTATCTTTTATTAGTATTAGAACCTACAAAATCCCAAGTAGCTGCATTAGATAAATTACGTTTTAATACTGGAGTTACATCTTCAGTAAAAGCACCATCGTTTGTAGGAGAACTATAATATGTACCATCTGGACGTTGAAATACATATTCTTGATTATTTGTATTCTTCTTTCCAGTATCATACTTAGGTAAATCAATACCCCTTATATCCCAATATCGTTCACCATTCTTCCAACGGTTATATCGTTCTTGAAAATCTTTAATGTCTTTCATAATTAATGCTCTCCAACCGTTTTATTCTTCAATGCAGTTTTAGCTTTAAGCTATTCTCTTTCCATAGCCGCTTTATCTTTCTGTTCTTGAAGTTGTGATTCATGTTTCATTTTATCTCTCTCAAGTTGTATTTTAGCGTCTTCTATCTCTTTCTTTTGTTTAGATTCATAACGCTTAGAATAAGCATCTTCACGCACCTTCATTTGTGCAGTAGCATCTTTGGCTATTTCGATTGGATCAGGTATACCGTTATTATCAGCATCCTTTTCTTCAGTACCACGATATGCAGATATTTCAGCTACTGTAATTTTGGTAGCATTATCTTGATCTATCTTATATCTATCAAGATCCATTTGTGCTTCCTGTAACATGAGCTCTTGTTGTTTAGCTTCATTCTGCATCTGCTGAAGTTGCTGCTGTGCAGCCTGTTCTGCTTCTTGCTGTTGCTGCTGAAGATCTTCCTGTCTCTTCTGCATAGCTGCAAGTTTCTGTTTAATTATATTAAAGTTATCGTTTGTGAGTATTTCTGCAGCTTCAAGAAGACTTGCACCATTCTGCATAGCTGGCTATATAAGCTATTGAAGTTTCTGTATATTCTCAAGATCTTTAGAAGTATCACTTACAAATACATCCATATCTTCATAATAGAAATCCTAAGCTATATCTAAGAATGCACGTTCTCCATTATCAAATACGTATGATAACCTCTTTTTTCCGCTTTGCTACCAAGCACCTTTTGCAGTGTTTAACAACATATTAAGTACATGTCGTTTACACTGAGCGTGTGCCCAAAATAACGGCTCTGTTATATGTGAAGATTGTACAACAGATCTTTCAACATTTCCAACTAATTCTGATGAACTAATTGCTCCTTGACGTTGTTCTGTAATACCTGAAATAGTTCCAGCCAATTGTTCTATTTTATCCATCAATTGTATATACTCTGCAATCACATTCGACATTGTTAAATCTAATGCAGTAATTTGATTGAATTGTGCTGGCTTACCTCCTTCTCGTCCAGGTACGTTCCAAGATTCATCATACGGGTTTATAAAGTTAACACCTACACTAGAAAGATAATGCATCCACCTATCTGGTGTAATATTCATAGACTTAGGTATCTGTGTGATATCCATGTTTATAACCTTACCTTTATCACGAGCTATTGCTAATTCAAGTCTATACCATAATACAATATACATATATTGTAAAGGCTTTAATATACTAACAAGTGATCTCGGTTTACTATTAGTATTACTATAAACACATCCACAGTACGGTAATTTTTGGCTATTTGGATTATCTATACTTACATGTTGATATTCAAGTGGTTGTATTCCAAAATATAAATCACTTCCTGCTCTATATCCTTCCCATACTTCTACTACCCAATCTTGTTCTACAGACACTTCGTTTCCAACTTTCTTATATGTTTCATCTACTATCTATGTCTGAGGAGTTCCTGTTTCATCTAAAACAGTAACATAATATATTTTCTTAAAAGATTTCCAGCAACAATGCCATACATTAATACAATATCTGTTTTTTTGATCATAAACAGGATTATCATATATATGTAATTTTATCCCACTAAAATTATCAACAGGATCTTTTTCACCAACATCATTCATAGGCTTTCCTGTCATCATTTCATTCAATTTGTTTAAATCTTTTTCAGTAAGTTTATCGTAATATCTATCATAAACTTCTGTTACTGGAAGTCTCATTTTACGGCAACACCACGAACCATCTTCTATGAATTCAAGATCTGGACTTTTATCGTATGAAAAAAACAAAGGATTTACTCTTTCCATATAAGGTTCTCCATTTTGAACACCTACATAATATATTTCATTTCCAGATATTAAAGCATCCTTCCAACCTTTTATGAATTCATTGTCTATATTTAATTTTTCTCTTAAATACGTCAAAGTATGATATGCTGTATTTTCAACAATATCTTTATACGAACTGTCCATATATTTAGCAATAGCTTCTGGAGGCATTATTTCTCCACTCTATAACTACTGCTGAAATTTCTACTGTTCTTCTGGACCTAACTTAGAAGTTATTGCTGCCATCATGTATTGCGACAATAATTCTTTTTCTTTTTCCATCAGATCTGAAGCAGCTTCCTAAGACGTTCTAACTACTCTAAAATTCATAGGTCTTTTTGTTTCTTCTCCTATTAATAAATCTATCTTAGGACGTATTATATTAAAATCTTGAGGAGTAGCCGGAAATCCATCATCAACTTTAAATGGGTTCGTTATTCGTTTAAAGTCTTTCTCGTCAAAAATACTATTATATAGGTTATAATAGGTTTGTAGCTCTCCAAACTGTGTTTTATGCATTCCGCCAGATACTACATTACCTTCTCCAATAATGTAGTTTACACAACCGTGTTGCCAATCTTCATTCTTCTTTGATAGAGGTAATTTCTGTTGTGGGAATGTAGCATTATATAAATTATCTTCTACTCTTACCATTGTTAAAAACTAAATAGCGGTATGTCATCTTGTACACTGTTATCTTGAAACCACTATTGGCTAAATAACGGCATATCAAAAAGTTCAACCTATTTATTCTATTCTTGTGATTTACTAACCTTTATTTGATATAACTCTTCTCTATATATCATAACCATACATAGTGCTATGACTCTATCCACGTTTTTAACACCATCATTTTCTATGAGTTCTTCAATTAAAGGCTCACTGTATATTCTCTCTACATTGGGATGTCCTGGTTCATATTCTTCAAGTAACCATTCTAATATTAAACCTTCTCCATAAGCTCTAATAGCTTTTGTCATATGACATCCTTTACGTCTTTGTACTTTACTGTCCTTAAAGACTTCTGATATAATCTTGTCGGGCTAATCTGCGAGTAAGTAGTCACAGTGTTTATTTGTGAAGTAAGGATATATACCTTTACGTTCATTCTCAAATAACAATCTAGCATTATAAAACACTAGAAGTTTTCTTACATTCTCGTAATATTCTTCTGCTGTATCAGGTCTTCCTGAATATTCAGCTACTATTACGTCTGTCCAAGCTTCTCCTGCTTTTACACGTTTAAATATAAATACCGATCCCAATGAATTCGTAAATGAATCATCGTGGTCGTATGGGTCACATCCTCCGATATATAATCCAAACGGTGGATCTTTTACAGGATATTCCCATATAACTATAGATCCATGTGGCTTATCTCCTTTCTTTAATGGGTATTCTGTAATATCTCCTGTTTTCTTTTCTGTTGCAGTTATCTATCCATTACCATCCCAATTAAGGTCTACTATATGTTTCATATTACGTAGTTTAGTATTTGTACGTAATCTAGTTAATTGATCTAATAATAGTTTTCTTGGGAATATATTCTTACCAATTTCAAGTACAGCTTCTCTTGGTTTAATAGGTCTTTCAGATATAAATCTATCTATGGATTGTTGTGATGCTCCTCCGTCTTTAATCTTATTGCGCTATTCTATTAGATTCTCGATAGCTTTGTCTCGTAGACTATTGCCATCTTTATCCATATATTGAGGATTGCCATCTGCGTCATATGATTCAAGATTACTCCAAGACGGAACAAAAAATCCACATTTAGTTTCTTCAGCATTATCATCCCATATATTTGGAAATGATAATACGTTGTATGCTTCAGGCTTATAGAACAATTCTTTTAGTCCTGCAAAACTCGCACCTTCTGTACCGCCGGTACCAAAAGCAACCTAAAGTCCAAATGCAAAACCATCATCGAGTTCTACAGAAGGCTATTCAATGCGCCATGCATCAAGAAGATTCGGAAATTTACCTCCTTCCTCCCATAACACAAGTTTTGCACGAGTACCACGAATACGTTCAGGATCATTCTTAAGAGTTATACCTGTTATAGATGACATGTAACCTTGTTCAGTTTGTTTACCAAATTCATCAGTTACTTTATAGCCAGCAACTCTTTCCATACGTGTTGATACTAAACGTTGTTTAGCCCATGCTGTATTTTTATCTATAAAGTCCATTATCTACCAAGCCTTTGTTAAAAGACCGTCTCCGATAAGGAACTTTTGTTCAGATGCTACTGCAAAGTTTTTAGATCCAGGTATCAATTCATAATTACGTACAAGCATTGATGCACCTTTAAAGGAGTATCCACGAGCACGACTTTTTAATACAGCCATATGTTTACCAGATGCTACAGCTTCTTCTATAGCATTAAAGTAATAATAATCATAGTCCCAAAAAGTTGGAAAATTCAAAACACGCTCTCTACGTATTCTATGATTTCCATCTCTATCAATATATTCTGTTTGATCTATTCGCATAATAGGGCTATAATTAAGATAGAAATAATGATATCCTGTTATATAATCACCATCAGGTGCAGTATATCCATGTAAACATCTCTCTGTTTCTTGATCCCAATAACTATTATAATCTGTAGTTCCCCTAGGAGCTAAAGTATAACATTTATGTTTTTTAAAAAACTCTGCAGCAGGACTGAACTTAATTGAATTATTAATATGTTTATTGAAATCTACCATAATTATTTAGGATTTTCATAAAGGCCTATAACACCTCCGCCTTTAACTCTTCCAGTTTCAGCTTGTTCAGCCTTTGCTTGTTTCATAGCGAGATCTAATGACTTTATAATACCACTAACATCTTTAAGTAATTTAGATACTTTAGTAGCACTATCTATATCCAGGTCAGATCCGCTGTAATTATTCATTACATCCATTATCGCCTCAGCCGCATGTTTAGAAGATGTTAACAATCTTGTCATAGGAGTTTCTTGAAATTCATTAAACCTTTTTGCTAGTTCTTGTACATCTGCGTCTGGTACATAATGTTCATCATTAAAAACATCTTTAGCAACTCTCCAACTACGTTCTTTTTCAGGATAAGCTTCATAAGGAGTATTCCATTTATATCTCCAAATTATAAATTCTATTTTTTTAATAGCGTCTTCTTTATTCTTAGATTTATTATAAAAGTCTTTAAATGGAGGTATAGCTAAATCTTCTGTTTTTAATTGTATTTTATTACCTTGTATATCAAACATTATATTACACTATTAAAGCATGTTATTATATAATTCATCAATTCTTCCTGTTCTTTTTCATAACCTTCCTCTTTCTAAGGAATGTCCATAGAATTAAATTTTGCCAAGAAATCTTTAAAATCATACATTTCAGGATGTCCAACCTATGAAAAGAAAATATGTGTGTCTTTTGCACACAATAGGTTATAAAGATATTTTTTATAACAACTACTAGAATGTATTAAACTTTCTGGATTCTAAATATAATTATAACCAGCATAGTTTAATACATTTCTGTTTTTCGCATAATATAATAATTTAACAAAAGTGGAGCTATCTTCGATAAATCTGCGTTTACAATATTCAACATGATCAAATAATTCTTTTCTAACTAATTGTACATTTAAAAAATGTATAGTTCCAGAATTATCATTTATATAAAGACTATCGTATGCTTTACATGCTTTAGGTTTTCTTGTTTTTCTATGTTTACCTTCTATTGCGATGTATCCAGAAGACACTATATCAAATGTACCGTGTTCTGTTCCGTCAACCATAGTTTGTATATAATCCTTATTGTAATAATCGTCAGAATCAAGAAATGCAATATATTCTCCTGTCGCGTTTTTAATACCAGTATTTCTAGCACAACCCGCGCCAAGATTAACATCATGTTTTATATATACTATTCTATTATCTTTATATTTTTTTACAATCTTTTCTGTATTATCTGTTGAACAATCGTTCACGACAATGAGTTCTATATCATCATATGTCTAGTTTAGCACAGAACGAATTGCTCTACTTATTGTTTTTTGCGCGTTATATGCGCTCATTATTACTGATATTTTCATTATGACATCGGTTTTATTGTTCCATAATTTACCATAATTTTTGTCTATTCGTATGTATTCGCAGAATCGAATACATACAATTCTATATAACCCACGCTTTTATTTATCGTAGAACCACCATTTCCTATATACGATGCAACTCCTCTAGTATTATCACTTTTATCTTTAACTATAAACGTTGCGTTATTTGTTTTGTTTAATTTTTCTAGATTTGTTGCAATCGTCTATATCGCAGAAGGCATAATACTCTTTGCTGAAGCATTATCATTAATCTATATATTTTTTAAAACTATGATTTTATTTGTTCTTGATAATTTCTGAGAATAATGCGTAAGTCCACTTTCGTCAAGTATTTTCATTATCCAAATATTTGTGTAAACATTGTATCTATTTCTGTATTTGATAAAGTAGCTATACCCAATGATGATGTAGTAACATTTTTGATTTTAGCATCAATCTCTGTCTTACTATATGTAAATGCTTGAACTTTTCCTGTAAATCCAGTTTCTGTTACATATGTTCCAAGATCAACCTTATTTGTGCTTATTTTTTTATCTGCACCGTTTATAGTGACTGTATGTACATGGTCTACTGGAGAACAGTCGTTCAACATTTTTCTCAACTTTGAGTCTACATTATACAAAAGAGCAACGCTTGCTGCTTTATCGATACTATTAGCATCGGATGCATTTAGACTATCAGAACTATTTAATACGTACGTAGCTGGTGAATCATGTGATCGTTTTACATATGTACTTTCGGCATCAGTTTTCTTAAGATAATCACTAATTGATATCTCAGCTCTATATTCTCCAAGTGTTTCCCAAGCACCGTTTACATACATATACTCTGTATATTTATTAGTGCCATTAGGCATTGCATTTCTAATAAGATAAATCTTTTTTGTGTCTATACCGGTAGTAGGCAATGTATTATTTGCAGGTATTATGTACAAAGAAAGATCTATTGCAATATCAGATGCGCCTCCATTAGTTTTGAGTATAGACTGACCGTTTACTGTCTTAAATGCAGTACTAGCTGAAGAAGGAATATATCCATTTGTATCTAATACAATTGGTCCGTTTGCCTTATTAGCACCGCTTCCTAATTTATTTTCTACATTCGAGATTCTCGTACTATGTGACTGAATGATAGAAGCAACCGTTTCTCCTGATAATGGAATTATTGTATTTCCATGAATATCTTCTACCTTTACCCAACCAGAAGCAGATTTACGGTTATCGTAACTTTTTAACATGTACGTACCGTCGCCCTTTACATACCATTTCTGTCCTGCAGCACTACTTTTATCATTATGAAGAAGCGCACTTGGGTTTACAAGCTGCCAGTCATACAATTCATACAAATCGTCAACAGTATCTACAACTCGATGTCCACCAATATGACGAGCATCTGCTATAGACCATCCATCGGATGTCATTTTGTTTGGCAACAATGGTGCGCCAAACGGTTTTCCGTAAAAATTAATATTCGTTGTCATATTAGCTTATTGTTATAGTTTGACCTGCTGTAAACTTACTAGTATCCTGCATTACATACAAGAAATATGTCTGAGAAGTTCCAGCTGAATTTTTAATAGTTATTTCCTGTGGAGCCTGTGTTCCAAAAATATTATTCAAGTCATATTTACCATCTCCAGATACCTCAAAGCTACTAATCTTATTAGAGCCTGTACTATTTTTAAGATAAGCATATGCCCAATATTTGTCAGTATTGTTGAAGTTATTAACCGTAAGAGCAGTTGCTGTTGAACGCTGCTTGGTTAAAGCTTTAATTTCTGCTTCAGTAAGTCCTGTTTTCTTAGTAACATAACCATAATACTTATATGCAGTATTTATAACAGGTTCTGTTACTGTTGCAGAATGTACATGACTTCCTCCAGTTATAGGAACTATATTATTATTTTTAAGTTCTATTCCACCTTTCTTATCAGCAGCAACCATTACTGTAGCAATCTGAGCTCCAGTAGGTACTTTAAAGTCAGGAGTAGAATATATTGCTGATTTCATACCGGATGTAGGAACAGTATTTCCCCATGTTCCACTTGCAGTTTTTGGATTCTGACGATCTGCGCTTGCAGTCCACATCCAAGATCCAGACCATTTAATAGTATGTCCTGTCTCCAAATCAGTAGGCTTAGTTGTCTAAGTCTTTGTAGTACCAGAAGCATCTTTAATTGTCCATATTTCGTTTGTTATTACTGGCTGCACAACATCTTTACTTGCACTAGAACGCATCGCATCTACATAATCAAAGTATGATGATTTGAGTTTTTCAGTATAGTGTTTAAGGCCAGTTTCGTCTAAATATTTAGTCATTGTTTTATAATGTTATTATAAATCTCATCTATGTCTTCATTTGTCATTGATTTAGGTTTGCTGATTTCAATAACATCAGTTTTTTTAACATATCTGTTTTCAGCATAATCAAATTTAATGAAATTCTAGAGATTTGTATTATTTAATTTATCAACAAAATACCGGATACTGTTTGCATCTAAAATATCTCCTTCTTCAAAATTTGCATTGAGTGCACTATCGAATTCATCGAATATACATACATTCGGTATCCTTGGATATTTTATGTCGTTTATAAGTTTTGATCCGAGTAATTTTATTTTTTTCACTTTAATTAAAAACAATATTTTTGCTCATAAGATCAGCAAGCCACCTACGAAACTGTATTCCTTCGTAACCATCTACATCATTAGCAACAGCTATAGCATATTTTATACACTCAACTTCATCATGAAGTATATCTGGATAAAAGTCAGCATAAGCCATATTTGCAGTATATGTAATATCATATATATTAGAGTTATTTCCAATATGTATATTATTATCATTTATATATTGCTGTATAAACTCTGTTGTAAATTTATGGTCAGAACCGTTACCATTTACCATATGCGACAAAGCAAAACTTAAAGATTTTTCATCAAAATGTTTACTATGCTAATCTATATAAGTTTTTAATTCATTACTATGAACTTTTAATTGTTCATCCTTATTATCACTGTGGCGTATTGCTATTATCTTCATGACGATTTGTATTTAAGAATTTATTAAACATTTCCTTCATCTCATTTATTGAATTTTCAATATTAGCGAATCTGGAATCTACTTCTTGTTTTTCTTTAAATGCGGGATTTAATTCAGATAACAATTTATTAGATTTATCTAATATTTGTTTCTGCTTGTCCATAGAATTTATAATAGATTCTGCTGAATTTTTCATAGCCTCTATTTCTCGAACCAATCCTTCTTTGTCAGTTGATAATACAATATTACCAGCATAAGTAATTGACAATCCTTCAGGTATAGTATATGTAGCAGATTTTCCTCCATTTTCAACAGTAATATCTATAACCATTTGTGTATTAATTGGATTAACTGGTTTAGACATCACATCCATTCTTGGGAAACCTACTGACATTACTTTACCCTGAGAGAATGTCAATTCTTGTTTATCCAGTATATATACAGGATAATTTTGTTTTACGTCTTTAAATAACATAATATTATGGATTTATAAGAGCGGTTTCCCGCCCTTAATTAATTACGCAGCAGCTGTTGCAGGTTTAAGAGCCTCAATCAACGTAGCATTCTGCTTTTGCTGACTAAGTTCTAAACGAGCATCATTATATCTCTACTGCAAATCAGATGTCCAGTGATTATTCAATGTATCAATTATACGCTGAGTATTATCCTGTCCTGCTCTGATTATATCACACTTATCTGTAGCCATCTGATAACCAATAGCTGAGAAACCACGCTCAATACCACTATTAGTAGTATTAAATGCACTCATTATTGAGTTAGTCTGACCACATGTAGCCAACTATTGTTCGTAACCCATTTTGATAATGTTTTGCTGAGTCTGGCAGCAGCAATTCTGCAAAGCAGAGGTAAGTCCAGCATCTCCGAGATTAATAGCATTAATAACTCTTTCTGCTGAAAAGCCTACCTAACCAGCTACCGACTGTACACCCGAACGAACATCACAAATTGCGTTATTCAAAGAATTGAAATCGCAATTCAAGTTACTTGCTAACTGACTAATAGCACAACTATTACCTTTAATGGCATCCATAATTAGATTGCTATTCTGATTATCGGACATCTGATTTCTAAGAGAATCGAGCTGACAACTATTTGGATTATTGTCATTTCCCCAGAATCTATTAGCGAACATCATCCACACGAGGTATATAACATTGTATTACGAACATATCGTTTCCATATGTTCTCACTATGTTGCCATAGTGTTTAGACTATATCATACTTACATAATGTAAGCCTGTGCGCTTCGACTTCACTTGAAGCCTACTCTACTCACTTCTTCGGTTGTTACACCTATGCTTTCGATAGTCGTTGCTCCTTCCTAAATTAGGCTTGGATCAGGATTGTCCACGTGGGAGTTTCCCTGAGTTCACACAGTTTTAAACCCGCTTATTACGAGTAAAATAAAAACCTTTATATAATTTTTTACTACTAATAGCTCTTAATATATTACACGGCAATACATTTAAATGTTTAGCAGCAAATCCACTGCCTTCGTACTAATTTATTAAATTCCAATCTTTATCATATTGATATATAATTCCTTTGCATACTTAGGAACTATACAATATCCATTTGGTTGATGTTTTATCGGAACTTCTACACCGTCTTTATATATTATTCCAGCATCACTAACTGTGTAGCGATTATTTGTAGCTTCTATTGTTTTTATCATACTGTTTATCTGGTTAACGGGTTATTACACCAGTTGTTCATACCACCATTCATCATAGCTGCCATTGCCATAGGATCGTTATTACGCTGATTTGCCAATGTAGCAATAAGGGCATCGTTATTATCATGCCCTGTACAATAAATTTTCTCAAGTGTATCCATAATTGTAAAATTTTAATTAAACAAATAATTAATTTGTTTTTGAACTATTGTTCGTAACTAGATTAGGTAACGAACCTACTAAGCTCCATATGAGATCTAGTTTATTTAAGTAAAACTTTATAACAATAAATACTATTGTTTAAACTTGTTAATATTTATTAACAATCACTATTTACTAATTAGCATGTTTAACCGGATCAGCTGACGCATTCCATAAAACATTACCATCTTTATCTTCTATTTTAGCTACTTTACCTTCTGGTATTTCTATAGCCGTAACTTTACTAAAATCCATAATCGTTTGTTTTTAAGTTGCAGGAGTTGTAGTACTACTAAGTACTCTTATTTTTTTAGTTACTGTAGAACCATCTTCAAGAGTAAATACAAGATTTTCTTCAGTACCAATTTCAGCTATGGTTCCATCAGTTACATAAGTTTTTGTTGGAGAAGGATTATTCTCAATACATAAATATCTATTAGTACTATATGGTTTTATAACGTTTGTAGAAATACCCCAACCAATACGAACATCTCGTCTAAAAATATTAGTGTCATCGAATATATTTCTACTATTAAGTTTTGCATACTAACTCAAATCAGGTTCAGCTTCAAACTCTCCAACCTTTTCAAACTTATATGTATCATCAGCTGTCTTTATCTTAACCCACTCTATATATTTATTATCGTCTTCACTTGAGAACGTATCTTTGATACAATAGATCTTTCCAAGCTGAGCATTGTTGATATCAGGTAATTCAGTTACTACTTCAAACAATCCTGTAAACTTAGAATTAAGTGTTGAAATGTCATTAGTAATCTTTGCCATCTGTTCATTTATAGACGCTATAGATGTTTTAAGTTTATCTACATCTTCACTATTTGTACCATTAGCAAGCTTTACTACATCTTTAGCAAGAAGTATATCAGATGAGCCAAAGTTAGTATCTTTTTTATCCATAGGAGTTGCTATATTCAGATTGGTCATCTACTTAGTAGAATCTGAAAATATTTAGCTCCTGTTATTTTCTTTCTTAACATGTTAATTTGTTTTTAATTTTAAAATATACGTATATAAATAAAGGGTGACCTTATGCAGGACACCCTTCCTCGGCATTATGCCGGTTTATCAGTTTCTTTAATTTCTTCATCTGAAGAACCAAATCCATTCGCACCTCTTTCAGTATCAGAAAGAGTTTCTGACTCTTCAAGCTCTATCTTTGGATATGGCATTATGATAAGCTGTGCTATTTTATCTCCTGGAGCATATACTGCCGGAACACTATCGCCGGAAGTATTTTTAAATTTGAGAATGAGCTCTCCACGATAATTTGAATCTATAACAGCTACACAATTTGTAAGATTTAAAGATTTCTTTGAGATACTAGATCTAGGAAATATATATCCTACATAACCTTCTGGTATTTCAATAGCTAATCCTGTATGATATACTATTACAAACTGTCCGCATTCATTTATCTCGCTTGCTACACTCACTGCAATTAAATCCATGCCTGCATCACCATTGTGTGCATATGAAGGAGTTACTGCTTTATCTGATAATTTCTTAAACTTTACTTTCATTACTTTATATTTATAAAATCAATAAACAAATAACCGTCTTTATCATTATGCTCCTTGATAAGCGTTTTATTCTTCAGTTTAGCATATAATATAGGACATAAGTCGTCAAGTATAGCTAACCACTTTTTATCACTCTTAAATAAAGATGTTGTACTAGAATATCTATCAACAAGAGTAGGTATATCTTTATTTTTAAAGTTATATAAAACCTTCCAATCGTATTTTCTATTTCCACCAAAGAATTTTATATTTGGAAACTGTGTTTCAAAATTATGACACTCATCCATAAAATAACGTTCTTTGATTGAAGCCAACGGATCTTTCTTCGCAAAAGAATCTTCTTCACATATAAGTCTCACATAACAATCTTTTTTATTATCTAAAAAATCAAACATGTCATATAATACTGTAAATCCGCCTATATAAGCTATTCTGCCATGACGAATTTCAATTTTAAAATTGTCATCATACCACAGCCGTACATCAAATACTCTAGCACCAAGTCTATATTGTTCTTCATAATTTACTGCTTGACACTTAGCTGTAAATTTAATTAACTTCTGCCACCACTTTTTAGGTGTTAAGTAAGTTAATGAATTGTGTGTTCCTATATTCATATGTTTTAAATTTATGGACAATGTATCGGATTCGAACCAACACCTCGCTACGTTTATATAGCGTGAACTACCATTATTCTAGCATTGTCTTTTGAACTAAAATGTATAACCTAGTCCCCCCACTAGGATTCGAACCCAGACAGACGAGGGGTTCATAGCTCGACTATTGCATCCAACCCTAAGGTCAGCCTTCTCGTTTAGTCAGTCACGCTGCTTTTCGCTTGCGCCTCGTCAACAATGTTTTCCGAGTCAATTAGAGAAGGTTCTAATAGTGGATTATTTATTATCCCACTACCATCCAATACTTTCCAATAACTATTCAACCAAAAATTATCTTTATTGTACATAATAGTTCTGGTGCATGTTTTAATTCGTTTTGTTTTAACTTCTCCAGATTCTATTAAATCCTTAGCTGTTTCTACAAGCGAACCATATCTTTTAAGTTCATTCCAATCTTTATCATATCGTATTACATATTTTTGATTAGAACGCTTTTGACCAGATTCGTTTACTATTTTTGTAACTATACATCTACGAATTCCTAAAATTGAAGATACCTGTTTTATATTTTTAACTTCTTTATATTTATTTTCAACAATTGTACGTAATTCATCTGAAATATCATATTTTGATTCATTAAGTTGTTGATTTCTACTTCCATATGTAGAAGTTTGACTGTGACAATTTGGACATAAAAATCTTAAATTTTCTAATCTATTGTCATTGTTAATTCCGTTGATATGATCAAGCTCTAAACTTAATGTTTTTCCTTGCCATTCTGTACAACCACATATTGCACATTTATACGGAATTAAATTGTTTTTTATTACATATCTTCTTAATACAGTACGTTGATGTTTACAATTTTCTCTAAGTATGTCTTTCTCACTTATTTTATCAGTTTTCTTGTTTGACAAATAAGACTTTCCTTTAAATATAGAATAGTCTAAATTGAGGTCGGTCATTCTACGTTTAATTTGCGAATAACCCCAAGAATTACCTTTAGTTGTATAACCGAGTTTAAACAATACTTCAGATATTGTTGAACTTTTCTTGAGTAGCTCGACAAACTGTTCGTCCGAGAGCTTATATATTTTATTTTCCATTATTATATATTCAATTAGTTATTGGATAAAAGAGCCCTCCGCGCTACCGTTACGCTATAGGGGAATATTATACATAGAGAGTATCTCAGACGCCGTACTCTTTTATCCGTCTCGAACTATGTAAAATAACGGGATAACTAATATATATTATTAACTTTTAATCTACATTATGAGAGGAACCTTATGTTGGAATCGAACCAACCTATTAGCTTTATATCGCCTGACTCCACCAGTTGTCTTATAAGGTTACATTCATCTAAAAAATAAACTCAATTTAAAGTATGGTTAAATTAACTTTGTAGGTGCTGGTGGATTCGAACCACCGACCGGTTGTGTATAAAACAACTGCTCTAACCACTGAGCTAAACACCTTTATACAGTGTTTAAGGTACACTGTAAAACCTAGTTTTAGTAACCAATTAATTCTTCTTAGTCATCCAATTCCAGAAGCGCTTAAATACATTAGGCTTCTTCTTTGGTTCCTTCTTTTCAGCACACTTATTAAGAGTGTTGATAATCATTTCACTAAACTTATCTGCTGTCGTTTCTATATAATCCTTAAGGTCGTATGCGTTAAGAATTATTACAGCATCAAGCTCGTCTCTAGTAATTGCAACATTTGCATCAATCTTTGCATAAGCAATTGCTACAATCATATCGAGAGTGTCTTCACACTTAGTTATATCTACAATATAACTAGGTTTAAATTTCTTCATAATAATAATATTTAGTATAAAAGTAAATTAAAATCTTGAACGTATGTTAACGCATTCGCAATCATCACAACACACGTTTGCCATCTTTTCGTTTTTTACCCGATTTGCAGCTTCTTCAGCAAGCATACTTGCAATATTAGCTTTCCACTCCTTGTTTTTTACAACAATTATTTGATTCTTTATATAATCACATTTATAGAATGCTATTATAATATCTCCCTTGTTTGCATTAAGGACATGTGTCTTAGTTCCTACCTTATAGCGAACCTCTATGTCTTCAGGTGCAACAAACATATAATCTATATTCGAAGGAGTATTTTCTAACAGTGTTACATCATTTTTATTAAAATCTACAATAATAGGTTTTCCAAACGATTTATATTGATTTGACATGAAATTTAATGTTTTCATCTGTACTTTTGTTTTTTATTTTTCTTAAATCTTGGTTTTAGTTTGAATTTAAATAATTTATTGAACAGTACATCTTTAGTACTATCACTTTTCATAATATCTACTGTATAATTAAATGGATGTTTACATACGATAGATATTATTTCTTTATCTATATTCAATTCTTTTGAAAGTTCTTTAATTATATCTTCTATATCGATCATCGATTTATTGCTACAACATCATATGTCTTGATCATTTTGCTATCTTTAAGCAAATCGAAAGGCTTAGCTGCCATTGTTCTATATACAACCACATCACCTATATTAAAGTGAGGCATATATCGTCTGTCGCTTGCCTTTTCTGATTCAAGTTGTAATGCATAACTGATAGGAAGCTTAATAATAATTCCCTTACTAAAATCAGATTCTACTTCTTTTACCTCGGTCTTAGGTTCGCCTTCTACTGCTTCTACACCATCAGCATCCTTAACCGGTTTTGTATTAGGAAGCTCCGTTACTTCCTTCTTTACCATGATCTTATCCAGCGGTTTTACAAGAATGAAATCAGTAAAATCATATGGAATCTTTTCTGAAACACTCTGTGCTAACTGCGACTGATCTATCATATTCTCGTTGTCGTTCATTTTCTAAGTCCTTTAAGGTGAGTTAATACTTTAATAAGGTTTGAAAGAACTGTTGTCTTCTCAACCTTAAGACATTCTGGCTGACCTTTCATGTCTTTATTGATGTTACGTAAATCAGCATTATACTTAATCAACATATCATCAATCTCATCGAACACGTTAACGAATGATGAATTAGTTTTGGTTGCAAACGGATCTTCGAGTATTCCGTTTTTTATCAACTCCTTTGCGTATTCAGGAGAAATTGAAAATACAGAAGTGACAGAAGATTTAATCTTATTGTCCTTGTTTTTAAAAGACTCATTATGCTCGTATACATATGAATCTGCATTCTCATTTAACTCAAACTTATCGCCGGTCTCTAGAAACATAAACGGCTCAATTACATTTAATACTTTACTCATTTTAAATAAATTTTAAGTTTATGTTACCGTAACGTATGTAATTAAAATTCGGTTGCATTGATAAAAATATTTTACAAATTGCAACTTTTTTCTCAATATTACGTTAAGGGGATATAAGAGGTTTATATATAACATATACTCTATATAATAATATATAATATATAATATATAATATATAATAATATATGAATGAAATAGAATTAAATGCAATATTATACTATGCTGATTTATTATCATTAAAAGATATATCTATACCTGTAACTGATAATTGTAAATGGTATTTTATACATAATCATCCTATAAATAGTGCATATATAGTAAATCTATCTCCTATGTACGATTCTAATAATAAATATTTTCTACAAGCAATAGAAGATTATTATAGACTTAAAGATAAGTTCTTAGAAGAAGGAGTTAATGATATAGTAGGACATATATGTAACTTAGATGTAATGGGATGTATAAATGCAGAACAAATGCTTAAATGCATACATCAGTATAGTTCTAGAAGAGAAAGAGCCTAGTGCTTTAGTGCTTATTATAACTGGAAAAATAACCAAACTTACACTCATAAAACAATCAATGATAATGGAGACATAGTAGAAGAAAAGTGTTCAAAATACGTTGCGCACTATGAAAGAAGTATTGAAAGACACAAGATTTATTAAAGCTTTAAATTGGCTTAAAAAAGAACAAAAGTATAGATTAAATAACGGATATTATTCTAAAGAAGATGGGAAAGATTAATAAATACGCAAATATATATAATAAAGACGGCAATATAATTCGTAAGTTGAATAACGAAGGTATGTTAGAGGATTACACAATGGAAGAGTTAGAAAAACTCGTAGATGAGCTTGGTAATGATAAAGATGAAAACAATAACATACGTGATAAAATTGCATTTAATAATGCATCAAAAATGTTATTTCAATATTATCAGAAATATGGAAATCCACATGAAAAGGAATTAATAGAAACTCTGAAAAAATCTCGTCCTATAGAAGAACAGAAGAAACAAGCATTAAAAACCGTAATGGATGAATATGTCGATTATGAAGAAGTTAAATAATGATTGTAGTACATGTTTATATAATTTAGGACACGATTGTATAAAATGTATGTGGAAGTTAAAGTTTCCATGTAATAGATATGAAAATAAATATGAAGAAACAAAACACACGAGTATACTCATATGATTGTAGTGTATATCCTACTAAGTTAGATATAATGTTTGATATAAATTCTATTGATTATATGAATGATAACTATGCGTGGACAAACGATCCAGAATGCAAATTTATATCGGACGATGATGATCAATACGGATCTACATACGATCTTTTATACAATAAGAAAACAAACTACAAGACAATACTTGTTGTATTTGATGGTATACCATCATCGCCACAAATGGCGCATGAAGCATTTCATGTTATGAATGGTATATTTAAAAGTGTAGATTTAGAGTTTAATTATAGTAAAACCACAGGTAATGAACATTTAGCTTATATAATAGAATGGGCTGTAAAATGTATGTGCGATGCTATAGAAAAAGAAAAGAAACATAGAAAAAAGAAATAATATGAAATTAATTAATCAATCGTACGAAATTTGTAAAACACATGGTTATACATTACAAGATGTATATAAAGATATAGAACGAGCAGCCAGAGTATCATATAAATCTGAAGATAAAATAACAGAAGACAGTGCAGAAAAGATGGTACAACGTCTTATAAATATGAAACATTATAGTCCATTAGAGTTTGGTACAATATATCTTAAAACAAGCGATTATTATATCATAAATAAATACATATTCAATCCGTATTCTAAAGTAGAAATGTCGGCAGGAGTGGGATATATAACTACAAACTATAGAGTTATTATTGAGAAGAACCGTATAGATGACCTACAATACATGTGTGAGCCAACTGAACATCATCAAAAACGTACTACAGTAAAATTCATAACAAATAGAGCTGTATCTCATGAACTGGTACGTCATAGATCTATGTCATTTATGCAGGAATCTCAACGTTATGTATCAAGTTGTAATAAACGTTATATTGGTGAATATAATTGCGACAATGTCGATGATATAATTTCTGCATATACGAGCGGTTTCTCCATGCGAGAAATATCAAATAACAGTTGTTTTACAGAATGGCAAATTAGATGTATATTAAAAGAAAATAATATACAGATAAGAGGTCTTGGTTGTAAAGGAATAATTGATAATAATTATTTCAAACAAATAGATACTTCAGAAAAAGCATATTTACTTGGAATAATACAAACAGATGGAAGTATTGTTAATAAACCTGGACATAAGAGTGTACACATTACGCAACATAAGGATTATTCTTGGTATATAAAAGATATGTTGTTACAAATAAAAGATAAAATTACATGTTCTCCTGATAATAATTGTACGCATTTACAGTTTGGCTCAAATGATATTGTTGACGATCTCGTATCTATTGGAATTATTCCAAATAAAACATACGATCAATCATCAGAAGATATAGATAAATTGTGGAATAGTATTCCTGAAGAATATAAACCTGATTTTATCAGAGGTTTGATCGATGGCGATGGTTGGGTTAGATATTTTATTCAAAAAAGAGGTGTTAATGAAAGTTGTAATATTGGATTTTGTTCACATAACCAACATATTGTAGACATATTGATAGACTATATAGATAAGAAATATTCATACAAGTGTACCAAACAATATGATGGATCTACATTCAGATTTAATATTTCTGATTATAATAAATCAATAGAAATCGGCAAGGATTTATATAAGCATTTTAAGTATCCATTTGGGCACCCCAAAAAAGCTGCTACTTGGATAAAAAGAATAGGAGATACTTATCCGTATGCGTCATATAAAGATTTAAAATTTCAAATGGTTATTCCAGCATTTGATTTATCACCGATAGAAAAATTTACATATCTAAGTACGCTTGATAATATTGAAGATACATACACCTCGTTTAGATTATTAGGTCTTAAACCACAACAGGCTCGTACGGTACTCCCAAATGCAACTAAAACAGAGTTATACATGTGTGGATTTGATAAAGATTGGGAACACTTCTTTGACTTAAGAGATAAAACGAATGTAGACCTACAAATGTATAATTTAGCACACCCATTGCATGAAGAATTCAATAAAATAAAACATGAAAAAATATCTGAGTAAAAAAGAGAGACAGAGAATGGTTGATCTACTAGATGACCTTAAAAGTCGAGGAGAAGATAGTATAGCAAGTATAGTACAATTAGCTATAACTATGAGTGATAAAGGAGAATATGATAAATTTCAAGAAGTATTTAGTAACGAATAATAAGATCCGGGTTAGCTTAGCTAGCTCGGATTTTTTATTTTTTTTTGTTATATAAATACAGAGATCGGAAATAGTCACTATAGCATTCCCCTCCTCTTAGCGGAATTGGAACTACCCCCGGGGTGTGTTTGAAAATGTGAATTAATTTCTCAGTCAAACTGTAATGTAAATACAGACATAATTAATACTCTTTCGCACTATCTTATTGCTTATATTATTGCTATGTCGTTGTGCTGTCGTGCTTCGCACGCCATCACACCGGCTGTTGCTCATCTAATCATTCCAGTGTATTTCTACTTATATAACATGCAATATTGCAAAAACAACTAAATACAAATATACTATGAATAAAAAAGATCTATGGCAAAATTCTGGAATTGTATGTCTAATCATATGCATCGCATTGTTTCCTACATCATTCATCGCAAACTTCTTCAATCATTGTGCAGCTATTACCATGCTGTTTGCATCTCCAATGTTCTTGATATTGTTTGCTGTCTGTGCATTTATGGACGACATTACAAATCATTGGGACAACAACTGATCAATTGAGCTTATGTGCTTCGGCACACTTGCTCATTTAATCGTCCCTAATGTGACATCTCATATAAATCGCAATATTGCACATAACCCTAAAACCAAACCGATATGCTCACATTAAACCAGTTTCTCACGTATTGTTCGCGCAACAATATCCAGACCGTAGCGTACGCTTTCATGTATAACGTATTCGACGATTTTGGTAACGACAAGTTTAACTTCTTGCCTTATATGATTCGTAAAGACGAGTCGTATGTATGTGGCGCCTACGAGGTACAGCAATCATACCTGAGTCCTTTTGACTTCTATAACTGGTATGTACACAACGGCAAGTACAATGCTTGCAACCTCGTAGACGAGGTACGTCGTCACATGCGTTCTAAGTGCACACCACGTGCAATCTTCGACAGTGACGATCTTCCCTTCTAAGCGTTTGCCCCTTTCAGGGGCATCCGCTTTTTGCTTGACACATTAAACCTCAAATATATGAACAAATTATTCCTCATCGTAGTTGCTTGCATTGCATTCTCATGCACATCTACACACGTTGAATCAACACGTTACACCAAGTTGTTGGAACGAGCAGATAGCTTGTCCAGAGTAATCATGGACAACAATAACTTGCTCGATGCTGATGGTTCTGATGAAATGTCAGAACTATTGAACATTCGCTGTCAAATAGACAGTATACGATAGGTTTTGGGCTCATTCGAGCCCTTTGCTTATTTAATCTTTCCAGTATAAACATCTTATATTGCTCGCAATAATAACTTAAAATATACGCATATGAAAACAAAAGACATTTGGAGAGTAGGTATTCAGGACAAGAAGAACTGGTCAAAGTGGTATTGGTCAGCTGAGTTTGACTCATTCGAGCTTGTACTAGGATCAATTCAGGAATGGTTGGCAACTCATCCTGGTTGGACAATCAAGTTTGTCAAGCAAACCAAGTTTCTCCCTGAGTAACGCATTGGGGCTTCGGCCCCTTTGCTCACTCTTTGCTCATCTCCCTTTGGAAAGGTGTGCTATACAAGGACATTTGTTAGCAGATGTCATGTCAGTATGTATAATTAGCTTATTTAGTCGTTCCGGACGTTGAACATCTTATAGGACTCGCAATGAAAGCGGATTGTAGCTTGTAGGCAATACAACCTATTTGCATCTAGACTACAAGTCGAGCGAGAGTATCCTAGGGTGCTCTTGCTCTTTTTATTGAAACCAACCAAAGCATTATATACCACGTTTTTAGGATTTAGGATTTCCATTTGTTCCTTGAAAAACACGTTAGACAGGAGTAAGGGTGTAGTGATACACTCTTGCTCATTTAGTCTTTCCAAACTTTGAACGTCTTGTATGAGTCGCAATCAAAGAAGAAAATGATGTGTGAGGAGAGTGATGTATCTCCCTCCCACCAATTTGATTGCTGACAGCAAGGAACAGACTTGCGATGGCTATTAATATATAGCCCAATGTTTGATTATTCACTAAATCAATACACAATATGAACAAAATGGACGGAAGCGAGCTCTCTGTATACAAGACTCTCGCAATTCAGGTAGGTCAGTCAAAGACCGAAGGTATCAACGGCAAAAAGTCAAGGTACGCTGTCTTCTTCGTAAAGAACAAGAAATCACGTAACTGCAAGGTGCGCCGCCTTACCTTCTTCGAGGAAGATGAACCTAATCTCATCGAAGGCTTGCTGCAGTACAAAGCAAGCGAGAACAAGAACGCAGAAAGACGTTATGACATCGATCTCAAAGCCCTCAAGGGTTCTGATGATCCAAATCTCATGGAAGGTCTATGGGAGTTTCCAGGTATGCAGGTACAGCAGTACAAGCTCCGTAAAGGCATGTGCTACATGAACAATGCCGACGGAAAACGCGTGCAGACCAAGAGCGGAGAACCAATCATTGCTGATACAATCAACGTACTCGTACAGATTGATTACATCATCCAAGACGGCGACAATCTCAAGACAGTCTACTTCGACGGTTTCGACCCAGACACACAAGGTCAGCGAATGGAAAGCAGATTCTTCAAGGAACCAGTTGCCACAACACAAGTAACCGTAAATCCTGTTGATGAAGAGCCTGCATCTGCCGCAGACCCAACCTCTGAAGAGACACCATTCTAAAGCAAGAGAGCCCAAATGCCTATATGGCACGCGGGCTCCTTTGTTTGCGGGGGGTTCATAGAACGTACAACAATTAGCAAAAATAATTAAACATGGACAAAGAAAAAACAAAAGATCTGATTAAGATCATGCAAGCCTTTTTAGAGGGTGAAGTAATCGAACAGAGAGCTATTGTTTCGGACAATTATCAATCCGGTTGGTTCACACATAGTGGAGACGATTGGAACACAAACAAATTCAAGTATCGAATCAAACCCAAACCTCAGTATCGTCCTTTTAAGGATGCCGACGAGTGTTGGGCAGAGATGAAGAATCACCAGCCATTTGGATGGGTAAAGATCGATGGCGATTATGTAAATATAATCAAACTTGATCATGTAAACCCATCATTTTATGCAGATATGGTGTGGTTCCAAGTTTGCAGAGATGAAATACTTAAAGATAACGTCTTCTTCGCAGATGGTACTCCGTTCGGTATAAAGATTACTGACAATTGCCCGATGCTCAGAAAAGCACCCAAAAAAGCACCCAAATAAGTGTTTAAACTGTTTGTTTTCTTAAGGCATTCTTCGTGAAGGAGTTCTTCGGTTATTCTTTAACACAAAAGAAAATGGAAGTAACTCTGACTGACTATTAAAAACACAAACACATGTTACAGTTTATCAAAAACTTAACCATGGGAGCAGCAGCAGGATTTATTGTAGCAGCTCCTCTTATTTTTGTGATATTGAGTCTATGTACAGACTCTATTGCAAAAGTAAACATGATGCTAATCATGTCAGCTATTATTCTTATGTTGATCGTAATGCTTGCATTGATCAATCACAAAAAGAAAGATGGCGTAGGTGTTATCATCATGTTCTATGGCATTTTTATGCTCATAGGTGTATTGAAAGGAAGTCTTTTAGTCGAACATCGTTATGTTCCTAAGTCTGAATTCATACACCAAATGAACGTAATCAATGACTATAGGCATTATTATGGTGCAACAGAAATATTGCTTGATTCTATGGGTCTCGATATTGATGACCCTATTCTCTCGTCTGATGTCGGTTCACGATATCTTGATATGAAATGCAAAGTTGATTCTTATTAAAACTAAAACAACATGAATAAAAAAAAGAAAGTTTATTTTTCATGGGACGAACGAAGTTCTTTTGATACAGAGCGTGTAGGAGCAATGTATTGCTTCAAGCGTTGTGATGTTAATCAAAATTAACATTATGAAACAGGTATATATTAGACTTCCAGGACTTTTTGAAAAATTTGATCTAGTTAAAAGAATAATAGAAATAAAAAAAGAGTACCCCTATATATTTAAAAAGGGATATTTTATTGATTCTATTTACGGATCAAATGGTGGAAATTTAAATGGAGGAAGAAGTATTAAAAACTACGATAAGAACGTTAAAGATATATTGATTTTTTGTAAACAATATCACATATCTCCAATGATCGTAATGAATAACAAACTTGCATCTTACGATTTAGCAGAGAATGATACTTATGCAAATTTAATTATCGACAATGTAGACATAAACGATACTTATTTTTGTATATCTAATGATGATATTAAAAAATGGTTATTAGATAAAGGTGCAAAAATCAATAATCTTATTTCTTCTACGACAAAATGTCTTAATTTTAAAGACATAGAAGAAGAAAGTAAAAACTATAATTTAGTAGTTTTACCGGAAAGATTCATAAACAGATTTGATCTTATTGAAAAACTTCCTCTATATGTGAGAAAAAAATTAGAAGTGATCATAAATAATGCTTGTCCTTTAGAATGTACGAAAAGAAAAGACCACTATGACTATATGTCAAAATTGGCATTAGGAAAAAAACTTCCAGCATTTATATGCCCTAATTGCAGTTATGCAGGAAATGGATTTCTTTATGAATTGATTAATACCCAACAATTTGTAAATACTAAAAAAATAAACAAGTATTTAGAATTAGGGATAAATCATTTCAAGATTCAAGGACGAACTGACGATGATTATAATCTAATAGAAACATTTGCATATTATATGATAAAAGGCCAGTACCAAATCATGTTTCGTGAATTAATGCAAAAAAGATGAAAGATCAACCTACGATCGAATTAAAGCGTGATAAGAAATCCTCCAACTACATAATAACCAAAACTGATAGTGAAGGATTTCATCACACTTTGTTCGTAAGCAAAACCGAGTTAATTATGATTGCAGCTGCAATTCATTTTGAACTCAAAAAACAAGTCACAGAACTAAAATCATTATCAAAATGAACAGAGAAGATTTCGTTAGAGTTGAAACAGCTGATCAAGAGGTATATTTCATTCGAAAGAGTGAGATAACATCTATAAGTTTTGAACAATATTATGAAGATACTACAAAATCTATCATAATCAGAACTACGGATGTAATACGCTCGCGCATCACAAAAATCAACGATACGTGTGTTTACACTGCAGATGAAGCATTTGCAGCAATCTAACAACCCTCTAAACATCAAATTTATGAGAAAATTCATTAAGTTATTAGATGACGAAGGCGAAACAATTTTTGTCAGACCTGAAGACATCAAAAAAGTACGCGACTTTGGAACCAACAGTCATTCTGTTGAAGTTGATGATGAACAAATTGAAGTAGTTCGTATTAACGATAAAGAAGTTAATTCATTTGATGACATCATGCCCGTTATTCTTGAACCGTAAGAGATATGGAATACAAAAACATTACCTTTGTAACAGGATTCCCTATAGTTGTTAACTATGCGGATTTAAAATCTGTAATTATGCACGTTTTCTTTAAAGAAAACAATTCACGCATAACAGATCGAATAGTTAAAGAACTTATAGAAATGTTTGAAAATTTCAATATTTCTGCAAGCGTCCAATCATCTGTGTTAGAAATTGTCACAATGATAAACTATGAGATATTCAAATGCGGTTTGATTATACAACTAGACCTTCCTAAGAATGTTGAAATAAATGTCAACACATTAGAAGCGATACAAGATGCCATTCCTGTGATCATTAAACTTGCAATAGACACACAAAAAATTTACGAAAGACACGATGCAATCATCAAAGACCTTAAAGTGCTTAAACCAAGTACATCCGCCAAGAAAGAAAAGTGTGACTAAAGATGCCAAAGGAAACGATCGTAATAGATTGTGGATAAAAGACGGTAACACTACTATGTTATTAACAAGTGGTATTACCAAAAACGCAGCAGAAATTCTCAAAGGAAAAATATTATCCTTTTTGGAAGCATGTGAGTTAAAAACATCAATCACTTTCTTACTTACAAAATGAACAAAACAAGTCTCCTTGTAACGTATAAACAAGCAATTCTTCTCAAGAAACTTGGTTTCAATTCTCCAACATCTAATTATTGTATAGAGAATTTGGAACAGAAGAGAATGAGAGGAAGACAGTACAATTGTTTAATAAACGGACATCCTGAGAAATGGAATTGTGTTGAATCACGTTCTACTTTCACAAAGGAATATTCATTTCCGTATATTGCAATTCCTACTGTGTTTGATGCAATACGTTGGTTGGATGTCAAAACAAAAAAGATTCAACACAATGTTGAAACTATATCATACATGAAGCAACAAGCATGCGTGTGTGATACACCTAAAAAATTAAGAAGTATTATAGACTTCTTGATTGAAACTCTAATTGTCACTAGAGAAAGTGTGGCAAAAGTAAATAACAAAAAGAACAAAGATCATGGCAAGTAATCAAAACTCTCTTGATCCTGGGCATTACATCAGCTTGTTCATAATTGTGGCATTATTCACATTTGGAACCGTAAAAGCGTGTGCCCAAACACAAAAAGCACAATATGACACGATTCTGTGCAAAAATGAATGTATTGACAAGTACGTTGAAGAAAGAACTAAAACAGGCAAAACAAAGTTTTACGCTATCTACAACGATACTAAAAATGACATTTCTGAGCTAATTCCTGTATCTCAGACCGTCATGTCATACATTAAGATGTGCGAAGAAAACAAAATTAAGCCGTCTCTTGGTATCAAACTGAGAAATGGTCAGATCTCATCAATCATTCGATACAAAAATCGCTATTACAGAAAACACTAATCATTATGACAAAAAAACTAATCGGAAAGCTTATCAGAAAGAAAACAATTTCTGGTAAACCAATAGGACCATATTTGGTGGTTCTAATGTCAAACAGATGGAAATCATATGCAGTGTATACAACAGGTAAATCATGTATGATTACTCTGAAAAAGAAGAACATATATCAAGTGAAGGAATTGAACCTTCCGCTTGAACTGAAAACCTTCAAACGTGTACAGAGTGGAGCACAAACGAAAATTCAACACTCCATTACAACAACATATGATAAGTTGTTCACTAAAGAATTTGAAGTACTCAGATTCTTTACCTCTTATGGCGATTACGCTTATTTCAAATGTGAAAAATTTGAGAAAAAGCGCGATATCGAAACCGGCAAATTTTATATCGAGATAACATTAGGTAGAATGATATGGGACGTAATGTAACAAAAATATCTTCTATAACAATTGTCGCAATACTTGTATTCGGATATACTTATACATTATTCGATGTCATTGGACATTGTTATGCTTTAACAACATTTTCTTTTGCACTATTGGTACTAACTATCGTTTTTATACTAATTTCGCTTGTAATAATAGCGTGTACGTTGTATAACGATATGTTCTAAAAATGCATTGCGGGGAGGGCTTAGTCCCTCCCACGCAGTTTTCAGTACATATTTATGTATGTATGTTGCGAAAACAACTGAAAGCACCACAGTTTATTCCTAGTTCTGTAAAAACAGGGTTAACAACAATTAATTAATTTAAATTCATTATCAAAATGAAAGGATTATTAAAGTTTTGCATGTGGGTTGCAATTCTGGTTATTGGAACCATTGTAACGCTGCATCTGACTTCCTGCAACGAATTTGGAAGTCACAAAAAGACCAAAACTGAGAATGACTCAGTAATGATCGTAAAGGCGTTGGACAAGTTGTCCAATCCAGAGTTTGAAACTGTAGAAGATATCAGCAAGTATCGACAACGAATGGTCAACGACCGATTCGACGATAGTATATTTGCATCTCTGCCCGAAGAAACATTCATCAATGTCGCCACCGTGGTGCACAACCGCGACAATGTACTCACTAAGAGTGCTATTGTAAAGGAATATCTGCACGGAGAAGACGTATACAACAATCTTCCCGTAACGAAACCTATCGAGGTAAGCTCTATGTGTACAGAAAGTATCGACACGGTTAAAGACACGATAATCAACGGAAAACATTTCAAACTAATTAAGGAGGGACATACACATGTTAGGTAACAACATTGCCGTCATTTTCTGGGACGGCGAACCGCTAAACGAAATTAGTGCAGCAAAACTGCAGGCAACTCTTAGTAGTATAACCAACTCCAAGAGAGTAGAAGTCAGAGTATTCGAGAAGAACGACATCGCCGCTCTCGTAGTACATGCGGCTACGCAGGAAGCTCCGAACGAAGATCCGGTAAAGAATGCATGCATTTTTATGGGAACATTCTTCAAGAAGCAGCTTTCAATGGCATCGTCAGTAGAACGACATGTTAACTTCAGCATTGCTCTTGGTAAAGAACTCACAAATGCCCGTACTACAGGAACTAATCCGCAGCTAAACACAGCAGTGGAGATATTGTCAAACAATCCAGTTCCAACTAAGTACAGAAAAGAGTACAATCTATCTGCAGACATCATCGAGATCATCAAAGCGATCGATAAAACTGTACCAAACCGTTAAGCATATGTGCCAGAAAAAACAAAAACCACAAAAATCAGAGTTTTCAAAGCCGCGTCACGTGAAGGCAAAGCCATACAAGCGTGACAAGAGTAACAAATCATACTTAAACGAAGACGAAGATTAATCACATTATGTGATCTAAACAAAATTAAACTTTAATTAAATTAATTTATTAACAATTTAAAACATTATCAAAATGGCAAAGAACGAAAAAACAGCTAAAGAGAACAAGACTGTGGCAACAGTAAACGCAGACAATGTAATGGAAACAATCAGAAAGGGTAACCTCATGCCGTCCACTCTGCACGAGAA